>JACXTT010002443.1_pt1 | contig 29490 bp, 21 predicted proteins | sample 9270951 | NCBI WGS metagenome assembly JACXTT01 (sample SAMN15532306, study PRJNA645909) | rock metagenome | isolation source: weathered quartz diorite | place: Puerto Rico | collected 2017-06-21 | reverse complement strand
CGCGGCGGCCTCGGCGCTCGCCCGCGCCGCGTCGAGACGCGAGGCCCGCTCGACGTCGAGAAGATCCGCAACCGCCTTGCGATTGCGCTCCGCGCGGTCGACCGTCTCGATCGCAGCTCGCAGGCGATCCTCGCTCGCCGCGAGCCTGAACCAGGCCGTGCGGCACTCGCGGCGTGCCGTCGCGACCGCCGCCTGACGCGATCTCGCGGCCGCCTCCTGCTGGGCTTTCGCGGCTTCGACTGCCGTCGCGCGCTGGCCTCCCCAGCGGAACGGAACCGTCAGCGCGACGGATTCCTTCGCGGAAACGCTGTGGGTTGCGAGGGAGAGCGAGACGTCGCCGGGAGTGCGCGCCGCCCGGACGCCGGCGCCTGCCGCGCGCTCGATGGCCCGTGCGACGACGACATCCGGAACGGACTCCGCGGCGGAGAGCGCCTCGTCCAACGTGACGACACGCGCGGGCGCCGGCGCCGTCGTGGTTTCCGCACCGACGACCGGGCCGAGCGCCACGCCGGTGAGCCAGAAGACGACGACGAGACCTCGTCTCCGCACGTTTCAATTCCAAGCGTAGCGCCAGCCGACGCCGACGCCGCGCCCGTCGGGCCCGGTAACCGGGACGAGCATCCCCTTGGTCCCCGTTGATTCCTCTCTCGATCGAGCGGCAACGCCGCGTCCGATGCTGGTCCCCAGCACCGCGCCGACGAGGACGTCGCCTGGAAAGTGGCGACCGAGGACGAGACGCGATGCGCCGACCAGCGTCGCCAACCCGTACGACAGCCACGGGACCCACTTCTTGTCGCGGTAGACCTCGGCGTACGCCGACGCGACGCTGAACGCGCCCATCGCATGGCCGGAAGGAAACGACGCGCTCTGCGCGCCGCGGTAGTGGAAGAAGCTCCCCGCGTCGGTGCCGTTCGGCCGCACGCGTGCGGTGACGGCCTTGAGCAGGGTGACCCAGATCCCCGCGTTGAGCAAGGATTCGGAGGCGAGGCTCGTCGCCTCCGAGAGCCGGTCGTCGTGCGCGCGCCGCGCGGAGAGGTAGGTGATGCCCAGCAGCGCGGCGATCGTCGTCCCGTTGCCGAGCTTCGTCAGCCCGTGCGATGCGCGCTTCACGCTCGGACTCGCGGCGTCGGAGATCCCCGACTCCCAGCGAACGTCCCGTCCGCCCCCTTCGCGGCTCCCCGATTCGACGACGAGCGCGACTCCCGCCGCGAGCGCCGCCGAGAACGCCGGATCCTTCATCTCGCGCGGCCACCATCGGGTCAACAAGAACTTCTGGTCGGTGATCACCCGCTTGAACAGGTTCGTCCTCCAATAGGGCCGGTCACCATCGCCGGGCCGCTCTTCACCGAGCGCAGGACGGTTGCCCAACGCGACGGCGAGCGCGATCACGATTCCCAGTGTCCAGCCGCTGACGGGTCGCGACGAGCGCATCCGGACTCCAGGCCCCCGCGGTAAGGCTAGTGACTTCAGCCTAACGGCTACCGAACGGGATCGGCGGCCGGCGCGCCCGACGGGAGGAGCGGAATCTCGATTCGCAGCTCGGCGCCACCGAGATCGCTTCGATCCGCGGAGACGGCCCCCCCGTGACGGGCGACGATCGCGCGCACGACGGCAAGCCCCAGGCCGGCGCCGTCCGATGCGTGGCGATGCGCCGGATCGCGGAAGAAGCGCTCGAACACCAGCGTGCGCGAGTCGCTCGAGATCCCCGGGCCGTCGTCCGCCACCGAGATCACTCCGCGTCCGTCATCCTCGGCGACTCGGATGCGAATTCGGCCAGCAGGGCCGGCGAACTTCCGGGCGTTCTCGACGACGTTGCCGATCGCGCGGTCGAGGAGCTCCTCGCTGCCGCGAACGAGGATCTCGTCGGGGGCGTCAACCTCGATCGCCGGCGCCGCGGCTCCGTCGAGCATCCCCTGGCGGCGCGCCGCGCTGCGGCTCAGATCGCACAGATTGACGGGGACCCTCGGGAGCGGGGCGTCCTCCGAGCGCGCGAGAAGCAGAAGCGCATCGATCAGCGATTCGAGAGAGCGCAGCTCGCGGAGGACGACGCCGACGTGCTCGCGGCGCTCCTCCTCCGACGCCGACGCCGCGAGGCGCTCGACGCGCGCGCGCAGCGCGGTGAGCGGCGTCCGCAGCTCGTGAGACGCTTCCTGGGTAAAGCGCCGCTCGCCGGCCAGCGCGGCGCCGAGACGCTCGAGGATTCCGTCGAAGGCGCGCTCCAGCCGGGCCAGCTCGCGCGGCGCCGCGTGGACTCCGAGCGCCAGGGGAGACGACACGGTGAGGCTCTCCGCGGCTCGCTCCAGCTCGTCGAGCGGCTTCAACGCCTTGGCGATCGCGATGGCCCCGAGCGCCATGCCGATCCCTGCCGCGAAGGGGAGCACCGCCAGCAAGATCCCGACCATACCCCGTGCGCCGGGCTCGTGCAGAACATCGCGGGCCGCGGCGCGGACGACGAACCCATCCCCGCACTCCGTCGAACGAATGCGGAAATGGCCCGTTCCGTCGTCCCAACCGGCGAGCTCCCCCCGGTGCGCCAGCACGTTGAGCCGCCGATCGGTCAACTCCAATCGGAACCCGGCGGCCTTCGCCTCTTGAAAATAGACGCGCGCGCCTCCCGGGAGGTCGACGCCCTGCTGCCGCGCCTCGCTGGCCAATCCTTCGCAATTCTCCAGGGCCAACGATCGGAGAGTTCGATCCTGCTGGCGGCGAAGCAGCACCGCGCTCCCCAAGATCGCCAGAGCGACGAGCATCACGCACGCCAGCGCCACGACCGCACCCAGGAGGCCGACGAGACGTGCGCGCAGCGTGCGCATCACGCGGTCACTCCGACCGAGTAGCCCACACCGCGGTGCGTGCGGATCGCTTCGGGAGCGCCGGCCTGCGCGAGCTTTCGCCTCAGCCGCACGAGAAGGACGTCGAGGCTTTCTCCGGCGTTCTCGTCGCTGCCCCACACGGCGATCAGCAAATTCGATCTGGTGACGACGCGCCCCCGGTGGCGGACCAAGACATCGAGGATGTCGAACTCCCGCGCGGTCAGCGGGATCTCGCGCCCCGAGGCGAAAACGAGCCGCCCGGCCGTGTGGATCTCGATAGGGCCGAGCGTGACGCGGGCTTCCGCGATGCGGGGCCCGCGACGGAGCAACGCGCGGACGCGGGCAAGAAGCTCCGCGGCGGCGAAGGGCTTCTTGAGATAGTCGTCGGCGCCCGAGTCCAGCCCGGCGACCCGGTCGCCGACGTCGGACCGAGCCGTCAGCATGAGGACCGGCGTCGCTTCGCCCGCCGCTCGGAGCTCGGCGCACAGGTCGGGACCGGATCCATCGGGCAGCATCCAGTCGAGGACGATCACGGCGAATCCGCCCGCGCGAAGGAGACGACGGCCCTGTTCGAGCGTCTCGGCGGCGACCGGTGCGTAGCCCGCCTCGCGGAGGATCGCCGCGAGGGCACCTCGCGTTTCCCGGTGATCCTCGACGACCAAAACGCGCATCACGTGCAGGGTAGGGCGATCTCCCCCGGGGAGCCAGCCCGGGATACTATGAAAACATGCCGCAGCCGAGCACGGAACCCGGCCCGCGCTGGGCCTTGCCGCACTCCCCCGGCGCGGTGATGGGCCTGCTCGTCGCACTGTCGGTCCCGCTCTTCTTCGTCAAGCTCGGCGGCGCGGGGCTCGTCGACCCCGATGAGCCGTACTACGCCGTGCCCGCGCTCGAGATGCTGAAGACCGGCGTCTGGTCGGTGCCGATCTTTCGCGGCGAGCCCTGGTTCGACAAGCCGATCTTCTTCTATTGGATGATCCTCGCCGCGTTCAAGGCGTTCGGGGCGTCGGAGTGGGCGGCGCGCATCGGCTCGGCGCTGGCGGGTTTGGGAGGGACCATGGCCGTCGCGACGCTCGCTCCCGCGGGCTGGCGTCGCGGCGGCGCGCACGTTCTCGCCGCGATCGTCCTCGCGACCTCCCTCGAGTACGCCATGCTCTCTCGCGCCGCCGTGACGGACATGACGCTGACTCTGTTTCTCTCGCTGGGGTTTCTCGCGGTCGCCCGCTATCTCGATGATGGTCGGGCGATGGTCGCAGCCGGCGCGGGGGCGGCGTTCGGCCTGGCGACGCTGACGAAGGGCCCGGTCGGCGTGATCGTCCCGGGGATCGCGCTCGCCGGCTACGGCCTGGCGTCGCGCCGGCGCGAGCTGCTTGCGCCGAAAGCGCTCGTTGCGGCCGCGATCGGGTTCGTCGTCACGGGGATCCCTTGGTACGCCTACATGCTCCTTGCGCACCGCGAGCTGGTCGTCAAGGTCTTCCTCGGCGAGGAAAACCTCGGCCGGTTCGTCAGCCCGGAGCATCAACAGCTTCCGCTGTTCTACGTTTGGGTCCTGGCGGGAGGCCTACTGCCCTGGTCAGGCGCGCTTCCCGCCGGCCTCGTGCGCGCGGCTCGAGCCTGGTGGCGTGGCGACGAGAGAGCGGGCGCATCGCCGGGAACGGTCTTCGCCCTCGCCTGGTTCATCGCGGTCGTCGGCGTGTTCTCGCTCTCGGCGAGCAAGCTGCTGACGTATGTTCTCCCCGCATTTCCTGCGGCGGCCTTTCTGATTGCGGACTACTGGCGGGAGGCGCTCGAACCGCGCCCCTCCGGAACGCGCATCGGTCCCGGGCCGTTGGTCGTCGCGGGAATCGGCGCCGCGGTCTCGCTTCTCGTCGCGGCGGCCATCCTCGTGCTCGGGCAGAACGGGCGCTACGTCGAAGCGGGGGCGTCGCTCCAAGCGTTGGCGGCTCTCCTCATCGCCGCGGCCGTCGCCGCGATCGCCGCCGTTCGCCGGCGCCGGCTGGCGCTCTTCGCCGCGATTCAGGCGGCCTCGACGGTCGCGATCGTGCTGGTGTTCGTCCTCTTCGCTTGGCCCGGTCTCGAGGCCTCGGAATCGACGAGAACGCTCGTGAGCCGCCTCGATGCCGGCGGCCTCGCCGACCAGCTCGCCGGTGCCTACCGCGTTCCCGACGTCAGCCTCGAGTTCTATCTTGGCCGCCCTCTCGCGCGGGAGAGCGATCTGTCGGCGCTCGCGAAGCGGGTGGGAGGCGACCCCGGCAAGCTCTGGGTCGTGCGTGCGGATGAGGTGGACAACCTCGCCTCTCGGGAGCAGCTCCGCCTCGATCGCGTCCTGACCGTTTCGCGCCGCGCGGTCGTGCGCCTTTCCCCTGCGGCCCCCGACGCCGAGCGCAAGGACGCGTCGTGAGCCTCGCGCGCACCGCCGCCGGCCCGTTCGGGACGTTGATCATCCCGGCGTACAACGCCGCGGGCTTCCTCGAGGCGACGCTGCGGGATGTGCACCAGTGGCTGTCGAGCCGCGAGGAAGCTTGGGAGCTGATCTTCGTCGACGACGCCTCCCGCGATGCCACGCCCCGAATTCTAGAAGCGTTCTCGCGTGCCCACCCCGACGAGGCGATCCAGATCGTGCGTTTCGACGCCAACCATGGTAAGGGGTTCGCCGTGCGCGTCGGGCTCCACCGCGCCTCCGGCCGCGTCGCGATCTTCACCGACTGCGACCTGGCCTATCCGCTTTCGAACATCGACGCGTTCCTCGCGAGAATCGTGGACGGCGCGGACGCGGCGATCGCGTCCCGGGTCGCGGATGGAAGCACCTATCTCATCAGCCCGAGCTTCTTTTCGTACCTGTTCACCCGCCACCTCATGGGCCGCATCTTCAACTTGATCAGCAGGGCGGTCGCGGTGCCACGGCTCCTCGACACGCAGGCGGGCCTCAAGGCGTTCCGGACGGCCAACATCAAGCCGCTCTTGCCGCGCTTGCGGCTTGACGGGTTCTCCTTCGATGTCGAGCTCCTGCGCGGCCTGATCGACCGCGGCGCCCGGATCGACGAAGTTCCGGTGGCCTTCCGATACGACAGCGAGCCCTCCACGGTGAATTTCGCCAAGGATGCGCTTCGGATGGCCCGCGACATGCTTCGCGTCCGGTGGCGGTCCTACCGAGGCTACTACGCGATCGATCGCCCCGGGCGGCGCCTGATCATCCACGCCGACGACTACGGTCTCGCGCCGGGAGTGAACCGGGCGATCGAGGAGGGGCTGGAGTCGGGGGCGATCCAAAGCGCCTCGATTCTTCTCGGAGGGCCGCACGCCCCGGCGGCGCTGGCCTGGGCGGCTGCCCATCCCCAATTCGACTTTGGCGTCCACCTCAACCTGACCCAGGGGCGCCCCGTGCTCGCGCCGGAGCGCGTGCCGTCCCTCCTCGCCGCGGACGGTCGCTTCCGCGCGCTCGTTCCTTTCCTTCTAAGGTTCGCGACGGGACGCGTCGTCCCATCCGAGATCGCCGCGGAGTGGCGGGCGCAGATCGCCGCGGCGCGTGCGGCCGGCGTCGCCATCAGTCATCTCGACAGCCACCAGCACGTCCACCTGATCCCCGGGATCTTCCGCCGGGTCGCGGCGCCGCTGGCGAGCGGGGAGCGCGTCGTGCTCCGAGCGATGGACGGGCCGCTCGGCGCGGAGGCGACTCGCCCGAACCTGAAGGGCCTCCTGCTCGCGATCGCAACACGGTTGTCCGTGGGCCGTCGCTTCCGGCATCTCGTCGCCGCCCACGGCGCGGGGATCCCGCTCCGCGATCGGGCGACCCTCGACGCGCTGCGCGCGTCCCTGCAAAACGTCCCGTCAGGCCAGACGATCGAGCTGGTCGTTCACCCCGGCTTCGTCGACGGCCCTCTCGACGCCTCGGGCGATTCCTACACGGCGGGTCGCGACGACGAGCGCGCTCTGCTGACCTCGGAGGAAACGCGCTCCTGGATCCACCTCAGCGGCTTCCGCGCGACCGACTTCCGCGAGCTCGCCTGAGGAAACGGGGACTCCCCTTATCATTGGGCGCGCTCGGCGACCTGCGTCCTGTGGACCGACCAGCGCTCGGACCAGCTTCGGAAGGCTTCGACCTTGCGGCTGTTTTGCGCGCACCACAGCACACCATCCGGGTCGCCGGTCGCGCGCCGGACCTCGTACGCCAGCGTCTCCATGTGCCCTGCCTCTCGGACTTCGTCGAAATAGTCGAGGACGAACGGTCCCCAGAACAGGTTCGAGGTCGACCGGCCGTGCAGCGCCGAGACCAAACGCAGGGACGTATCCAGGGCGTACGCAAAGAAGCGGGCGTCGGACGCTCCCGCCCACGACGCGTCGCGACGCAGGGCTGCGACCAGGGCGAGACCCTTGGCTTCGGCCTTCTCGGACGCGTCCGAGTCCGACAATCCCGCGGCGCCCGTGAACAAAACTTGCCAGAGATCGGTCGCGACCTCCTTCGCGCGGGCATCGTCTCCTTCGAGCGTCAGCGAGCGGACATAGGCGGCGAACGATCGGCCCGGGGCACCGGTCGCCGAAAGCGCGTCGCCGAGAGCGCGCCAGAGAGTCGGATCGTAGGGCGAGCGCTGCAGCGTGCCTTCGAGCTCGGCGACCGCCTCGTCGATCCGCTCCATCCCTTCGAGGCTGATCGCGTGCTGGACGTGGAGCGCAGCCGAGTCCGGAGAAACGGCGAGCCCGTCGCGCAGGACCTTTTCCGACTTGTCCCAGAGCTTGAGGCGGCCATAGGCGCCTCCCAAGATGACGTAAACGTCTCCCGGCGGATCTTTCGCCTCCGCGAGAAGGCTCTCGCCGACCAGCGCCGCCTCGCGGAAGTCGCCGACGGCATAGAGCGAGAGCGCCAGGCCGTAGAGCACCTGGGGATTGCGCGGGTCGACCTCCCGGATCTCCTCGAGCAAGGCGATTGCCTCGCGATGGTTTCCCGCCTCTTGAAGCCGCGATGCGGCAACGAGGCGCTCGGAAGGAACGTCATCGGCACGAACGGCCGCGCTTGTGACCGCAGCGAGCAGGACCACCCCCGACAACCACGTCGTCCTTCGCATATTCGACCCTCCGGTGCCGTCGGCGAATGTCGGTCCGGGCTTCCGGAAAGGCCAGTCCATTTATAATCGAGCGGTCTTCGGTCATTTCTCTATGAACCGGCGTACTTTCCTCGGCGCGATCCAGTTTCCGGCGGCCGCGCTGGCCGTCCGAGCGGCGGCGCCGCGCGGCTCGTGGTCGAATCTCCTGGGAGCGATCGCCGACGTCTCAGGGCACCGGGGCGCTCCCGACGAGGTCGCCCGGGACGAATCCTTCTGGTTCCCGATCCAGCAGGCCTACCCCGTCGACCGCAGCCTCGTCAATCTCAACAACGGCGGCGTCGCGCCGTCACCGGCGGTCGTCCTCGAGGCGATGAAGAGGTACCTCGACGTCTCGAACCAGGCTCCGGCGTACACACTTTGGCAGCTTCAGGAGCCTCAGCGGGAAACCTGCCGCAAGGGGCTCGCCGCGCTGTTCGGCTGCGATGCCGAGGAGATCGCGATCACACGCAATGCCTCGGAGAGCCTCGAGAACCTCCAATACGGGATCGACCTGAAGCGCGGCGACGAAGTTCTTTGTTGCGACCAGGACTATCCGCGCATGATCACGACGTTCAAGCAACGCGAGCGGCGCGAGGGGATCGTGCTCCGCACGTTCCCGATTCCAGCCCCCTGCGACGACCACGCGAAGATCGTGGCCGCCTACGAAGAGCACATGACCGAACGCACCCGCCTCGTGCTGGTCAGCCACGTGATTTTCATGACCGGGGCGATCCAACCGGTTCGCGAGGTGGTCGCAGCAGCCAGCCGGCGGCGGATCCCCACGCTCGTGGACGGCGCGCACGCATTCGGCCATGTCCCGTTCCGCGGCGCCGATCTGGGCTGCGACAACTACTCCTCCAGCCTGCACAAGTGGCTCTCCGCGCCGATCGGAACGGGTCTCCTCTACGTGAAACGGGAGCGCATCAAGGACGTCTGGCCTCTGATGGCGGCGACCGCCGAGCAGGACACGAACATCCGCAAGTTCGAGGAGATCGGCACCCACCCTGCCGCGAACACACTGGCGATCGCCGACGCGCTGGCGTTCCACGCAGGGATCGGCCCCGAGCGGAAGTTCGCGCGCCTCGTCCACCTTCGCGATCGGTGGGCCGATCGCCTGCGCGCTCACGACCGCGTCAAGCTCCACACGAACCTCGCCCCCGGCTACGCCGGGGCGTTCGCCACGGTGGGTTTCGAGGGGATCAAGTCGGCGGATCTCGCGTCCTACCTCTTCGAGAAGCACCGCATCTTCACCGTGGGAATCACGCACCCGCAGTTCGAGGGGCTTCGCGTCTCGCCCAACGTCTACACGACGATCGAAGAGGTGGACCGGTTCGCGGACGCGGTCGAGGCCGTGCTGGCGAACGGCCTCGGCAAGGCGTAGATCATGCTCGCCGCTCTCCTACTCGCGGCGACGACGGCCAGCACCGCTCACGTCCGGGAGCTCATCGCGAAGGACCAGTGGAAGGAAGCGCTCGCGGAGGCGCGCGCGCTGGTTGTGGATCGCGGCGACGCGGATGCGGCGGCCGCGTTCGGCGAGGCGCTCTACCGCGCGGGCCGGATCGATGAGGCCGGCGACGTGTTGGCCCCCGTTGCATCTGGAGACGATCCCCCCGCGCGGTGCTTGGCGCAGCTCGGGCTCGTGCGCGCCGCCCAGGGGCGCGGCGCCGAGGCCGCGAGCCTGATGGAGCGCGCGGTCGCGAAGGCGCCCGGCGATCCGTGGGTCGCCTACCAGGCCTCTGGTGCCGCGCGCACTCGCGCGCGGGCGATCGAGCTTCTCTCGGTCTACGTCGAAGGCTCGCCCGGTGACGACGCCGATCGGCTCGAGGGCGCCAAGGGGACGATCCGCCTCGACACCGTTCTCGGCGAGAGAAAGGTGTGGGTGCCCGTCTCGAGCCCGGAGCACATCGAGCTGCCGCTGAAGCCGCTCGTCGGAGCCACGAGTGGATACTACGTCGAGGCGGGGCTGGCCAACGGGAAGAAGATCCGCCTCCTTCTCGACACGGGAAGCACCGGCTTGTTCGTCGTCGAGAGGGTCGTCAAGAAGGGCGGACTGACGCCGCTGTCCGACGAGACCGTGTTCGCCGGAGGCGGAGCCGGGCGGTCGAGATCCTCGCGTGGGCTCTTGGCGAAGCTCTCGCTCGGCGGGCTCGAGTTCGCCGACGCGTTGATCACGACGACGAAGGACGAGTTCGACCCTCAGGGGCGTATTCACGGCGTGCTCGGCCTGAGCGTGTTCAACGGCTACCGGGTGACGCTCGACCTCGCGAAAGGGCGGCTGTCGCTCGCGCCGTGCGGAGACGATGCGACCGGATCGCCGTACTGGGACGTCGGTGGGCAGATGCTCGTCGCGGCCTCCGCCGCTCCCGCCCCTGATGGGCTTTTCCTCTTCGACACGGGCGCCGCACGCACGATGGTGGCGCGTTCGTTCGCGGACGCGGTCCCGGGCGCGCGCGTCGAGCAAGCCGCCGGCGTGCGCACGTACGGCGGCAACGTCTCCGGGGCCTCGACGGTTCGCGGCGTCAAACTGAGATTCCAGGCGCTCGAAGGGAGTGGCGGTCCGGTCTACACCTCCGACATGACGCAGCGCAGCCGCTTGGGAGGGGTCGAGATCTCCGGATTCCTCGGGATGGATCTCCTCGACGGGTACACGATCGTCGTGGACACGAGAGCACAACGCGTCGCCGTCCTGTCCGCAGCGGCGAAGCGCTGAACGGATGGACGCGGATCGCATCCGCGGGCGCTTTGCGAAGGCCGGCCGTCCGCCCGAGGACGCGGTGATGCGCATCGCGCAGGAAGTGCGCGCGCTTCCGCCGATCCTCGCCGAGCAGCCACCGCGCGCCCTCGTCGTCGGAGGCTACGTCCGCGACCTCCTGCTCGGTCGGGAGACGACCAACGCCGACCTCGAGATCTTCGGTGTCGGGGCCGATCGCGTCGAGGCGGTGGTCTCGGGAATCTTTCCGGGGCACGTCAATACCGTCGGCCGATCGTTCGGAGTCTTCAAGATCCACCTCGGCGGCGGCATCGAGCTGGACGTCTCGCTCCCTCGCATCGATTCGAAGTCCGGCGCCGGACACCGCGGCTTCGAGGTTCAGGGGGACCCGTTGCTGAGCTTCGCCGAGGCCTCGCGCCGCAGGGACTTCACCGTCAACGCGCTCGCGTGCGACCCGCTGACCGGCGAGATCCTCGACGCGCATGGCGGGCTCGTCGATCTCGCCCACCGGCTGCTGCGCGCGGTCGACCCCGGCACGTTTCCGGATGATCCGCTCCGCGTCTGGCGGGCGTTCCAATTCACCGCGCGCCTCGATCTACGATTGGACGACGGAACGGCGGCACTGTTGAGCTCGATGGTGCGCCGGGGAGACCTCGCGGAGCTGTCGCGCGAGCGCGTCACCGACGAGATCAAGAAGCTCCTCTCGGCGGCGCGGCCGTCCGCCGGCCTCGAGCTGGCGCGCGCCGTCGGGGCGATCGCCGCGTCGTTTCCGGAGCTCGAGGCCCTGGCCGCCACCGAGCAGGATCCGGAGTGGCACCCGGAGGGAAACGTCTGGGTGCATACGCTCATGGTCGTCGATGCCGCTGCCTCGGTCATCGGCCGCGGCACGTGGAAGCTGATCGGCGCGGAGCCCCTGCACGTCATGCTGGGCGCCCTCGTGCACGATCTCGGGAAGCCGGCAACCACGGAGCGGGCGCTCAAGGACGGAATCCTGCGCACGGTCTCGCCTCGGCACGAGGCGGAGGGCGAGACCCCGGCACGAGCCCTGCTTTCGCGGCTGACGTTCGGCGAGGACGCGGAGCGCGCGGCCCTGGCGATCGTTCGCTGGCATCTCTCTCCCGGATCTCTCTACTACGCGCTCGAGCGAGGCGAGCTGGATGACCGCGCGTACGCGAACGCCGTCCGCAAGGTGTTGAAGCGTATCCACCCGGTTCGCTGGCAGGTGCTCCTGGCGGCGTGCGAAGGAGACTGGCGCGGCCGAGGGCTCGAAGGCATCGAGGCGATGACGTTCGACCCGGGCGTTCGCTTCGCGGAAGCGGTCGCCGCGGACAAGCTCGACGTGGCGCCGGTGTTGCCGCTCGTGCAGGGACGCGACGCGCTCTCGCTCGGCGTCGCCCCCGGTCCCGAAGTCGGCCGTCTGATCCGAGCCGTCGAAGACGCGCGGGATCGAGGAGAGATCACGAGCCGCGACGAGGCGCTCGCCCTGCTCGAGCATCTCGTCGGGAAGAATTAGGGTCGCCGATACCGCGGTGCATCGGCGACCCCGGCGGGGAACTACTCGAATCGGACCTACTTCAACGCAAACGGTTTCGGCCGGCCGAAACGCCCCTGTTGATAGAAGTACATTCCCTCCGTCATCAGCCTATCCCCTAAATGGGTGAGAACCGCGCTAATTTGTGACGGGGCTTCGTCTCAGACCTCGTACGTCAGGACCCGACGGACGAGGTCGGATTGCCGCCGGGCGCCGGTCTTCGCGAAGACCCGTTTCAAATGGCTGCGCGCGGTGTTGTCGCGGATCCCGATCGCCTCGGCCGCCTGGTGGAGCGACAGGCCGGCGACCAGACGCGCGGCGAGGCCGGACTCCGCCGGGCTGAGCTTGAACCGCTTGGAGAACGCCTCGAACGGCGCGGCCATCTGCCGCTCCGGCTGCTCGATGAGAACGACGACCCGCGCCGAGCGCGAGGCAGGGAAGAGTCCCGTCACGCCGGTCGGCGCGATCATCGCCGCGAGCGGCCGCCCGCCGCCAGGGCGCGGGAGCGAGAGCGCACCTCCGTGCTGCAGGAACCGGCCGGAATCGACCGCCGCGGCGCCGAAGATCATTTGCTGGAGCTGAACTTCGGCGCGCGTGTCGAACGCGACGAGAACGCCGCGCTCGAGCTTCAAGCCGTCTCCGGATTCGACGATGCGACGCGCGGTGGAGTTCATCTCGACCACGCGGCAGCGACGGTCGAGAAAAATGACCGCGAGCGGCGAGCGCTCCAACGCGCCGGCGGCCGCATGCCGTCCGGCCTGGATCGACTCGAGCCGTTCTTGAATGCGCATCGTCTGCATGAGATGCGGCGTGACCTCCGCCAGGACGCGCCGCTGGAGGTCACCGAACGGCTGCGAGCGATGCGGCCTCCCCGCGGAGAAGAACGAGAGCGGCTCCGGATCGGCCGTCAGCACCGCGCGGATCGAGTAACGCACGTCGAGAGGCCGGAGGAAATCGAGGTAGAACTCCGAGCGAAGCAGAATCTCGTCGGAGCACATCTCTTCTCCCGTGAGGATCGCCCCGGGCTTCAAGAGATGGGCGCCGTGCTGCACCCAGACGTTTCGCGTGGCGTAGTACGTCTCGTAATCTCGGAGGCCCGGTGGCGCGCGCCGCCCCCAAGCGCCGACCGTGGTCGCCGGCTCGACGTCCCCTTCACGCGCGTGGATGTGCACGGCGGCGAGGTTCGCGCCGATGCGCCGGCCGATCCGCTCAATGACCGACGTCCACTGCTCGGGCTCGGTCGCCGTCTGGTAGATCTGCGCGACGACCTCGTCGAGCTCCTTCCTCGGCCAGGCGCTGCCTGCCACGGTCTCCTCCCGCCCGACTCTACGCGGCTCGAGAGACTCCGTGGGAATAATTCTGACGCTCCACGCTGAGGCAATATTATGAAAACGGGGAGATTCCGACCGAAGCGTTCGGTGTCCGCCCGCCCGATCCCGCGGTCATTCGTTCGAACGGGACGTAGCCTCGGGGGTGGCGCAATCCGGACCTGGCTCCGCGTGCGGGATCGCGCGCAGGTACTCGTAAACGGCCGAAAGGTCGCTCCTCAACATCCTGCCGTACACCGGCCAGGGCATCACCTGCAGTAGCTCCCCCGGATGCTCGGGGTCGTGTCCGTGGCGCAGCAGCTCGATGAACTCCTCCCTCGTCAGCCCCGCCGGTTTTCCGGAGTCGTCCGGCGTGATGTTGCGCGACACGAAAGGACCGAACGCGGTGCCGCCGGCCAGGTAGTTGGCGGAATTCGGGTGACCATCGCCTCCCGTGTACGGATCGTGATCGGGCGTGTAGGGCGGACAGGTGTGGCAGTCGTTGCACCCTCCCTGGGCGTTCACGATGTAGCTGCCAAGACCCACCAGCGCCCGATTCTTGTGACGAAGATCGAGGTGGACGGGAGCGAGCGCGAATCCGCGCTCGATCCGCCTCAGGCCGTTGTTCCCGTTGTTGTCCTCGTCGTCGTCGCGGCGATCGAACGATCCGCTCGCGAACGCGAGCGTGACGGCGGCCAGTGCGGTGATCGGGACGAAGCTCAGGGCAACACGCGCGGCGCGAGTCATGTGCGATCCTCCGGAATTGGGGACGATGGTCGACCCTCGCGTCGACTCTACGCCGAGATTCGTGGGACGACCACGCGCCGCCGGCGCCCCTTACTCGCGCCCGCCCCGCTTTGTCCAGCGATCGATCCAGTCGAGCACCGTGTCATGCCAGAGGACGCTGTTCTGAGGCTTCAGCACCCAGTGATTCTCGTCGGGGAAGTAGAGAAGCTTGCTGGGAATCCCCCTTCGCTGGAGAGCCGTGAAGGTTGCGAACCCTCCGGTCTCGACGACCCGGTAGTCCTTGCCTCCATGTATGACGAGCGTCGGGGTTTTCCAGTTCGTCACGTGGTCGGCCGGGTTGTGCTTGGCGTACCCCTGCGGGTTATCCCACGGGGTGCCGCCGTGTTCCCACTCGGGAAACCAGAGTTCCTCCGTCGCGAAGTAGGCGAATCTCTCGTCGAGATTTCCGTCGTGCGCCACGAGGCACTTGAAGCGGTCGGACCAATTGCCGGCGATCCAGTTGATCATGTAGCCGCCGTAGCTGGCGCCGAGCGCGGCGACTTTGTCGCCGTCCATCCACGGGTATTTCTTGATCGCAGCCTCGAGGCCCTTCTTCAGGTCCTCGAGCGGTTTGCCTCCCCAGTCGCCGTTGATCGCGTCGGTGAACGCCTGCCCGTACCCCGTCGAGCCGTGAAAATCAACCATGACGACGGCGTAGCCGCGCCCAGCGTAGGCCTGCGGATTCCAGCGATAGTGGAAGTCGTTGCTGAACGAACCCTGGGGCCCGCCGTGAATCAAGAACGCGACCGGGTAGCGCTTGGACGCCTCGAAGTCGACCGGCTTCATGACGTAGGCGTACACGGTGTCGCCGCTTGCGCCCGCGAATGAGAACTGTTCCGGCTCCCCGAGCCGCACCGTCGCAAGCCTCTCGTCGTTGAGCGACGTGATCTTGACGAGATCGGACCCATCTGGCTTGCACGTATGCAGCTCGGCGGGCCCCTTGAGGCTGTCCATCTGAAAGAGCACTCGCGCTCCTGCAGGCTGAGGCGATTGAACGTGCCCTTTCCCCCAGACCGTCCGGGCCCGCCCGGTCGCGACGTCGATCGCGAACAGCGCCGTCTGACCGACGTCGTCGGCGACCGCGTAAATCTCCTTCCCGTCGGCCGACCACTGGATCGACGACGGCGAACGGTCCCACCTCTCGGTGAGCACCCGGTCGGGCCCGCCGGGCCAGGAGCGCAGCACGATGCGGAACCGGTCGCTCTCGCAGGCCGGACGCTTCATCGCAAGGTAGGCCAGGGTCGTGCCGTCGGGGGAAAACGAGGGGAACGAATCCCATGCGCGGTTCGCCGTGGTGAGATTGGCCGGGCGAGTCGATCCGTCGACCGGTACGACGAACAGGTCGAAGTTTGTCGACCATGCTTCCTCGCGTCCCGCGTCGCGCGCCGCGAAGACGACGCTCTTTCCGTCCGGCGTGAACGCGTACTCGTCCGTTCCTCCGAACGGCTTCGACGGAGCATCGGCGTCCATCGCCTTCATGAGGTCGACGGGCTCTCCACCGGCGGCCGGCATGACGAAGATGTGCGAGCGCCGGCCGTCGGCCCAGGCGTCCCAATGACGGAACAGGAGCGTCTGGTAGATCTTCCCCGAAGACTTCCTGGCCGCTTCGTCGTCGAGACGCTTCTTCGTCTCGGCAATCGTCGCGCCGGGGAACACCTCGATCGATAGCGCGATCTTCGTGCCGTCCGGCGAAACGATGAAGCTGCCGACGTCGAGCGGGAGACTCGTCACCGGCTGGGGCTCGCCCGCCTCGAGCGGGAGCTTCCAGATCTGCGCGGAGCCGCTTCGCGTCGACAGAAAGTAGATCGCCTTCCCGTCCTTCGCCCACTCGCCCGCGTTGTCGGCGGCCTCGTGGCGCGTCAGCTTCCTCGCGCCGCTCTTCCCGTCCAGCCCGGCGATCCAGATGTCGGTGCGGCGCTTGTTCGCCTCCAGGTCGAGTGACGAGACCGTGAAAATGACCTGTCGTCCGTCGGGCGACACCTTGGGCTCGGAGATCCGGTCGAAGGCGATCAGGTCGCGCACGTCAAACGGGTGCGTGTCCGCTGCCGCAGCAAGCGCGAATGGGGCGAGCGACGTCGCCAGCAAGAAGAAATGCAAGAAAGATCGCATCGTCGGGGCCTCCGAGAGATTTCGAGTTTTGCGGATCGGGGAGTGTACAACCCTCCGCAGCCGGAACAGCCTGACGCTCCGCGGGTGAGCGCGGTCGGCCGGCGACGCAGGGTGTACGATTTGGGGATCATGTCGGAACATCGCAGCGATGGGCGCAGGAAAAGCGACGACGCTCTGAGACAGAGCGAAGAACGATACCGCCGCCTCGTCGACCTGTCTCCCGACGCCGTGTTCATCATCCAGGCCGCTCGGGTGACATTCGTGAACCCGGCTGGGGTGAAACTCGTGGGGGCCCGGGACGCCTCGGAGGTCGTCGGACGCGGCGTCGAGGAGCTCATTCACCCGGATGAGCAACAGGTCGTCCTGTCGCGCATCAACGAGGTGCTCGAGGGCGCCCGACCGACCGTCTTCGCCGAGCGCCGCTACAAGCGATTCGACGGGGAGTCGATCGACGTCGAAGTCGCCTCCACGCTCTACCCTGACCCCGCCGGACCTGCGATCCAGGTCATTCTCAGAGACATCACCGAGCGCAAGCGGGCCGAGGCGGCGAGCCACGAGAGTGAGGAGCGCTTCCGTCAGATCGCGGAGTCGATCGACGAGGTGTTCTGGATCACGCCTCCCGACAAGAACCGGATGATCTACGTCAGCCCCGCTTACGAAAAGATCTGGGGGAGGCCCTGCGCCGATCTCTACGTCAATCCGCGAAATTGGCTCGCGCCCATCCACGTCGAGGACCGCGACCGTGTGATCCACGCGGCGCTCACGAAGCAGACCGAAGGGACGTACGACGAGGAGTACCGCATCCTCCGCCCCGACGGCGATGAGAGGTGGATCCGCGATCGCGCGTTTCCGCTGCGGGATGACGGCGGGGAGATCTACCGGATCGTGGGTCTCGCGGAGGATATCACCCACCGGAAAAGGGTCGAATCGGAGATCCGGGCGCTTTCCGAACAGCTCGAGGCCCGCGTGGTCGAGCGCACGGTGCAACTCAAGGACGCGAACGACGCGCTCCGCAAGGCGGATTCGCGCCAGCGCGCGCTCTTGAACGCGATTCCGGATCTCGTCTTCCGGATCCACCGCGAGGGGACGGTCCTCGATTTCTCGGCGCCCCAAGGGAAGTCGATCCTGCCGGCCGATCAGATCATCGGCATGAACCTTTCGGCCTCACCTCTCCCCGAGGAGGTGCGTACCGCCTTGAACGACGCGATCGGACGGGCGATCGACGGCGCAACGGTCCTGCCGCTCGAATACGCGTTTCCCATGGGCTCCGGCACACGGCACTTCGAGGCACGAATCGTCCGGAGCGGGCCCGACGAGGTCGTGGCGACGATCCGCGACATCACCGAGAGAAAGACGGCCGAGGCGCAGCGCGAGCGGCTCGAGCAGCAGCTCCGGCAGTCCCAGAAGATGGAGGCGATCGGCACCCTCGCCGGAGGCATCGCTCACGACTTCAACAACATCCTCACAGCGATCTTGGGCTACGCGGAGCTCCTGCGAGGCCAGGTGCGTGGGCAAACAGGCGTCGAGGAGCGCCTCGCGGAGATCGCGAAAGCCGGCGCGCGAGCGAAGGATCTGGTATCGCAGATCCTCACGTTCAGCCGCCGTCAGGAGCACACCCGCACGACGATGTCCTTGGGACCGACGATCGACGAGGCGCTCCGGCTGCTGCGGGCGGCGATCCCGGCGTCGATCGAGATCGACGCCGCGGTCGATCCGGATCTCCCGCCGGTGATGGCCGATGCGACTCAGATCCACCAAGTGGTGATGAACCTCGCCGCGAACGCGGCCGCGGCGATGGCGAACGGTCCTGGCACGTTGCGGGTTCGCTGCACAGCGGTCGACCTCGATGCGCCGGCCGGGGCGGACGCGGGTTTGTCGGCAGGAAAGTACGTGCGGCTTGCGATCGAAGATACGGGCTGCGGGATGCCGCGGGAGATTCTGGACCGAATCTTCGATCCTTTCTTCACCACGAAGGGCCCCGGCGAGGGAACGGGACTGGGCCTGTCCGTCGTGCACGGCATCGTCAAGGCGCATGAGGGAGCGATCCTCGTGGACAGCGTCGTCGGTCAAGGCACCGTCTTCCGAATCTACTTCCCCGCGCTGCACGAGCGGCAGCTCTCGGGCGCCCGTCCGCGCTCCCAGCCGATCGGCGGGCAGGGCGAGCACGTCCTGTGCATCGACGACGAGCCGGCGCTGGTGGAGCTGCTGCGCGACCAACTCGCGGCGCTGGGCTATCGGGTGACAGCGCACGTGTCCCCGCTGGAAGCCCTTTCGGATTTCTTGGCCCGTCCGCTCGATTTCGACGTCGTCCTCAGCGATCTGACCATGCCGGCGATGAGCGGGATCGACCTCGTCGAGAGGATCTTGCGGGTAAGGCCCGACCTCCCGATCGTCATGGCCACCGGCTACGGCCACGTGACGTACGAAGAGCGAGCCCGCGAGCTGGGCGTGCGGCCGCTGCTCTACAAGCCATTCACCATGGCCGTGCTGGGCGAGGCGATCCAGGACGCTCTTGCGTCGGCCCGTGCCGAGTCCGGCGGACTGTAGACACCCTCACCTCGGTGCGTGGTCGGGCCGAAACGTGCGCCGACCTGGCCGCATCCGAGGAGCCATGGAAGAATGGCCCGAATGACCCGTCGCGCAACCATCGGGCTCGCCCTGCTCTTTGTTTGCGTTGGGGCCGGCCATCCGGTCACGGCCATGACCTCCACCGATCCGCGCCAGGTCCTGAGTGCGATGGGCAAGGCCGTCACCGAGATCCGCGACTACACGATGACGATCATCAGCCAGGAGTGGGAGGGGGACGGGCTGGCGCCGGCCGAAACGATCATCGCCAAGTGGGCCCGGCCGTTCAAGATCTACTACAAGCGGTTGACAGCCCCCCACGTCGGCCGCGAGGTCCTCTTTGCCGACGGCTGGAACGACGGCAAGCTCAAGGTCAGCGTCCACGCATGGCCGTTCAACGTCGGGATCAATCTCAACCCGCACGGCGACCTCGCGATGGCCGAAGCCAAGCATCCCGTCGATGAGAGCTCGCTCGTCTACCTCGTGACGGTCGTCCTCGACAATCTCCGGCGCGCCGAGGAGCGCGGCGAGGCGAGGATCGAGGATCATGGCGAGGACCCGATGCTGGGGCGGCCCTGCCACCACGTACGGATCTTGAGCTCGCAGGCCGTAACCTCGCACACCCTGTCAGGCGGCGAGACCCTTTGGGACGTCGAGAAGAAGTTCAACATCCCGATGGCCCCGCTTCTCCACGAGAATCGCAAGCTCGCCTGGGAGAAGCCCAGCGACGCGAAGCCGGGTCAGACCATTCGCGTCCCTCGTTACTACGCCGCGCGGATCGATCTTTGGATCGACGACGAGATCGCGCTTCCGCTCCTCGCCGAGATCTACGACGAGCACGGCTCGATGTTCGAGCGCTTCGAGCATCGGGATTTGCGAGTCAATGTCGGCCTAGGCCCCAAGGACTTCTCCCCGACCAACCCCGAATACAAGTTCTAGTAGGACGAGGGGACGCTCCCCTGTTTTCTTGCAAAGCGGTATCCGGGGAGCTTTGCAAGAAAAAGGGGAGCGTCCCCTTGTCCTACTGGTGCTCGGGTCGGAGGAGGTCGGCGATGGTCTTGACCGGCGTGAACGTGGAGTTCGGAACCTCCACGAAGACGGTGATCCACTCGGACATGGCGCCGTTCCACAGGCCGGGACGCTCCAGCGCCAAGAGCTCACGGCCCTGGTGGGATTTCCTCACGACGATGCTGGTGCGCGGGTCGACGAACCCCCGGAGATCGAACTCCTTGCCGGTGGCGTCCAAAACGCCGCACACGAGGTCGACAGGATTGAAGTGGGTCGCCTCCCGCAGCACGGTTTTCTGAGCCTCCGAGCTCAAGTCCACTTGAACGGTCTCGACGATTTGTCGGGTCACGCGGCCATCTCGACCTCGAACCCAGTACGGTCCTCCCCCGGGCTCCCCGGTGTTGCGGACGACGCCGCAGACGCGAAGGGGCCGGTCGAGCAAGCGCAGGAGCTCCGCGCCGGAGGCCTCGATCGCGAGAGTCTCGCGAGCGAACACTGCGGCCTCCTCGACGAACGCCGGGATCATGGGGCGGGCCCTCAGGCGCGCGACGTGCAGGAACAGGGCGCGCTGGAGCTCGACGAGGCGTCCGCCGAGGATCTTCTTCCAGCGCAAGGTGTCGGTGCGTAGCGCATCCGTCTGGACGTTGTCGACGTTCTTGAGGAAGACGATGTCGCCACCCAGCTCGGCGAGATTGACGAGCAGCGCACCGTGGCCGGAAGGACGCAAGACCAGCGCGCCGTCGTCGGCGACGAACGGTCCTCCCGACGGCTTTCCCGCGATCGTATCGGTCGACGCTTTTTGAACCGAGAACGTCAAGTCGAATTCCACGTTGTGCGCCCGCTCGAGCGGCGGTACGGCGCGCTCGGCGAGGAGTCGAAACGCGTGAACGTGCTCCGGGGAGGCGGTGAATCGGACGCGGCAAATGCCGGCCGCGTCGCGCAGGTATCCCGCCGCCTCGACGAGATGCTCCTCGAATGCCGTACGCGGCCCGTTCTCGTAGCGATGGAACGGGATGAGACCCTTCGGAATCGTGGCGTAGCCAAGACCCTCGGCGCCGACGAGCGCGTCGACGAGCTCGGTCCCGCTCCCGGCCCCTCGGAGCACGTCGAGGTCGTACCCGCGGAAGGCGAGCTCGGCGCGCACGGCGTCGGCGAAGGCGAAGCGCTCGATGCCCTCGAGCAGCTGGTCGACGCCCTTGCCGTTGAGGACGTCCTGGAACATCCGGCTCGCCGCCCCCGACGCCGGGACCATCTTCGAGCATCGCCCCTGGCGCACCGCCTCCTCGTGCAGGAGGATGAGCGCCTCTTGGCGCTCCGCCGGAATCACCTCGATCCCGTCCTCCAAGCGGCACGGCCGCACGAGGTCGAGGAACGACGGTGGCGCGGCCATCAGGGCGAGCTGCCGGTTCGCCTCGTCCTCGGAGATGCCGCGCTCGCGCAACTGCGCTTTCTGGGTCTCGGTGAAGAGCGCCATGAGCTGATCGTAGCGCAGGACGCCGACGGCGCACCCGCGTCAGAAGCTCTTCGAGAACCCGACGATGAAGCCTGCGCGAGGCGCGAGCTGGGCTTCGTTGACGTTCTGATAGACGGGAACCTGGACATAGCCGTACAGCTCGAGACGGTCGCCGGTGCGAAATCGAATGCCGGGAGCGAGCGCGATCGAGTCGGAGCCGGTGGACGGCACGCCCGTTCCGCGATAATCGTCTCGCCCGGCGTGGCGTCCGTTGAGCTGCACGGAGATCACCCATCGCTGGCCCGCTGAGTAGCTCACGCCGCCGCTGGCGACCGCCTCGGAGCCGACGCGGTACTCGAGAGGATTGCGGCCGTTGATGCGTGCCGAGGCCGAGACGAACCACTCGAGCGGCGATGGAAAGGGATGATGCGCGTAGTAGAGCCCGATCGTCCCGTCGTAGGCGCCCGTGCCCGGCTGGATCGTCGGCTCGTTGATCGCCCCCTCGCTGTCGAGCAGCCGGTAGGCGCCAGTGGGGAATTTGACGGCGAGGCTTCCCATCAGGAGGTCGTTCGCCTTGACGAGCAGCGCCCACCGGACGCCCGCGGAGACATCCCCGAACCCGCGACTGCCATCGGTATTGGTGAAGTGCTCTTCCGGAGTCCCGACGTCGTCGAAGTGCTCGTGGTTCTTGTCGATGTAGAGCGGCAGATCGCCGAATACACTGACGCGCGAGGTGATGCCGTAGGCCAGATCGAGCCGGACGAGCGTGTTGCGTGTGCTGATCTCGCGGTGGTGGTCGGGGTCGATCGTCTCCGCCTCGAAGTCGATCTTCGGAACGAGCACCTCGCTCGTCCCGTCCGAGCCGCGGAGCTTCTTGGTCTGATCCACGTAGCGATACGAGAGATCGATCTGGAAGGCTCCTGCGGTCTCGACGCCTTCCTCGGAATGCGTCACGAGGAAACAGGTTGCTGAGCCGCATGAAGCGGCGGCGGGCCGGACCACCGCTCCGGCGAGAAGCAGGACGACGAGACCTCTCCATCGGCGATCGAAACGACGATGCATACGATCATCTCCCGGCGCGCACGAGGCGCGCTTGCTGAGCTGTTCGAGCGAACGGGCCTCAGCAGGAGACTCGCGGCGGGTGATCGCAGGGCGGGCGCGCCGGCTCTTCCGGCGGAACCGACGAATAAGCGTCGATCGGAGTCACGCTCCGGCGCGGAGCCGCCGGAGCGGGGAGAGCCAGCACGGCCCGCAACGGGTCGGGCGAGCCGAGCGCCGCGCCCTCGCGGCCACCCCCGCAGCTCGCACTTCGGAAAGAGCAGCAATCGGCGGAGCTTCGGGCGGCGCAACGGCACGACCCGCCGCACATCGCGCATCCGCGCGATGCCCAGAGGTGGGCCTGGGAGACGAGAAGGAGCCCAAGAGCGATTATCGCGACGATCGATCGCAGGACCCGCACGAACACGATTCTACTCGATCGTGGGCGGTGGATTCTCAACGAGAGAGCACCTGATCCTTGGTGGCCCGCTTCACGGAGACGTTGCGCACGACGGTCTGGTCTGGGAGAGTCGTCGCGGTGCCGGTCATTTCGTCGCCGTGAATGGCGTAGGACCACACGCCGCGGAAATTCGGGCGCTCGAACTCGCACGCCCACCGCCCTTCACCGGGACGGTAGCTGAAGTAGAGCTCGTACATCTGTTGGACCGCGCCGTCGACGACGCGCGCTGCTTTCATCAAAACCGTCGACGGTTGGTCGGGAACGTCCACCACGTTGTAGACGACCGTCTCATCGTGGCAAAACTTCGCCGCTTCGACCTTGGTGCAGGTCGAGCTTCCCTTCCAAAGGCCGAGAATCTCGGCCTTCGGCGCCGGCGCTGTCGCCGGTGCGGGGGAAGACGAAGGCGGGGCGCTTTCGGCGGAAGCGAGCGTCAAGAGTCCTGCCAGGAGGTGGATCGGCAGCATGGGGGGATGAATCTACATCGACCGCACGTCCGCCGCTCCTCGTTCGCGTAAGATCGCTGCATGACCGCCGTGGAGACGTTTCGCGATTTGCACGAGTCCGGGTGCTTCGTCCTGCCCAACCCTTGGGACGTGGGGAGCGCCGTGCTTCTCCACCAGTTGGGCTTCAAGGCGCTCGCCACGACCTCCGCCGGGGTCGCGTTCTCGCGCGGAGCGCCCGACACGGTGTCCGCGGTCCCTCTCGAGGCGATGCTCACTCACATCCGGGACGTCGTGGCTGCCACGCCGCTTCCCGTGAACGCCGACTTCCTGGCCGGGTACGCCGACGAGCCGTCGGGGGTCGCGCAGAACGTGGCGCGTTGCGTCACAGCGACCGGGTGCGCCGGATTGTCGATCGAGGACGGCACCGGAAAACCCGAGGCTGCGCTCTACGAGGCGCGGCTCGCCTCCGCCCGGGTGGGCGCGGCGCGCGCGGCGATCGATGCATCCGGCATACCGGTCGTGCTCACGGGACGCTGCGAGGCTTATCTCGTCGGCGAGTCGGACCCCTTTCGAACGGCGCTCACTCGTCTGACCGCATACGCCTCTGCGGGAGCCGACTGCCTGTACGCCCCCGGCGTGAAAGAACCCGATGAGATCGCCGCACTCGTGAAGGCGGTCGCGCCGAAGCCGGTCAACGTCCTGGTGTCGGCCCCGAGCAAGACGTTCACGGTGGCGCGGCTCGCCGATCTCGGCGTCCGTCGCATCTCCGTCGGCTCGGCGCTGGCGCGCGTCGCTTGGGGAGCCTTCCTCCGATCCGCGCAGCACATCGCCTCGACGGGATCTTTCGATGGTCTGGCCGGCGCCGCTTCGTTCGATCAGCTCAACGAGCTGTTCTCGTAGCTCCGTCGGGCAGCGAGAACGTCAGGGACGCCCAGAAGCTCTCCCAATCCGCTCCGGCGTCCGTGGGCGCCGGGATCATATGCACGGCTTTGATCAGCCACTCGCCGGAGCGCGGCAGCGTGAACGTCGCGCGTCCTTGGCGGTCGGAGCGCACCCTCTGGGGCCTCTCTCGGTCCGTCGCATCGAGCGCGATGACGAGCGCGCCGCGGAGCGGCCTTCCCTGGTAGAGAAGCTGCACGGTCAGGCACCCGCCCGGCCCGAGAGTGTAAGGATCGACGTCGGGAGTCAGCTCGAGCGCCAAACCGACCGGCTTCGTGAATCCCGGGTCGCCGCGGCCGCCGACGGCGAGGAGGCATTTGGCGCAGCGCGAGAAGACTTCTCTCCCCGGTTTCACCGGCGCCAGACCCTCGAGATCCAAGTACGCCGCGAAATCTTCTGCGCCGAGCACGGCCGCGGGCGAGCGCAGGCTGCGGTACGCGACGACGACGCCTCCCGGACTCGCGGGCCGGAGGATCCCCGCGGGCTCGGACCCGTCGATTCCCAAGACGGGCGATGCGAGGGAACCGTGAATCGCGGCGAACCACTCGATCAGCTCTTCGTTGCGCGGAAGGGTCTCTCCACCCAAGCGCTCGCCGACCCACAGCTTCAATCTCACGAGCTCGCCGGCGTCGGGGGCGAACGCCGACGGCTCGATCCAGAAGTCGTGCGCGGGCGCCGGGAAAGAGACGAGGGCCGCTGTGAGAGCCAGGACGCGGACGCGCACGCTACCTCCGGGCCCCGTTCGCTTCGCCCGGAGAGCCGGGAATCGGGGTCTTGAGATAGGGGAACGCGTTATTGAAATATGTGCTGTCGACGTAGGCCCCGTCGGTGAAGGCGAGCCCTCCCGACGGTGCGACATCGGGCGGCAGCAGGGCGCCCATCGCGACGCGCAGCTCGATGTCGACGACGTCGTCGCCCGGGCGACGGCCGTTGGGGAAGCCGGCGAGATCGCCGCCCAGGGCTCCGAGGTTGTTCTGGTCCGCCGCCGCCTTCGCCGCGATCGAGGTATTCAGGCGAAGCATCTCCCCCGGCGTCCTGGTCCTGTTCAAGCCGTCGAGACCGGTGAGAAACGCCGCGATCAGGTCGGTGCGTGGGAACCGCGTCGGCGCCCGGACGCCGGCGGCGCCGAACAAGATCTCGATGAGAGCGGGAAGGGTCGGGTGTGTGACGTAGTCGAGGAACTGGGCGTCGTCCTTCGGCTCGCTTCCGTTGAACTTGTCCTTGTCCTTCAGCCCGATCACGATTTCGTTGACGAGGGGCGATCCGAGCCGGGACACCTGGATGAGCTGGTCGTTGCCGCGCCCGCGGCGGTCGTCGCCGTTGCGCGGGAGGCTCGCGGTGATCCAGGCGCCGATCACCGGATTGCTCGGGCCGGAGACCAGACACTCCTTCGGGACCTCGAGGACCATGGCGGTGACGTTCTTGTCGGCGAGGTCGTCGTGCTCGGCGTGGATCTCGCCGATCGGCGCCGCGATGTTGACGAGGTCGAACGTCTCCCCGAGGTTGACGACGAACGGATCCTTACGCTGCCCCGCGAACAGCCGTCCGGCACTCGCGCAGCCGGGGATGTCGACCGTGTAGACGTACTGGTTCGCGTAGGCGTCGTAGTCGGGGAGGGTCTTCTGGCCGATGTTGTCCACGGGCTTCACGAACGTGGTGTCGCCGGTCGCGTGGTTCGCGAGGCGTCCGCCGTCATGCTCGTGGCCGCGCGAGTCGGTCCTGATCACCGAAACCGTATACGACTCGTGGACGTTGAGCGCGTCGTCGTCGCCTGCGGCGATCGCGCCAGCCTGAACGAGAGGGATCGCCACGGTCCTCTGATTCCCCTTGGGACCGATCGTCAGCGCGATGTTCTTCCGGTCGTTCTTGAACGCGAACCGGAAGGTGAGGTCCTCCCGGGCGTCGCCGTTGTTGTCGATCTTGATGTCGTAGACCGCTTCGGGATCGAGGGTGAAGTAGTTCGGGCCGCCGTAGGCGTCCTGAAGGGGGATGTAGTCCGCGACGAAGGTGACGAAGCCGTCGCGGCCGGATTCGTAGCTGTTGAACATGTAGAAATCGGTCGCATCCACTTTCGGGCTCTTCGTGATCGCGGGAGCTTCACGGTGGCTCGACGCCATCGCCGCGCCGCTCCCGAGAAGCGCCAGCAAGACCGCCACCGTCACTGTCGTCCTGATTCGGGTCGTTCGCTGAAGGCTCATACCGGTTTCGCTCCTTCCGGCGTCTGCGCGCCGGCGTCCTGTTCCACTTCCGCCACCGAGAACTACGCGGCGGAGACCCCCGGCGGATTGGGAGCCGGATCTTCTCGGGAAGCGCGGTCAGGACTGGGGGAAGCGCGTGATGAACAGGAACGCGCCTGCGGCGGCGACGGCCATGCCGACGAGCGGCGGCGCCACGAGCAAGAACAATCTCCGGCCGCCGGCCATCCCGGCGATCGTCAGCTTGACCGCCATGTTGACCTGGAAAGCCACGAGAATCGCCAGCAACCCCTGTGTGGGGTCGATGGTTCCGGCGGCTTGAAGCGTGGCGGCGGCGAGCGTCGCGGCGTGAGCGTCCGTGGTCCCCGCGATCGCCGCGGTGGCGATGACCCCCGCGGCGCCGAACGCTTTCTGCGCGACGGTGGCGATGACGAGAACCACTGCGAAGGCGGCCGCCATCGCGAGCGCGGGCTTGAGCTCCAGCGGGTTATCGAGCTGAAATCCCCCGCCCGGCGCCGCGCGCGCGCGCCGCTCCAAGAGCCAAGCCGCAACGGCGCTGCCGACCGCGCCCACGACGATCGGCGCCCCGATCAGCACCGCGGCGGCGCTCAGCAAGACGGGCGAAGCGACGCCGGCGACGAGCACGATCGAGATCGCGGAGCCGACGTTGGCGAGGACGATGCCCGTGGCGAGCGGGCCCGCGAACTCCGGTTGCCCCCGGGCCCGCTGCGAGAGCGAGAGCGTCGCAGCCGTCGACGACACGAGTCCGGCGAAAAGCCCGGCGAGAGCGAGACCCCGCTCGGGGCCCAGCGCGCGAACCGCGATATATCCGGCGAAGCCGACGCCGGCGATCAAGACGAACAGCAGCCAGAGCTTGGCGGGGTTGGCGACCCCCCACGGATCGACCGGTCGATCCGGCAGGAGTGGCAAGACGACCAGGGCGATCACGAGGAAGGTCAGCGCCGCGCTGACTTCGTGGTCGTTCAGCCCGTCGTGGGCGAACGCGTGGATCTTCGGCTTGAGCCACAGGACCGCGACCACGATCACGCCAAGCATGGCTGCGAGACGGGGCTCGCTCTGCGAGAGCCATCCGAGTCCGAACGCGAGGACGGCGGCGACTTCGGTCGTCGTTCCGGCGTCGTGGCGCCCGTCGGGCGAGGGCCGGAGGTACGCCGCGATCACGAGCGCGGCGATGAACGCCGCCAGCGCGAAAGCAACCGCCGGATTCCCGACGTGCGCCGCCACCGTGCCCAGGAGAGAGATCAGGGCGAATGTCCTCGCGCCGAACGGTGGGTGCCGGTCTTTTCCGGAGAACGCTCTCTCGCGCTCGATTCCGACCATCAGCCCCAAGGCGAGCGATAAGAGGAACGGTCTTGCGGTCTCGAACACGGAGGCTCCTTCCCCGTGGATTATGCTGCGCCCCGCCGCTCGATCGAAAGGCCCCTCGTGAAGCTTGTCGCCCACGCCTCGCCCCACGCTCTCGAAGCGGAGCTGTTGGACCGCGTTGCCGCGGCAAAGATCGATGACCCGTTCGCTCCGGTCTTGATCGTCGTCCCGAGCCGTCGGCTGGCCGATCACGTGGATCGGAGGCTGGTTGAGAGGCTCGGCGCGGTGCTTGGCGTCTCGGTGCTCCACCACCGGGCGTTGGCGCAGCGGGTCCTGGCGCACGCGGGCGCCGCTCCCGCACCGATCCTCTCGGAAGACCTGCTCGACGCCTTGTTCGCGCGAGTCGTACAGCGCGCTGCGGCCGGGCCGATGCGCGATTTCGTGCGGGACCACCCCAGCGCGGCGACGGCGCTGCGGGGGAGCGTGACCGATCTGCGCGAGGCCGGTATCCGTCCGGAGCAGGCGACGGCGCTGCTCCGGAGCTCCGACCCAGAGGTCGCGGCTCTGTACGCGCGATGGGCCGCCGCTCTGGAAGAGATCGGGAGGGGCGGCGCAGCGATCGACGATGCGGGCCTTACGGTAGCGGCTGCCAGCACGGCCGGTGCGTACGCGTCGCGCTTCGCGGCGATCTTGCACCACGGCGCCTACGATTTGATTGGCGTGCGCGTCGATCTCGTGCGCGCGCTCGACCGCGGGCGCGAGCTGACGTTCCTCCTCCCCGGCGACCCGCAGGATGCGGCAGGGGTGTTCGGCCGAGAGCGGGCCCGCGCGATCTCGGACCGACGAGGCGACATCGCGCCTCTGGATCGAGAGGCGCCTCGCGCGCCGGTGATGGCGACCCACGCGCAAGGCGCAGCGGCGGAGATCCGGGCGGCTGCGTACGAGGCGTTAGCCGCCGTCGCCCGCGGCGTTCGGCCTCACGAAGTCGCGATCATCGCTCGAACTTTCGGCCCGTACACCGGCGCCCTGGATGCGCTCCTCGACCGCGGAGAGCCGCCGTGGCACACCTCTTATGCGCGCCCGCTGCGCGGGGACCCGGCCACGTCCGCCGCGCTCGCGGCGATCGCCGCCGCGAGCGACGGAGGTCCGGCGACCTGGGGCGGGCACGCCGATCGACTGGGGGACGTCGCCGGTTCCGCCGCGCCGGAGCACCGGCTCTCCGGGCTGTTCGCCGCCATGCAGGGCCTCGCGACCCTCCTGGGAGACGAGCGCTCCGTATCGCACGGCGAGGCGCTCTCTTGGCTCGCGGCCCGCGCCGACGCCGCGACGCTCTCCCCGGACGGCGCGGAAGGCGGCGGGATTCGGATTCTCGACGCCATGCAGGCGCGCGGGATGACGTTCTCGGAGGTCGGTCTCGTCGGGATGAACTCCGGCGTCTTTCCGCGCGTGCCGCGGGAGGATCCGTTTCTCCCCGACGCCTCGCGGCTGCGCCTCCGCGGCGCCACCGGCCGCCCGCTGCCCGTCGCCGCGGAAAGCGGCGGCGAGGAGCGTCTCCTGCTGTCCATGACCTTGGGCTCGGCCTCTCGCCGGCTCCGAGTGTCTTGGCTGCGCTCCGACGAGGAGGCGAGACCGAAGGTTCCGTCGCTCGCCCTCCGGGACGTGGCCGCCTTCGCCGGTCTCCCGAGTGACGCCGAAGCGCTGCAGCGGACGGCGCGTCCGCTCCCCGCGC
>JACXTT010002442.1_pt1 | contig 29505 bp, 26 predicted proteins | sample 9270951 | NCBI WGS metagenome assembly JACXTT01 (sample SAMN15532306, study PRJNA645909) | rock metagenome | isolation source: weathered quartz diorite | place: Puerto Rico | collected 2017-06-21 | reverse complement strand
CATCGCGGCACTCGCCAAGAGTGAAAATATAGTTGACCGATCCACTCGGGTTTACTATACTTGAGTCCTTTAGTCGGGATTAAAACGGTTGCCATGCTGACGGCGAATGGCGCCATTCCCGGCCAGCCCATTTTCGAGGAGGTCGATATGCGATTGACCACAAAAGGACGTTTTGCGGTGACAGCGATGCTCGATCTGGCCATGCATTCACAGGATGGCCCGGTGACCCTGTCCAATATCAGCGAACGCCAGAAAATCTCGCTTTCCTACCTTGAGCAACTGTTTGGGAAACTGCGCCGCGGCAAGCTGGTCGACAGCGTGCGCGGCCCGGGCGGCGGCTACAATCTGGCGCGCGCACCAGAGCAACTGACGGTTGCCGATATCATTCTCGCGGTGGAAGAGCCGATCGATTCGCGCCAATGCGAGGGCAAGGACAATTGCCTCGGCGATCACCGCTGCATGACGCACGACCTCTGGGAAAGCCTCAACGACACCGTGTTGAATTATCTCGGCGGGGTGAAATTGTCAGACCTGATTCGCAAGCAGCGCACGCAAACGATGTCGGCGCCGGCCAGCCTGCTCAAGTCCGGCCCGACGCGGGGACGCAGCGTTACCACGCCGGTGGTCGCGGCCTGAGAGTCATCAGCAAACGCGGCCATGGCCGCATCGAATGGAATGGACATGAAACAGCCGATTTATCTCGATTACTCCGCGACCACGCCGGTCGATCCGCGTGTGGCGCAAAAGATGATTCCCTATCTCACCGAGATGTATGGGAATCCCGCGTCGCGCAGCCACAGCTACGGCTGGACCGCAGAAGAAGCCGTCGAGAACGCGCGCGTCGAAGTAGCCAAACTGGTGAACTGCGACGAGAAGGAAATTGTCTGGACCTCGGGCGCGACCGAGTCGATCAATCTCGCCGTCAAGGGCGCTGCCCAGTTCTACAAGACCAAGGGCAAGCACCTGATCACGCTCAAGACCGAGCACAAGGCCACGCTGGATACCTTCCGGGAGCTCGAGCGCCAGGGCTTCGAGGCGACCTATCTGGACGTCAAGGACAATGGCCTTGTCGACATGGAGGTATTCAAGGCCGCACTGCGTCCCGACACCATCCTCGTCTCGATCCTGTTCGTCAACAATGAAATCGGCGTGATCCAGCCGATCGAGGAAATCGGCGCGATCTGCCGCGAGCGCGGCATCATTTTCCACGTCGACGCTGCGCAGGCGACCGGCAAGGTGGTGATCGATCTGCAGGCGCTGAAAGTGGATCTGATGAGCTTTAGCGCGCACAAGACTTACGGGCCCAAAGGCGTCGGCGCCCTGTTCGTGCGTCGCAAGCCGCGCGTGCGCCTGGAAGCGCAAATGCACGGCGGCGGTCATGAGCGCGGGTTCCGTTCGGGCACGCTGGCGACGCACCAGATCGTCGGCATGGGCGAAGCTTTCCGTCTGGCGCGCCTGGAAATGGCCGCCGAGGGCGAGCGGATCCGCATGTTGCGCGACCGCCTGCTGGCCGGCATCAAGGACATGGAAGAAATCTACGTCAACGGCGATCTTGAGCAGCGTGTGCCGCATAACTTGAACGTGAGCTTCAATTTCGTCGAGGGCGAATCGCTGATCATGGGCATCAAGGAGCTGGCGGTTTCGTCCGGCTCGGCATGCACCTCGGCCTCGCTGGAGCCTTCTTACGTCCTGCGCGCGCTGGGCCGCAATGACGAGCTGGCGCATTCCTCCATTCGCTTTACCATCGGCCGCTTTACCACCGAGGCCGATATCGATTACGCCATCAAGCTTTTGAAGGAACGTATCCAGAAACTGCGCGATATGTCGCCGCTTTGGGAAATGTTCAAGGATGGCGTCGACTTGAATTCAGTTCAGTGGGCAGCACATTAATTTTCAGAGCCGTTGCCGTGAACCACGGGTTCATGGCGAAAACCAGGAGTAATCATCATGGCATACAGCACAAAAGTTATTGATCACTATGAGAACCCGCGAAATGTGGGTTCCTTCGACAAGGATGAAGACGGCGTCGCGACCGGCATGGTCGGCGCGCCCGCCTGCGGCGACGTGATGAAGTTGCAGATCAAGGTCGGGCCGGATGGCATCATCCAGGACGCCAAGTTCAAGACCTATGGCTGCGGATCAGCGATTGCCTCGTCTTCCCTGGTCACCGAATGGGTCAAGGGCAAGAGCATCGACCAGGCCGGCCAGATCAAGAACACGCAGATCGCCGAGGAACTGGCGCTGCCGCCGGTGAAGATCCACTGCTCGATCCTCGCCGAGGACGCGATCAAGGCGGCGATCGCCGATTACAAGTCAAAACATCCGGCGGCAGCAACCGCGGAGCCGAAGGCGGCATAACCATGGCAATCACGCTTACAGATCGCGCCGCACAACATGTGCAAAATTATCTGGCCAAGCGCGGCAAGGGCGTTGGCGTGCGCTTCGGCGTGCGCACCACCGGTTGCTCGGGTATGGCCTACAAACTGGAGTTTGTGGATGCGGCCGGCCCGGATGACCAGACCTTCGAGAGTCATGGCGTGAAGGTGTTTGTCGACCCGAAAAGCCTGGTTTATATCGACGGCACCGAACTCGATTTCGCGCGCGAGGGATTGAACGAAGGCTTCAAGTTCAACAATCCGAACGAAAAGGACAAATGCGGCTGCGGCGAATCGTTCAACGTCTAGCCGGCCTCGCCTTCGCGCCTCGCAAGGTCGCGGATTAACGAAATCAATGGTAGGCAAAACGGGGCGGCGCGATCCGCCCCGATTATTTTTACAGCGCCCGATGAATCCCGATTTCACGCAAAATCATTTTCAGCTGTTCGGCCTGCCGGTGGCGTTCGACATTGACGTCACCGCGCTGGATCGCGCTTATCGCGAGGTCCAGCGCGAGGTGCATCCGGACCGCTTCACCATCGCCTCCGACGTCGAAAAGCGTCTGGCCGCGCAGTGGGCCACGCGCGCCAATGAAGCCTATCAGACCCTGAAAGCGCCGCTCAATCGTGGCCGCTACCTCTTGCGCATGCACGGCATCGATACCGAGGAGGAATCGAATACCGCCATGCCGGTCGATTTCCTGATGCAGCAGATGGAATGGCGCGAGGCGGTGGTCGATGCGCGGCGCCTGCGCGATGAAGCGCGTCTCGAGCAACTTGCCGCCCACCATCGAAGCGACGAGGCCAAGTTGTTCGCGCAACTGGCGGCCGAGCTCGCCAGTGCCGCAAGCATGCCGGCCGCGCGCCTCACGGTGCGCAAGTTGCGCTTCCTGGAAAAACTCGGCGAGGAAATCGGCGATGCCTTCGAGTCCGTCGATGCCTGACCCTTTTATTTGAAAGCAGCCTGATATGGCACTTCTGCAAATCGCCGAGCCGGGTGAAGCGACAGCCCCGCATCAGCACCGCCTGGCGGTCGGCATCGATCTGGGGACCACCAACTCCCTGGTTGCCACCGTCAAAAGCGGCGCTGCCGAGGTATTGCGCGATCATGATGATCAGCCTCTGCTGCCCTCGGTGGTGCGCTATCTTGAAAAGGGGGGCGCCGTCGTCGGCCGCGCGGCCAAGGATGAGCAGGCTGCCGATCCGGAGAACACCATCGTCTCGGTCAAGCGCTTCATGGGCCGCGGCATTGCCGACGTGGCCAAATACGGTGCGCTGCCCTACAGATTCATCGATGCGCCGGGCATGGTCAAGATCGACACCGTCGCCGGTGTGAAGTCGCCGGTCGATGTGTCGGCCGAAATTCTCAAGGTGTTGCGGGTGCAGGCGGAAGAAGCGCTGGGTGGCGAACTGGTGGGTGCGGTCATCACCGTGCCGGCGTATTTTGACGATGCGCAGCGCCAGGCGACCAAGGATGCGGCCCGCCTTGCCGGGCTCAATGTGTTGCGCTTGCTCAATGAGCCGACGGCGGCGGCCATTGCCTACGGACTCGACAATGCCAGCGAAGGCACGTTTGCGGTATTCGACCTGGGCGGCGGCACCTTCGACATTTCCATTCTCAAATTGAGCCGCGGTGTGTTCGAGGTCCTGGCCACCAATGGCGATTCGGCGCTGGGTGGCGATGATTTCGATCAGGCCATCGGCGCACACTGGCGCCATATGCACGGGCTCGCGGCGGCGAGCCATGGCGATACACGACGGCTGCTGATGAAGGCGCGCGAAGTCAAGGAAATGCTGACCATGCAGGCCATGGCCGAGAGCACGGTAAAACTTTCCTATGGACAGGAGTTCCGTCTCAAACTCAGCCAGGAAGAATTCTGGAAAATGACCGCGGGGCTGGTGCAGCGCAGTCTGCAGCCCGTCAAGAAGGCCCTGCGCGATGCCAGGCTGGAGGTCGGCGATATCGACGGCATCGTCATGGTCGGCGGCGCGACCCGCATGCCGCATGTGCAGCACGCCGTCGAGGAATTTTTCGGCAAAAAACTCTTGAACAATCTCGACCCCGATAAGGTTGTTGCGCTCGGTGCCGCCATTCAGGCCAATGCGCTCGCCGGCAATCGCAGCGGCGAAGACCTGCTGCTGCTCGACGTGATTCCCCTCTCACTCGGCTTGGAAACCATGGGCGGTCTTGCCGAAAAAGTGATTCCGCGGAATTCAACCATCCCGGTTGCGCGCGGTCAGGAGTTCACCACATATAAAGATGGCCAAACCGCGATGGCGATACATGTCGTGCAGGGCGAACGTGAATTGGTGAAGGATTGCCGTTCCCTGGCACGTTTTGAATTGCGCGGCATCCCGCCAATGGTTGCCGGTGCGGCACGCATCCAGGTCATGTTACAGGTGGATGCCGATGGTTTGCTGTCGGTTTCTGCGCGCGAAAAAACCAGCGGGGTGGCAACGCAGATCGAGGTAAAACCTTCCTACGGTTTGAGCGATGCCGAAATCGCCGAAATGCTCAAGGCAAGCTTCAGCCATGCCCGCGAGGATGCCGAAGCCCGCGCGCTCCACGAGGAGCGGGTCGAGGCCAGCCGCCTGCTGGAAGCGGTTGAGGCCGCGCTGCGCAAGGATGGCGATGCGCTGCTGAGCGATGCATCGCGTCGCGAAATTTCCGGCGCCATCGAAGCGCTGCGCGCCGTTCTGGAGAGCGGCGATCATCGTCTCATCAGGGCCGGTATCGCCGAGCTGTCGCGCAGCACCGAAGATTTCGCGGCCCTGCGCATGGATAAAAGCGTGGCGACCGCATTGCGCGGCAAGACGCTGGAAAATGCACTCAACAATAAAGTTCAGGTTTCATGACAACGATAAAAGTACTGCCTCACCCCACGTTGTGCCCCGGCGGCATTGAGTTCGACGCGCCGGTGGGAGAGTCGATTTGCGATGCGCTGCTCAATCATCACATCGAGATCGAGCATGCCTGCGAAAAATCCTGTGCCTGCACCACCTGCCATGTGATCGTGCGTGAAGGCATCGATTCGCTGGCCGACGCGGAGGAAAAAGAAGAGGATATGCTCGACATGGCCTGGGGCCTGACGCCGCTGTCGAGGCTGTCCTGCCAGGCCCGCGTTGGCGACAAGGCTTTGCTTATCGAGATCCCCAAGTACACCATCAATCATGCCCGCGAGACACACTGATGAAGTGGACCGACACGCTTGAAATCGCCATTCAACTCGCCGATGCCCATCCCGAGGTCGATCCGCTGACCATCCGTTTTACCGACCTGCGACGCTGGGTGATGGAACTGCCCGAATTCGACGATGATCCGCATCACTCCGGCGAGAAGATATTGGAAGCCATCCAGGCCGCCTGGATCAGCGAAAAAGACTGAGCGTTGGATATCGCCCCCGGCGTCCTCGCCTGGCGGCACAAAGCGGGCGTCCAAAAAAATGGGGTGGTCTTTCGACCACCCCTCAAGGCGCACTCTCGAATACTCGTGGAGGAGAACCTTTGATGAGCAGGGGACCTATCCATTTCATCAAAGCACCCAGGGAGGAAGGGCGTTCCACCAGTATTCAACACATACTTCAGCAACCTGCATGCCAAGAAAGAAAAAATCAATAAAAACATAATGTTATGCATCATTATGAGCGGTTTGCTCAACTTGGATAATGTCGGTGGCTGTCGGCATCCGGCGACATATTTTTCGGCGTGACTTAAGGTGCTGAATTCATTGGTGAATAAATGTCTCTAAAAAGAGACGATCACCTTCCTAACGCGACATAAGGATTTGCCTTAGTCCGAACGCGATTTGAAATGTGCCGCTTCCAGACCGTGGCGCTGCAAGAGCTTGTAAAACTCGGTGCGGTTGCGCTTGGCAATTTTGGCTGCCTGGGTGACGCTGCCCTGCGTCAGCTTCAAAAGCCGGGTCAAATAATCGTATTCAAAGCGACGACGCGATTCTTCGAACGATTCCATGGCCTGCATGCCGAACTGCATTGCCTGTTCGACAACCTTGGGAGCAACGATATCGGAGGTTGACAGCGCCACAGCCTGCTCAACGACATTGAACAGCTGCCGCACATTGCCCGGCCAGGGGGAAGCGATCATCATTTCCAGCGCATCAGGGGAAAAGGCATTTACCTTCTTGTCGTAGCGCGTTGCAAGTTTCTTCAGGAAATGGCTCAGCAGCAGCGGGACGTCCTCACGACGTTCGCGTAACGGGGGCAGGCGCAGGGTGACTACATTCAATCGGTAGTACAGGTCTTCCCGGAAGTTGCCGTCGACCCGGGCTTGCTGCAAATCGCGATGGCTGGCGGAAATGATGCGGACGTCGACGGGAATGGTCTTGGTTGAGCCGACCGCGCGCACTTCGCGCGCTTCCAGAACGCGCAGCAATTTGACCTGCAATGCGGCGGGCATGTCGCCGATCTCGTCCAGAAACAGGGTGCCGCCGTCGGCGGCCATGAACAAGCCGGTGTGGTCGGCCGTTGCCCCGGTAAAAGAGCCTTTCTTGTGCCCGAACAGTTCCGATTCGAGCAGCGGCTCGGGAATGGCGCCGCAATTGATGGCGACAAACGGGCCGCCGGCGCGGCGGCTGGCACGGTGCAAAGCCTGCGCCAGCAATTCCTTGCCGGTACCGCTTTCGCCCTGTATCAGCACGCTGGCCTCTCCCTGTGCGACCCGCTGCGCGCGCGCCAGCAGATCCTCCATCAGGGGGCTTTGCGTGAGAATCTCGGCCCGCCACGAGCTTTCGTCGTGCTGCGCCTTGCGCAAGACGGAAGCCGAACCATGCAAGGTAAGCGCACGCTCGATATGGGCGAGCAGTTCGTTGCCATCGTAGGGCTTGGTGATATAGCCGAACACCCCCTGGCGGGTCGCTGCGACCGCATCGGGAATGGTTCCATGCGCGGTGAGGATGATCACCGGCAAGCCGCTGTGGCGACGCTCGATTTCGTGGAACAGGGCCATGCCGTCGAGACCGGCCATGCGCAAATCGGTGACCACCAGGTCAGGCCGTTCGGCGGCCACCATTGAAAGCGCCTGGCTGCCGCTGGTCGCCGTACTCACGGTGTAGCCGCTGGCGTTGAGGCGGATTGCCAGAAGCCTGAGCAAATCCGGATCATCATCGACCAGCAGCAAATTGCCCTTGAACTGGCGTCTTGGCGGCATGGCCGGGTTACTCAGCAAAGTTTCGATACTCATTTGGCGCTGCCCTCCGCGCTGCGCGAGGTCACGCTGCGCTCGATGGACTTCAATGCGTTCAATTTCTTTTCCAGATCCTCAAGCTGCATCCGCAAGATTCGTGCCTCAGCCTGGGCATTGGCCTCTTCGCGGCGGCTTGTCTGACTTCGTGCCACGACTTCGCGCAGGCGCCGTCGATCCTGCGCCATGTTCTGCAGCAAGGTTGCAATGGCGCGAATGCCGGGTTCCGCGGACGAGGGTGAAGCGCCGGGGCTGAATGCCAAGGGTTCTATCAGGGACAGCAATTCCGTCTCTTCCTGAGTGCCGGAAACTGTGGTTAGGGGCGCTGAAAATGCGATCAGGATGGCGAGCTTGATGCGATTGCGGCTGGATTTCTCGGTCGCCAATTCGGCCCTCACCCGGTCTTTCTCAAGGCCGAATTCGGCAGGTGTCAGCAGTCGGGCCTGCAGTACATAGCTGAGTAATTGCTCTGTTTCGGAAGACTGCTGCGCCGCTGGGGGCATTTCCGGAGATAACCTTGCCAGGCGCGTCGGTAGCAGATTGCAGCCCTGCAGGAAAATTCCGGCCAGAATCAGCAAAGTGGACAATCGCCGGGGATGAGGAATCGACATAACGGGTTACCTTGTCAGATGGCGGTGGGCGGCTGCTTTGGCAAAATAACGCGAAAGCAGGCACCCGCAGCCGCTATAGCCGACACCGAACCGTGGTGAAGCTCGACATAATCGCGCACGATGGCAAGTCCAAGTCCGGTTCCCTTGGTGCCGCTTGCGAGCGCAGCCTTGCTGCGAAAAAAAGGGTCAAATATTCTGTCGCGGTCCTCTTCGGGAATTCCCGGCCCATTGTCCATCACTTCCAGCACGGCATTGTCGTGATGTTTGCCCAGGCGAATCTGCACCGTACCGCCGGCTGGCGAATACTTGATGGCGTTTGACAGAAGATTGTCGATCACAACGCGCAGTTTTGCCGGATCGCCGTGAATCGTGGCTTTGTCGCATTCGCGCACAATGGTGATGGACTTGGCGACGCTGGCGATTTTGTGCGCGTCAACAACCTCATCGACCAGGTCTTTCAGTTGCAGAGAGCGAAATTCCAGGGCGGTTTTCCTGCCGATACGCTCGGCCGACTGGGACTGGGAGTACGTGAGCAGATCCTGGATCAGCTTTTCCAGTGTCAGGGAATTCTGCCTGAGAATCTGCGCTACCTCGCGCTGTTCAGCCGTAAGCTTGCCGACGACTTCATCGCTCAACAGTTCGGAGCCTTCGCGCAAGGCAGTCAGCGGTGTCTTGAGTTCGTGCGATACGTGCTGGAAGAATCGCGTCTTCTGGTCTTCAAGCGTGATCAGGCGTTGGCGCAGCCAGTCCAGCTGTTCCCCGAGCTGGGCAATATCGCGCGGCCCCGACACGCGAATGCGGCGCGCAAGTTTGCCCTCGCCCAGTCGATGAATGGCATGCTCCAGATCGCGGATAGGCCGGGACAGCAGGTAGGTAAACCCGCCAATGAAAAGCAACACGGCCGGAATGATGGCGAGAATCTGCCAGAACACCTGACCGGTCGATTTTGCCGCCGATGCCCGCAGGGCGCCAACCTCGCGGTCAATCAGCTGGTCCGCAAGGCCATTGAGGGCTTGCACTTGCCTTGCCAGCTGTGCAAATTCGCTTTCCAGCTGTCTGGCGAGCTGTGGTTGGGGCTCGGCGCGTGTCAACTGCGAATAGATACTGGTTTCCGCGGTCTGCACGGCCTCGGCTCCAGCGCGGATATCCGGCGCCAGCGCCAGGATCATGAATTGGCCAAGCAATTCCTGAAAGGCGCTGCGGGATTTTCTATAGCTGTCGAGCATGTCGCGGTCGCCGGCAACCGCATAAAAACGGGCGGCGCGTTCCATTGCCAGCGTCAGCGCACTCAGCTGGCGGGCGTTCTGGGTGGCTTGGGTGGCGTCGTAAACGGCCTTCTGGCTTTGCCCGGCCAAGCGCTCGATTGACAGCGCATTCGAGATCAATCCGCCGACCAGAGGCAGGGTCACGATAAAAAACCCGATCAGCAGCAGTGCGACAAAGGACCGCGGATAACGCAATTCCATTGCGCGCCTTTGCTCACTGGACGGGTTTGCAGGATTTGAGACAGACAAGGTCGAAGCTCCGAACGAAATGCGCTTTTGTCGGCAATGGCGAATTATGGACGCAAGCACGAATGCGCGTAAAATCGACCCGCAAACAACCCGATATGAAAGCAGCCGGACCATGGCACGTTATGAATCTGATCTCACTCAATTCCTGCGCAAGCTGCTGGATGAAAATCCGCAGCTCAAGGAACTGCAAAAACAGAACCGTGCCACCTGGTGGGACAAGGCGCTCGACCTTGATGAGCAGAAGCGCAACGAGCAATCGGAGGCGCCCAAGCAGCCGTATGCCTATTTTCCCCTGCCCGCCGCCAGCGAAAAATCCTGAGCGGCCCCGGAATCAGACGGACGTTGCCGCCGCGAGCGACGGGTTGATTTTTAGGCGCAGCTGCTGCTCGCGACCAAGGTAAATTCCCGCGCCGATCATGAACAGGCATAGCGGTATGGCCGAGAACGCCATTTGAGCGGTGCTCATGCCGACGCCGCGCAGCCCGGCATGGCCCCAAGTGGAAATAAGATCGCTGCCGCGCGAAGCGACTGTATCGATCACATTCTTTGCCTTGTAGCGCTCCTCACGCGTTACGACCGTGAAAAGAATTTCCCGCGCAGGCTTGCCGATGGCAAATTCGCTGGCGCGGCGTATCACGGTGGAAATCGAGATGACGGCAAGCGTTGGCATCAGGCCGGTGATGCCGAGGGTAAAAACCGCAAGAGCCGGTAGCAGGATGAGGCAAAAAATCAGGCCCACCCGTCGAATCAGTGCACTGGTTATAAAGACCTGGCTCAGGAGGGTGATGGTATTTACAGCCAGATCCAGCTGGGCAAACAACTGGGTGCGGTCCGCCGAGGAAGATAATGATTCCGACATGACCCGCAACTGCTCCAGATAGAAATAATTTCCCAGCAGCTGCAGCAGCATCACATAACCGCAGATAGTCAGCAGATAGGGCGAGGCAAATGCAAGCTTGATGCCATCCAGCACCCCGCCGCCGAGGGTGTCTTCACCGCGATCGCCGCGCTGATCACTGGCCCAGCCGCCCAGGCCGACGATGCAGGCGACAGCGCATGCCATCAGCACTGCGGATATCAGCAGCAGATTGGGCACGCCCAACTGCTTGACCAGGACGGCGGTAATGACGGGCCCGGCCATTGCGCCAACGCTGCCGCCGGCCGCGATCGCGCCAAACAGACGCTTGGCGCTGTCGCCGTCGAACACATCCGTCATGAAGCTCCAGAAGACGCTCACGACAAAATAGTTGAACACCGACAGCCAGATGAAAAAGGCTGCGGCCACCACTGTCCTGTCGCCGATGCCCATCGCCATCGCTGCATAAAAAAGCAGCAGATTGGCGATGAAAAAAGCGTAAACCACAGGCAGGAAAAGCCGGCGCGGCCAGCGCGAAGACACCCAGCCGAACATGGGCGTGACCAGCAGCATGCCGACGAAAGTGCCGGTAAACAGCCATGGCAGGTTCTTGATGCCGCCCTGGATGCCCATTTCGTCGCGCACGGGGCGCATTACATAGTAGGCGCAGAGCAAAAAGAAGAAATACGCGAACGACCAGACAAATGCCGGCCACTCCTTGCGCTTGATATCCAGTAATTTCAACAGGGCTTCCCGTCTACGATCGGAATGAAAGGCAGTCTACCGTGTGTCTGCGGCAGGGAACAGCGCGAGCAGGCCGTCAAGGCCGACCTGACTCAGCGCGTAGCTCGCTTGCGCGCGCACCATGGGCTTGGCGTGATAAGCGACCGAGGTGCCGGCCGAAGCCATCATCATCAGATCGTTGGCGCCGTCGCCGATCGCCAGCACTCGATCGCTCGACAGACCCAGATGCGCGGCGGTGGCGCGCAAATGTTCAGCCTTGGCGGTGGCATCGCACAGCGGTCCGCTGACCCGCCCGGTCAAATGACCGCCGGCAACCTCGATGGTGTTCGAAAAGGCGAAATCGATGCCGAGGCGAGCCTTCAGTTTTTCAGTGAAAAAAGTAAAGCCGCCGGAAACGAGAAGCAGCTTGATATCGCTCTGCCTGGCTGCAGCAAGCAGCGACTCCGCGCCCGGCGATAACCGGAGCCGTTCGGAATAAACGCGCTGCAAGGTGTCCTCGGGGAGACCGGACAGTGCCGCGACGCGCTGGCGCAAGCTGGTGGGCCAGTCGATTTCGCCGCGCATTGCCGCAGCGGTCACTCTTGCGACTTCCTCTTTCTTCCCGGCGAAGTCGGCGATTTCATCAATGCACTCGATGGTGATGAGCGTCGAGTCCATGTCCATCGCGATCAATCCGAAGTTTGCAAGCGCAGCATCTTGTGGCACAAATGCAAAATCGAGTTTGACCTGGTCGCAATGCGCCCGCACCAGTTTTTCGGAGGCGATATTGGCCTTGGTCAGACGGAAGGCTTGGTGACTGAAGTTGCCGACGATTTTCTCGATGCTTTCGGCGCCCGCCATGGCATGCAGCGTTTTCAGGTCTCCCGTTTCAATATCGGCCGCCTGCACAATAAGGTTGCGGCGGCTCATGTTTCCCGCTCCGCCAGTTCGCGCAGTATTTGCCGGATTTCAAGCACGCGCTCGCGCACGCCGGCGATCGGTTTGTCGATTCGCAGGCGGTCCTGGCCGGCCAGGCGGTAGTGCTTCCTTTTCTGGATAAGCTGTATGACACGCTGTGGACGGATGGGCGTATCGCGCCCGAACTGAATAATGATTGCGGTGGGACTGGCGTCGATTTTCAACAGGTCGAGCGGCTTGCCCAGCAAGCGCAGCCGGTGGCTTTCGAGCAGGGTCTGGGCTGGCGGTGGAATCAGGCCGAAGCGGTCAACAAGCTCTTCCTTGAGTTGATCAAGCATGTCCTCGGTGTCGCAGTTGGCGAAACGTTTGTACATGACCAATCGTTCATGCACATCGGCGCAGTAAGTTTCAGGCAGCAACGCAGGCGTATGCAAATTTATTTCCGTGGCAACATTGAGCGGCTTCATCAGATCGGGTTCCTTGCCTGCCTTCAGCGACTTCACGGCCGAATTGAGCATCTCGGAATAAAGCGTAAATCCGATATCCTGGATTCCGCCTGACTGGGAGTCGCCCAGTACTTCACCCGCGCCGCGGATTTCCAGGTCGTGCATGGCCAGGTAAAAACCGGCGCCAAGATCTTCCATCATCTGAATGGCATCAAGGCGCTTTTTTGAATTGCTGGATAACGCTTCCGCGGGGGGCGTCAGCAAGTAGGCATAGGCCTGATGGTGGGAGCGACCGACCCGGCCGCGCAACTGGTGCAGTTGCGCGAGCCCGAATTTGTCCGCACGATGAATAAGAATCGTATTCGATGTCGGCACATCGATGCCGGTCTCGATAATGGTCGAGCACAGCAGCACATTGGATTTCTGGTGATAGAAATCACGCATCACCCTTTCCAGTTCGCGTTCCGGCAACTGGCCGTGAGCGATGGCAATGCGCGCTTCGGGCAGCAGTTTCTGCAATTTTTCCAGCTGGTTCTGGATGGTTTCGACTTCATTGTAGAGATAATAGGCCTGGCCGCCGCGTTTGAGCTCGCGTAAAACCGCTTCGCGCACGATGCCGTCCGACAAGGGGTGCACAAAGGTCTTTATCGACAGGCGCCGCTGTGGAGCGGTGGCAATCACCGAGAAATCGCGCAAGCCTTCCAGTGACATGGCCAGCGTGCGTGGAATGGGAGTGGCAGTGAGTGTCAACACATCGACCTCGGCGCGCAAGGCTTTCAGGACCTCTTTCTGGCGCACGCCGAAGCGATGCTCTTCGTCGATAATGACCAGGCCGAGGTTTTTGAATACAACATCCTTCTGGATGAGCTTGTGCGTGCCGATGGCGATATCGACACTGCCGTCCGCCAGACCTTTCAAGGCTGATGTGGTCTCTTTGGCCGACCGGAATCGCGAAAACTCGGCAAGCCTGACCGGCCACTCGGCAAAGCGGTCGGAGAAATTCTGGAAATGCTGTTCGGCCAGCAGGGTGGTCGGCACCAGGATGGCGACCTGTTTGCCGGCGGCCACCGCGATGAAAGCCGCCCGCAGGGCAACCTCGGTTTTGCCGAAGCCGACGTCGCCGCACACCAGACGATCCATGGGCCTGCCGGAGGTCATGTCGGCCATCACCGCCTTGATGGCGGAGGACTGGTCCGGTGTTTCCTCAAAGGGAAAGGTGGAGGAAAAGGCATCGAACTCATTCAGCTTCAGGGGGAACGCATAACCCTGCCGGGCCGCGCGTCTTGCATAAAGATTAAGCAACTCGGCGGCGGTATCGCGCACCTGTTCCGCTGCCTTGCGCTTGGCCTTTTCCCACTGGCCCGACCCAAGCCGGTGCAGCGGTGCGCTTTCCGGGTTGGCGCCGGTGTAGCGCGAGATCACGCTGAGCTGCGAAACCGGCACGAACAATTTGTCGCCGCCCTCGTAATGCAACTCCATGAATTCCATTTTGCCATCACCGACGTCCATATTGACCAGGCCCATATAGCGCCCGATGCCATGGTCTGCATGCACTACCGGGTCACCCATATTGACCTCGGCCAGATCGCGCAGCATGCCCTCGGCATTGGCTTGTCCACCGCGCGTTTTGTCGCGGCGCCGGGTCTGTTTGACTTCGGAGGCGTAAAGCTCGTTTTCCGTGACTATCGCCAGCGCCTCGTCGGTAAGCACAAAGCCGGCCTGCAAGGGCGAGGAGGCAATCAGCAGCTTTCGACTGCCTTCGGCAATATCGCCAAACTCCAGCACTGGCGCGGCTTCCAGGCCATTCTCCGAGAGGAACTGGCTGATGGTTTCGCGCCTGCCAAGGCTTTCGGCAGTGATCAGAATGCGACCGTCAAAGCCCTGCTGGAAGGCGCGGAAGCGGTACAGGGGATCAGCTGCCTTTCGGTCTACTTCAATGGCGGGCAATGCGGCCGTCGCTGAAAACAATGCGCCTTCATCGATAGCCGGAAAGCAATTAAGCCGGCTGAATAATTCATTCGTAGGCAGAAATATTTCCAGCGGCGGGAGTAATGGGCGGTCGCGGTCGCCGCGCATCAGTTCATAGCGTGATTTGACGTCGGCCCAGAATGTGTCCGCTGAGCGCCCAACGTCGCCATGCAAGAATATCTGTGTGCCGTCAGGCAAGTAATCAAATACGGTGGCAGTGGTGTCGAAGAAAAGCGGCAGGTAATACTCGATGCCGTTCGGCGCCAGACCGGCAGAAACATCTTTGTACATCCGGCTCTTGGACGGATCGCCATCAAAGCGATCGCGGAAGCTTTCGCGAAAATGGTGTTGCCCATCCTTGTCCAGCGGAAATTCCCGAGCCGGCAGCAGGCGAATCTCGCTGACGGGATAAATGCTGCGCTGTGTATCGACATCAAAGGTTCGGATAGCCTCGATTTCATTGCCGAAAAGATCTATCCGATAGGGCACCGTGCTGCCCATCGGAAAGAGATCAATCAAGCCGCCGCGAACAGCGTATTCTCCCGGCGCCATCACCTGCGTGGTGTGCGCATAACCGGCCATGGTCAAATCATTGCGCATGCGCTCCAGGTCCAGCGTGGTTTTGGTGCGCAGAAAAAATGAGCGAGCCGCAAGGTACTCCCGCGGTGCCAGCCGCGTCATCGCCGTCGTCACCGGCACGATGCCGATATCGAAGGCTCCTTGCGCGAATTGATTAAGCGTGGCCAGCCGTTCGGACACCAGATCGGGGTGCGGCGAAAAATGATCATAAGGCAGCGTTTCCCAATCGGGCAGGCGATGGGTGCGCAGTAATGGCGCAAACCAGGCGAGCTCAGCAGCAAGCCGTTCGGCATCCTGGGCATTCGATGTCAGGATGAAGAGATGTTTCGATTCACTTGGCGACGCAAGGCAAGCGGCAAAATCGGCAAGAAAAAAAGCATCGGCAGAGCCGTTCGGGGGCATCTTGTGAACCAGGATGGATGTTGGTTTGGGCAGAAGGGCTGAACCGGCACCGATCAACCTGGGCGTTCGCCAGGATCGGCGATCATGAACGGCTGCAGCGCGAATGCCAGATCGGCGCCCGTTGCAATTCTGTCGTCGCGATCCTTGGCCATCAGGCCATCAATGATAGGCTGGAAGGCGCGCATCGGCAGGGGCAAGAGTGGGATCTCGTCGTGAATATGGCGGAAAATTGTTTCCGCATCGCTTTTGGCAACATAGGGCAGTGATCCGGTGAGCATTTCATAGAAAATTACGCCGACACTGTACAGGTCACTGCGCCCATCCAGCGGCAGTCCTTGGCCTTGCTCGGGGCTCATGTAGGCGGGTGTTCCAAGTACATCGCCGCTGATTCTATGACGGGCAACGCCGCCAAAGCGCGTGGCAATGTTGAAATCGATCAGCACAATCTCGCCATTTTCGCGAAACAGAATGTGCTCGGGTTTGATATCCAGATGCACGAACGACCCGCCATGAACAGTCGAAAGGGCAGCGGCAAGTTTGAACAGGATTCGCGCCTTGGCCTGCTGCGAGGGCAGTGCCTGCATGCGACTGCGCAAATCGCCTGCCGACAGATGTTCCAGCGCGATATAGGGCCAGTGTCCGGCAACGCCTGCGTCAATGTAACGCACTACACTGCGCCCGTTGAGGCCAGACAGAAACCGGAAGCGGCTGCAGAATATATCGATGCCCGGCAGGTCATTGTGCGTTGTCGCTGTAAGGATTTTGATTACGGCATGACTGCGGTCGATCAGGTTTTCCGCGAGGAAAACCTGCGACATGGCGGTGGAGGCAATGGCCGCGATACTGCGGAAGCCGTCTATTTCCAAATTGAATCTCTCTCCGTCGAGAAGGAAATTGAAGTTTCCAGGGCGTTCAGTGCTTGCCGCCGGAGGCCGATCGAAAAGGCCCATGGCACGGCTTATGGCCCGGCAAAGAGAGTTTCGTGACAAAGAATCACGCAACAGCACTTCGGCGGCACCGGCAGTCTTGAGTTCTGCAGCGTGGGGCGCAAGATCGCGGTTGGCGGCGAGAATAAGTGGAGGGCAGCCCTCTTTTGTGCGCAGGCGCCTCAATATCGACAAGGCTTCATGTCGGGTGAAAATGCTGCTGAGAAGGACAATGTCGCCTTTTACGCCAGCGATGAATTCACCGCCGTGCAATGTTTGCGCAAAAGGGTCAATTTCCTCGACGGTGGCAGACGGCCATGCCGACATTAAATAATTGGCGATGACCCTGCGGAAACCGGCTGAACCGTCTACCAGCAGTATGTGCGGCGAGGGTGGCGGATGGACATCGATCTCCTGAAGGTTGGGCCAAGACGGACTGGTTGCTGACGGGCCGGGCGCGACCGGCGCCAAAAAACCTCGATCGCGTCTGGCAAAAACGATAGCGGATACCAGATCCTGGTCGCGAAACTCCTCCCAAGACAGTTTCACGACGGCCAATAATTTAAGCGTGGCAGAAGTCGTCGTGTCGGGACCATTGCAGCACAGGTATACGACCGGACGTCGCGTCGGATTCAGCGCCAGATTGCGTACAAAGGGCAGAAGATCGTCATCTTTTGCCAATTGCCCCACGACAATTGCGTCGAATGCCGACCAGTCAAACGATTGGTTTGGCAACTGACCGGGCGGCATGAAAGAATTGATTTCAATGCGAGGAAAGGCGGCCGTCAAGATTCCCGCAACGCGTATTCGCATCTCGGGTGCTGCCTCGATAAAGGCAATTCGCAGGCTCATGTGCGCCTGGCACTTCCTGCGACATGGGGCAGATAATTCACCGTCATGGAGGTCAAACCGCCACCACCGGAATCTTGCCGATGCTGCCGGCAATCTTTTCGCGCCAAACGGCGGGACCGCTCTTGTGCACGGCATCGCCGCCCGCATCGACGGCAACGATGACCGGCATGTCCTTCACTTCAAACTCGTAGATCGCCTCCATGCCAAGGTCGCCAAAGGCTACCAGTCTTGAGGCGGTTATCGCCTTGGATACCAGGTATGCTGCGCCGCCAACCGCGATGCAGTAAATCGCCTTGTGGTTGCGGATGGCATCAATGGCGACCGGCCCTCGTTCGGACTTGCCGATCATGCCGAGCAAGCCGGTTTTTTCCAGCATGGTGTTGGTGAAGCGGTCCATGCGCGATGAGGTGGTCGGACCGGCGGGACCCACCACTTCGTCGCGGACGGGGTTGACCGGGCCAACGTAGTAAATGAAGCGATTGCTGAAATCGACCGGCAGTTTTTCGCCTTTGGCAATCATGTCAGTCAAGCGCTTGTGTGCGGCGTCACGACCGGTGAGGATCTTGCCTGAAATCAGCAGGCGGTCGCCTGCTTTCAACCCGGCGATATCGGTTTTGGTGATGCCATTGATATTGATGCGCTTGCTGGACGCGAAATCCATGGTCAGTTTCGGCCAATCCTCGAGGCTCGGCGGTTCCAGTGTGGCGGGACCGCTGCCATCGAGGGTGAAGTGCGCGTGCCGTGTCGCTGCGCAGTTCGGCAACAGCGCAACCGGTTTCGACGCGGCATGGGTCGGATAATCGGCCACTTTTACATCCAGCACGGTCGACAGTCCGCCCAGTCCCTGCGCGCCGATGCCAAGCGCATTCACTTTCAGGAATACCTCAATGCGCAACTCTTCCGCACGGCTGGCCGGGCCGCGCGCCAGCAACTGGTGCATATCGAAGGGTTCCATCATGGCCCACTTGGCCATCAGCATGGCCTTTTCCGGAGAGCCGCCGATGCCCAGCGACAGCATGCCGGGTGGACACCAGTCGGCGCCCATGGAGGGTACCATTGACAGCACCCAATCGACGATATTGTCGGAGGGCAGGAGCATGGCGAACTTCGATTTGTTTTCGCTGCCGCCGCCCTTGGCCGCGACAATCACTTCCACCGTATTGCCGGGTACCAGCTCAACATGGGTGACGCCGGGCGTGTTGTCGGTCGTGTTGCGGCGCTTGCCGTCCGGGTCTGCGAGCATCGAACCGCGCAAGGGATTGTCGGCATTCGTATAGGCGCGCCGCACCCCCTCGTTTACCATCTGTTCAAGCGACATGTTGCTGTCGAAGCGGACGCTCATGCCCACGCGAACAAAGGCGATGCAGATGCCCGTGTCCTGGCAGATGGGGCGGTGGCCTTCCGCAGCCATGCGGGAGTTGATGAGGATCTGCGCCATCGCGTCCTTCGCGGCGGGCGATTCCTCGCGCAAATAGGCTTCGTGCAGGGCCTTGATGTAGTCAACGGGGTGGTAATAGCTGATGTACTGGAAGGCGTCCGCGACGGACTGGATGAAATCTTCCTGCTTGATGATGGTTTGCTGCAGCATGGGCGTTTCCTTCGGGGGAGATGGCGGCAGGGTTCAGTGGCTGGCCGGGGATTTCGCCGGCTTTTCCTGATGGGACATGATCCGGTCGCAATAAGCGATCGCCATTGCCGACAGCAGAAAAGTGATATGAATAACGGTTTGTGCAATCCACTCTCCATTGGCCATATAAGCCTTGGCATTGATGAAGGTCTTGAGAAGATGGATGGATGAAATACCGATGATCGCAGTGGCAAGCTTGACTTTCAGCACCGAGGCGTTGACGTGGGACAGCCACTCGGGCTGATCCGGATGACCGCCAAGGCCCATCCGCGAAACAAAGGTCTCGTATCCGCCGACGATGACCATGATCAGCAGGTTTGAAATCATTACCACGTCAATCAGGCCGAGGACCACAAGCATGATGGTGACTTCGTTCAACTTCGTCGGCGGCAATGCGCCTTCGACAGTGACGGCGTCGAGAATATGCTTCAGGGCGTGCTCATTGCCCAGTGCCGAAAGGATCAGGTAGTAAAGCTCCGCCCAGAACTGGTAAACATATACGCATTGCGCCAGGATGAGGCCCAGATAAAGCGGCAACTGCAGCCATCGGCTCATGAAAATGAGGTTGGGCAAGGGTTTCAATCGACGGGCGCTGTTTTTTTCGTCCATGGCTCGCTTCGCACAAAAAAGGAATAGCCCTCGCCAGCGGTCGCGGCGAGGGACAAATAGCCGATGAAACGTTCAGCTGCCTGAGCGCGCTGTGGCTATGTCGGGACTGATTTCCCTACGCAAAATTTTACCATTCTTGGTACGCGGAAAATCCGCAGCGAAGTAGATTCGTTTCGGCGCCTTGTAGGCGGCAAGGTGTTGCCTGCCGAATTCGAGCAGGGAGTCGGGGCTTGCCTCGCCCCCTGGCTGCGGAACGATATAGGCGACGACAATCAGCTTGTCGTGCTCGATGGCCTCGCCCACACAGGCACAGTCAGCCACGCCCGGGTGCCCTTTCAGGACGCGCTCGACCTCATATGGCGACACTCGGTAGCCAAAACTCTTGATGATGTCGTCGCGGCGCCCGAGAAACCAGAGATAGCCGTCGGCGTCAATTCGGGCATAGTCGCCGGTGAAAAAATATCCGTCATGCCGGTATTTCGCGGTTTCTCCGGGCAGGTTCCAGTAGCGCAGGAACAGTCCGGGATCGTCTTCGGGTACGGCAATCATTCCCTCGTCACCCGGCGCAACTTCTTCAAGGGTGTCCGGGTTGAGCAGTCTTACCTGATGTCCCGGCTGTGCAAATCCGGCGGAGCCGGCGCGAATCGGACGATGGATACTTTGCGACAGGTAATATGAAAATTCACTCATGCCGACGGCTTCGAAAATATCCATGCCGAAGCGCTCGCGCCACTGGGAGAGCATGTCGTCGCTCAGGTGTTCACCGGCGCTCATGCAGAATCGCAGGCTCGGAACATCATGCTTTTGCATGGACGTCTTCTGCACAATTTGCCGATATATGGTGGGTACGCCTATGAAGATTGTGGCGGCGTGCTTGGCAATCAGGCGCATCCACAGGCTCGCGTCGTTCCTGCCTTCGTGGACGATCACCGTCTTGCCGCGATAGAGTGGATCCATCAAGCCCGAGCCGAGGACATAGGTCCAGTTGAATTTGCCGGAATGAAGGATGCGGTCAACTTTGCCGGGATTGAAATTGAACCAGTACTCCGCTGCCGGCTCGCGGCCGAGCAGGGCGCGGTGCGCATGCAGCACGCCCTTGGGATAGCCGGTGGTGCCACTGGTGTAGACCAAATAGGCGGGATCATTGGCACGGGTCGCATAGGGTGCGGACCAGGCCGAGATGGCGGCGAGCGCCGGGCCCAAATCGATGGCCGGGATAGTTTCGCAATCCACCTGTTGACCGGAGCCGGTAAGAAGCGCCAGCCGCGCTTCGGGCAATTTTGCATGCTCGGCATCTATGCGCGGAGCCAATTGCTGCCACATCATTTTGTCCATGACCAACACGCCGGCACCGGAGTCTTTGATCAGAAACAGAATCTCGTCAACAGTCAGCAGTGTCGAGGTTGGTACCGCAATGCAGCCGGCCTTCATGGCGCCGAGAAAGGCGGTAGGGTAGTCGATGCTGTTTGGCAGGCGGATCAACACCCGATCGCCCGGCTTTACCCCCTGCCGGCGCAACAATTGCGCGAATTGGCTGGTACGCCGTGCCAGGTCGGCATAGGTAGACGTAACGGTGCCAAGGCTATCGTCTTCAACGATCATGGCGATGCGATTGGCCGCCTCGTCATCAAGGTGGGCATCCGTGCAGGCGACCCCGATATTGAAGAATTCGGGAATTTTCCACGTCCAGGCGGGGAAGGGCGGAAAGGCCGTATTGGCGTTCATGTCGGGTCCGATCAAAGTATTACGCCGTAAGGCCAGTTTTCGCGCACCACCTGTGCCGGCAGTTTCCTGAGCACCTCGATCGCAAACCTGGTGTCCTCGGTGGAGAGGGCGTGAAGGGCATGCGCGCGTAGCAGGGTTTGCAGGGCCTTGCCGAACATCGGAGGGTCCAGCATTTCGCCATTGAACTTGATGGCGCCCCCGAGCAGCGCATCGGCCTCGATCGCCGCTTTCAATATCGCGATCTTGGTACGCGTGTCGGTCGGCGAGGGTGTGTAGGCCACCTTGCAGGGGTGGATATGCGAGGGGTGAATCACCTGTTTTCCGGTCATGCCCATTGCCGACTCCTCGCAGGCGTGCTTGTAGACGACGCGTGACTCCTCGTCCCCATGCAGGTCCAGCCAGCGGCGCACATCATCGGGTTCGACGAAGGTCTCGGGCATGGTTGTATTGCCGATCAGGGTCTCTACGCCGCCAATGACGCCCTTGCCAGCAATGCGTGCCTCGAACAGAACCTGGTTCATGAAGTAGGCCAGCTCTTCCGTCCAGTGCCTCGGCGTGATCTGGATTCCCATGGCTTTGGAAAAATCGTGAATCCCGAACACCACGTGCTTGACGGTGGCGTACTGCATCAGTTCCGGTGCAATTTTCAGCGATTTGGGGTGCTCGATGATGGGCTGGATGGTCATGCGGTGATTGAGGCCGACCAGCACTGCGGAAAGGTCGCGAATTTCCGGCGAACCATAGGCTTCGCCGGCCTTGGCGAGCATGACGACATCGATATGCTCGGACAGATCGCGGATCAGCAGGAGGTCTTTTTCATATTCATCCGTGCGGAAAGGATTGATGCGAATTGCCACCTGGACTTCCTTGCGACGCGGCATGGAGGGCAGCTCGCGGCGCAATAACGCCCGCGACATTTCCTTCTGCCTACAGCCGTCTTCAAGGTCGAAAATCAAAGTATGCGAGGTAGTGCCCCAGGCGTGCTTCTTGAACCGCGACGAGGCCTGCTCCAGGTCCTCGTAGAGGCCGAGTGCCGGGGCGTATTTCACCGGCGGATAATATATCTGTATGCCCGGCCAGTAATCGCCAAGCAGGGCGGCAGCAAGCGGCGCCGGGTCGGCATTCGTCAAATCGTTCATGTCGGTTCTCGCAATCGTTGGCACGGTTGGTCAAGAGTGGGCGGTGGCAGATGCATATTCAGCCTTAAGTTACACGCAATGTTGCATCGCGTCAATTAGTCTTGTATAAGACATAAGATATCTTTTACGACCGCGCAAGCTTTGAATCGGCCCTCGAATTCCCTGCGTCCAGTCGTGATTGCTTGCCGGAAAAGGCTTTTGTGCTATAAAGATTTCAAATAAAGACCGGTCATGAAGTTCGCGTGCCCGGCAAAAGGCCATTTGCATAATCGCCAATCATGAGGAGAGAGAAATGCCGGGTATCGAGTCGATGATGCAGGAAAACCGCCTGTTCGCGCCTTCCGCGGAGATGGTGAAGCAGGCGAATATTTCGGGGATGGCCAATTACCGCGCCATGTGCGACGAGGCTGCCCGGGACTACCGAGGGTTCTGGGCAAAACATGCCCGTGAAACATTGTCCTGGCACAAGCCGTTCACAGAGGTGCTCGACGAGTCGAAAGCGCCATTCTTCCGCTGGTTTCATGACGGGGAACTGAATGCCTCCTACAACTGCCTTGACCGGAATCTTGCCAACGGTAATGCCGAAAAGACCGCAATCGTGTTTGAGGCCGACGACGGTGCTGTAACCCGAATCAGCTATAGAGCGCTGCATGGACGCGTATGCAAGTTTGCCAATGCACTCCGTGCAAAGGGCGTCAAGAAAGGGGATCGCGTCATTATCTACATGCCGATGACGATCGAGGGTGTAATTGCCATGCAAGCCTGCGCGCGCATCGGCGCGATCCACTCAGTGGTATTCGGCGGTTTTTCTGCCAAAAGCGTCAACGAACGTATCATCGACGCCGGCGCCATTGCCATCATTACCGCGGATGAGCAGATGCGCGGCGGCAAGGCCCTGCCGATCAAGGCCATCGTTGACGAAGCCCTGGCAATGGGCGGCTGCGAACACCTGAAAACGGCAATTGTCTATCGACGCACCGGCAACAAGGTAAACATGGTCGCCGGCCGCGATCACTGGTGGCATGAACTCGAGGCTGCACAAAGTGAAGTTTGCGAACCCGAGTGGGTCAGCGCGGAACATCCCCTGTTCATTTTGTATACCTCTGGCTCTACCGGCAAGCCCAAGGGTATCCAGCATTCCACTGGCGGCTACCTGCTCTGGGCAGCGTTGACCATGAAATGGACTTTCGACAACAAGCCGGACGATTTATTCTGGTGCACAGCCGATATCGGCTGGGTCACCGGACATTCCTACATTGCTTACGGGCCGCTGGCGGTGGGCGCTACCGAAGTGGTGTTTGAGGGAATTCCAACCTACCCCAACGCGGGGCGATTCTGGGACATGATCCAGAAACACAAGGTGACGGTCTTTTACACCGCGCCGACGGCGATTCGCTCGCTGATCAAGGCCTCCGAAGTCGATCCGAAAACGCACCCTCGAAACTTCGATCTGAAATCGTTGCGCATCCTCGGCTCCGTCGGTGAACCGATCAATCCCGAAGCGTGGATGTGGTATTACGAAAATGTCGGGGGCAATCGCTGCCCGATTGTCGATACCTTCTGGCAGACGGAAACCGGGGGCCATATGATTACGCCGCTGCCAGGTGTGACACCGCTGAAGCCGGGATCCTGCACCTTGCCGTTGCCGGGAATCATGGCTGCCATCGTTGATGAAACGGGCCATGACGTGGCGGACGGAAACGGCGGCATCCTGGTGGTAAAGCGTCCATGGCCTTCCATGGTGCGCACCATCTGGAACGATGCCGAACGCTTCCAGAAAACCTATTTTCCTGATGAACTGGGCGGGAACCTCTATCTCGCCGGTGATGGCGCGGTACGCGACAAGGAAAACGGCTATTTCACGATCATGGGGCGCATCGACGATGTGCTGAACGTCTCGGGCCATCGTCTTGGCACCATGGAAATCGAGTCGGCCCTGGTTTCGAATTCGAAATTGGTGGCCGAAGCTGCAGTTGTTGGCCGGCCGGACGATCTGACCGGCGAGGCGGTGGTGGCCTTTGTTGTGCTGAAAGGAACTCGTCCGACTGGCGACGACGCCAAAGCGCTGGCCAAGGAGTTGCGCGACTGGGTCGGCAAGGAAATCGGCCCCATAGCCAAGCCAAAGGACATCCGCTTCGGCGACAATCTTCCCAAGACCCGTTCGGGCAAGATCATGCGCCGCCTGTTGCGTTCGATTGCGAAAGGCGAGGCAATTACCCAGGACATTTCGACGCTGGAAAATCCGGCGATTCTCGATCAGCTCAAGCAAAGCATGTAGGCGTAGCGTGCCGCGCCATGGGATGCGGCCGCTGTCATTCCCCTCGCTGCCAAATTCCGCTACACTCGTTTGAACAAGAATTAAACCAAGGGAATACGAAACCACCAAGAAAAAAAGTTGCACCGAAAAACAATAAAAATTCTGCTGTACCGATTTTTTGTCGGTCAAGTATTGAAATCTGGTTGCCAATAATATTTAGGAGGATACATGGCTGTTACTACCGCAGGCCCGAACAGGTCGATGACGCCGGAAGAACGGAAAGTCATTTTTGCGTCGTCATTGGGTACCGTCTTCGAATGGTACGATTTTTACTTGTACGGCTCGCTTGCCGCCGTCATTGCGAAACAGTTTTTTTCGGGCCTCGATCCCACCTCGGCATATATCTTTGCGCTCCTGGCATTTGCCGCAGGGTTCCTGGTTCGACCATTCGGCGCCATTGTCTTCGGCCGCCTCGGCGACATGATCGGCCGTAAATACACCTTCCTGGTCACGATCATGATCATGGGTGTTTCCACTTTCGTGGTGGGCTTGTTGCCGTCCTATGCCAGTATTGGCATGGCGGCGCCGATTATTCTGGTCGCCTTGCGGATGTTGCAGGGCCTGGCTCTCGGCGGCGAGTACGGCGGTGCCGCGACCTATGTTGCCGAGCACGCGCCTGCCGGCAAGCGTGGCGCGTACACATCGTGGATCCAGACGACGGCAACGATGGGTCTGTTCCTGTCGCTATTGGTCATCCTTGGCTGCCGTGAATCCATGTCGACCGCCGACTTTGATGCTTGGGGATGGCGCATTCCCTTCCTGGTGTCGGTCATTCTGCTCGGCATATCGTTGTGGATTCGCCTGTCTCTGAATGAATCCCCTGCATTCCAGAAAATGAAGAACGAAGGGACGACATCCAAGGCGCCACTGACCGAATCTTTTGGCCAGTGGAAAAACCTCAAGATAGTCATTTTGGCACTCCTGGGATTGACTGCCGGTCAGGCCGTGGTGTGGTACTCGGGTCAGTTTTATGCCCTGTTTTTCCTGACGACCATCGCCAAGGTGGACCCAATTACGGCCAACATCCTGATTGCCCTGTCGCTGTTGATCGGGACGCCGTTCTTCATTTTTTTCGGTACGCTGTCCGACAAAATCGGACGCAAGCTGATCATCATGGCGGGCTGCCTGATTGCTGCACTCAGCTATTTCACGGTTTTCCCCCTGCTGCTGCACTACGCAAACCCGGCTTTGGAAAAAGCTCAGCAGTCTGTGTCGGTTTCCATTACAGCCGATCCGGCGCAGTGCTCATTCCAGGGTAGCCCGATAGCACGCGATATCGATTTCACCAGTTCATGCGACCTTGCCAAACGCACGCTCACGCAAAACTACATTCCCTACAAGAATGTGGTGGGCCCGGCGGGCAGCATGGCGGTCATCAAAATTGGCGACAAAGAAATACCTTCCCTGAACGCCGTGCTTAACGACAAGCGTGATGATTTTGCGGCAGACAGCAAGAAAGCAATCGGCGACTTCAAGAAAGCTGTTGTCGACACCGCCAAGGCAGCAGGATTGACCACCAAGGCAGACGAGAAGGCGATGGACAAGGTGATGGTTACGATCCTGCTGGTGTTCCTTGTGATCCTGGTGACGATGGTTTACGGGCCGATAGCGGCGATGCTGGTCGAGTTGTTCCCGACCAAGATTCGTTATACCTCGATGAGCTTGCCTTACCATATTGGCAATGGCTGGTTCGGCGGCTTGCTGCCGACAACGGCTTTCGCGATGGTGGCGGCGACCGGAGATATTTACTACGGTCTCTGGTATCCGGTGGTCGTCGCAACCGGGACTTTTGTGATCGGCATGATTTTCATCAAGGAAACAAAAGACGTCGATATCTACAAAGACGATTGATGATTCTCCTGCAATGGAAAAGCCCGCGAAAGCGGGCTTTTTTATTTCCACCCAAGGAGGCTCGATTGAAAAGGCCGGCGTGACGCCTGGGGCGATTTTGCCTGCGTCCCCATATGCGGCGATAATGCACTTTGGGCCTCCAATGCGTGGTGGCCCGGACAACCAGACCAATTTGATGACGACCCTGCTGCGTTACCTCGCCAAGGAAATATTCATTGCCACAGCGCTGTTGCTGGTGGCATTGCTGGCCCTGTTTGCCTTATTCGACCTGATTCGCGAGCTTGGCGAATTGGGCAAGGGCAATTACAACCTTACCATGGCATTGGCCTTTGTAACCCTGTCACAGCCCGCCCACGTCGTGGTCATTTTTCCCGTGGCCGCGTTGCTGGGAACGCTGCTGGCCATTTCGCGGCTTTCTGCACAATCGGAGCTGACCGTCATGCGCGCTTCCGGATTGTCGTTGACCCGGCTGGCCGGCTTTGCCGTCGTGCTGGGGTTCGCATTCTCGGCGGTCATCTTCACCTTTGGCGAATTTGTCGCGCCTGCTTCAGAGGAGGCCGCCAAGCGCCTGCGCCTTGCCGCGACCAGTTCGGTAAAAGGCGGGGAATTTCGCTCGGGATTCTGGGTGAAGGACGATCTTTCTTTCGTCAATATCCAGACAGTCACACCGGAGACCCAGCTCCTCAATATGCGCATTTATGAATTCGACGGTGCCAGCCGTCTGACATCGATCAGCATTGTCAAAAGTGCCACGTATGCGGCCAATAACCGCTGGGTACTGAAGGATGTCGAGAAGACAACATTCGAGAACTCGCGGGCGCGCATCGAAAAGTTGCCAACCGCGCAGTGGAATTCGGTCATGACCCCCGACCTGCTTTCGGTCCTGCGCGTGGACCCCAACGAGATGTCGATTGCCAATTTGTGGGCCTATATCGATCATCTGCGCGATAACAAACAAAGCAGCACCCGTTATGAATTGGCACTCTGGGGAAAGGTCTTCCAGCCCGCCGCCGTCATCATCATGATGCTGCTGGCGATTCCATTCGCCATCCAGTCCAACCGTGCAGGCGGCGTTGGTGCGAGGCTGTTGCTCGGCATCATGATCGGACTCGGCTTCAACTTCCTCAGCCAACTGACCTCGCATCTCACCACGCTGAATGACTGGCCGCCGTTGTTGTCGGCTTCCGCGCCCTTGCTTGTCTTCCTGCTGATCGCGCTTGGCCTGATAGGCTGGAAAGAGTACTCGATGCAGCTTCCGCGGCGCTACCGGATCGGTCTTCGCTCAGTTTGAGGTGGTGTCAATCAGTCGCGTGCCTGCCAGGCGGTCATGCAGGTACTGCCGGTCGGCATCGAAACGGCTCCACAGAATCGCGGCAAGCGTGGGCAGAAATGCCCACATGGCAATCGCCGGGTTGATGCGTTGCGGGAAAAACAGCAAGACAAGTCCCGTGGCCGCGGGCCCAAACAACAGCAGTGCACACAAAAAGCGCAGCAAGGCACGCGATGTATTCAAAGGCTGGCCCATGGCGTCGACCGCTTTGAAGCGCCAGGTCTTCATCGCCAAGGTCTGACCGCCGTGCTGCCAGAACCAGATGAAATACGCCGCAATGATCGCGAGGAGATAAAGCTGGAAAAGCAAATGGGGAATTCCCAACAGGGTAAGTCCCTTCAAGCCGGCAACGGGAAAAGAGGCCACCAGCATCAGTGCCAGTAACAGGAGTCCTTCGTAGGGCAGCGCGGCAAGGCGGCGCCAAAGTGGCGGCGCGAGCAGCGATTGTGGCTGGCCGCCATCCGGAATCAGTATTGCAGGCGAATCCACTGCGTCACTTTGCGGCGGCGGGCGAGGCTTGTGCCGATGCAGGATTATCGGCCTTGGTCTGGGCCTTTTCATTCCAGCGTTCACGTATTTCGTACTGCTTTTCAGGCGGCAGCTTGGACAGGTCCTGGTACTTGCTGCGCGCCGCATTTCGCTGCTCCAGCGTCAGCGACGTCCACTCCTTCAGACGTTCCTGGAATCGCTCCTGCTGAATCGGGGCAAGTTTGGGATAAGCCTTGGCTGCGCCGATCAACTTGCGCTGCTGGCGGGGGCCTAACTGATCCCAGTCTTTCTGCAGCGGTGCCAAAATCTTTTGCTCCGGCCCTGGTACCTTGCTCCACTTTACCTTCGGCAGCGGGGAGGATTTGCTCGTTGACGGTGGGGTCTGTGCAACAGCGGAAAAAGACGTGAACGCCGCCGCAATGACTACGGCAACTGCGGCAATCAGCGTGATGAGTCTTTCACCCACGATTGGAAATCCTTGTCGAGAAAGGCATTAATGGGAAGTTCGCCGGTCAGCAAACGGGCATCCAATTCGCCCGTTTCATCGACAATATCGTCATCCGAGTTGAACGAATACGTTGCAAGCAGTGCGGCGACAGCGAAAATTGGTAACCAAAACAATGGTTTGCGAACCCATGACGAAATGTTCAGGGTCGAGCCTGAAACCGTTACCAACCCCAGGACGTTTACCGATTCCTGGTATTTTGACATCGCCTGTTGGCGAGCGGCACGCAACTTGGCCAGCTTGTCGTCTCCAAGACGGGTCAATCCCCAGTTCAGTGTGCGCGCAATTTCTTTGGAAAATTCTTTTTCATTCATGATCTTAGCCTGATTTATTAGGCCGGCCTGGGGATCGAGTCCAGCGTGATTCCCTTTGCCCGGAGCAGCAGTGAAAGCGCATGAACCGCCCGCGAGCAGTGAGTTTTAACGCTCCCTTCGGAGCAGCCCATCGCCGCTGCAGTCTCCGCAACATCCAATTCCTCCCAGTAACGCAACATAAACGCTTCGCGTTGACGCGTGGGCAAGCGCTCGATGGCTTCCTCGATAATT
>JACXTT010002441.1_pt1 | contig 29509 bp, 22 predicted proteins | sample 9270951 | NCBI WGS metagenome assembly JACXTT01 (sample SAMN15532306, study PRJNA645909) | rock metagenome | isolation source: weathered quartz diorite | place: Puerto Rico | collected 2017-06-21 | reverse complement strand
TCAGGCGGGGGGTCGCCAATTTGCTCCGAAACAGGGATCGGAACAGGGGGCAACGCATCGGAACTTTGCAATCGATAATGGACAACCTCATGGACGCCTTTTGGAAGCTGGCGGAAATCGTCTTGTTCCTGGCCGCTGTCGGGATCCTACTGGCTGTTATCGGAATCTATGGTGTGGTCGCATTTTCGGTGAGTCGCCGGAGGCGGGAGATGGGAATCCGGATGGCGCTAGGCGCCACGCGAGGGGACATTGTGGCTTCGGTGATCGCCTCCGGAGTGCGCCCGATTGCGTTCGGTCTATTGACGGGGATGCTTCTCTCAACGGTCGGCGCGGCCGGATTGGAACAGGCTCTAAGCGCTACGCCCATCGGCATTGAAGTGAGTAATCCTGTCGCCTACTTGGTCGCCGCGCTGCTGCTGGTGGCAACGGCGCTGGCCGCTATGCTTGGCCCGGCATTGCGAGCAGCTGGCTCCGAACCGTTGTCCGCCCTGCGACAAGAATAGTGCATTGTCGTGACGGCCGGCCCGATCCAGACTGTCAGTTCGTTAGGCAAGTCGGAGGTGGCTCCGCCGCACAGCGCAGTTCATCCCTGCCTGGAACTTGGCAGAATCAATTTGAGCAGGCGGCTCCAACTCGATTCATCGTTCAGCCATCGTGCCCACAGGGGCCGTAAGCCTACGAAGAGGTGCAGTATGAAGCGCAAATATCGAGCGTCAGTCACTCGCCGAAATCGCCGCCATCAGCCTCCTGGATGATTTCGAAAAGCAGTTCGGCCATGCATCTAGGTTCACATTGGCCGCGCCGCCACGTTCACGCTACGCCTTGATCGGAATCCATATCTCAAAACCGCCGGTTCCTGTCCGGAGGTCGAATTCCTCACCGTAGCGCTCGAATTCGGGCCCTCCCGACGCCCGAAGTCCCGATTCCGGCAGCGCCTTGTTCCAGATTGTGAACCAAGTCCGCCGGATGGTTGCAATGTGATCGCGTTGGGTGAATACCGCATATCGCTGTTCGGGAATCCGCAGACGGCTGAATTCCGCGGGAATCCTGGAAAAATCGGCCACCTCGACACCGCTGATGTAATCCGTGTTGCCGGCGTCGTCGCTATTGCACACCACGCCATATGTCGGCCGGCCAACCTGCCCGGGGATATGGCCGAGGTAGGGCGCGAATCGCTGCCACTGCGCCCGCGCAGGTTTCCGAGGTGTAGCGCTCGCCCAATCCGGCAATGAGCAGCGCCTTGAGGTTCTCAAAACGCGGCGGTTCCAGGTTTGTCAATAAGGTCTCATCCATTTTGATTGGCTCCGTAAGTTCGATGTTGTCCAGATTGCCGCGCGCGCGAAGGGCCTCCGGCGTCAGCCCGAACTGATCGCGAAACGCGCGGGTGAATGCCTCGTGAGAACCGTATCCCGCATCCAGGGCGACGGCCAGAATATCGGGCGCGCCGCCGGCGAGGATCCGAGCCGCCTCCGTCAACCGCCGGCACCGCACATAGCGCTGGATCGAATATCCGGTGGCGATGCCGAAGACGCGCGACATATGGTAGCGGGATACTCCGGCGGCATAGGCCACGTCATCCAGCGTCAGCTCTTGCGCAAAGTGGCTTTCGATAAACCATAGCGCCTTTGCCGCCGGATCCATGCAAGCTCTCATCAGCACGAGGCCAGAATACACGCTATTCCGGCGGTCCACTTGATCGGTATTGCGGTGACCGGGACAGGAATCGCTCACGGCCAGACGTACCGTTCTGGATTCGCGCGCTGTTCAGCGACGGCGCTCATCCGGACAGGCGGCGGGCTTTGGAACAGGACGTTTTTTGTGGAGATACCAGGGGAGCGCCTAGACTAGCTGGCTGTTGAACAAGGATTTCATCCTTGCTAATGTAAGGATGGCGGGCGACCGAAGACACTATGGCCAAGGTCACATCGAAGTACCAAGTCACTGTGCCCAAGAGGATCGCGGACCGGTACGGTATCCGCCCAGGTGACGACATCGACTGGGTAGCCGCGGGCGAAGTGATTCGTGTCATTCCTCCAGCCAAACAGGTGATGGCCGAAGATCGAAAGTCCCAGCTTCGTTTGTTCGACCAAGCCACCGAACGCCACCGCAGGCGATCATCGGAGTGTCCGGCAACGGAGCCTCGCGAACGAGGCTGGAGGCGGGAGGACCTCTACCGGCGTGGCCGCTCTCGTTGATACAAACATTCTGATTTACCGGTTCGACAGCCGCTTTGCCCGCAAGCAGAAGATTGCCACCGAGACTCTCAGACGCGGCATCCTAGAAGACTCGATACGCATACCGCATCAGGCGATCGTTGAATTCGTCGCGGCCGTAACGCGCCCGGTTCGCGGCCACATCATCCTCAAGCAAGCCGACGCTCTGCGGGAAGCGGAAGAATTCCTGAAACAGTTCACGATACTCTATCCGAACGAGGCCATCCTGCGCCTGGCGATTCGAGGCTGTTCAACGTACCAGTTGAACTGGTTCGACGCGCATCTCTGGTCATACGCGGAATACTACGGCCTGGCGGAAATCTTCAGCGAGGATTTTCAGCACGATCGGCTCTATGGCACCGTCCGGACAGTAAACCCGTTTATCGGATTAGCTTAGCCGGTTGAATTAGCGAGCCGGCTGGCCGCCACCGGGCATCAGGTTGTTACGACCGCCGCCCGCTGACGCAACGCCGATCAAGGCACGACTTGTAATACGAAACCCTGACTGGCAGTGTGGCCCATGCCGTCTTCCGCTACCAGTTTGTACTCGGTGCTCGTGGACGGCGAAACCTGCAAACACCGCGCGACTGCCGGATGCAACTCCTCAACCGGCGGATCGATCCGCACCGATTTCGCACCATAAACGCCATAGCAAATGCTGGCGTGCTCCCCGCGCCGGATGGCGCCCGGACTGGCGTAGAAATGCAAAATCTTGAGATGGCCGCCGCCAAGCATATCGATGGTTCGCCGCGCTTCTTCGGTTTCTTTCTCCCGGCTCGCCCGCTCCCCTTCGCGGGCGTCGCGCCATCGGGAATAGAAGAGCCAGCCGTCGTATGCGACTGCAGCGACGATACCGACCGTCAGGAACGGCAGCGACTTACGGAATAGCGAAATCACCTTCCCAAAGCATAACGTGGCCAATACGGTGAGTCTTGTTTGGCGACCGCCAAAAGGGGAAAATGCTTAGCGACATGGCCTCTAGAGTAAGCCCGGCCGGGCCGGAAAGCGGTTTCCTGGCGCTCCTGCGCGGCGCGGCCCTCATCGCGGTTCCGCTTGGGGCGGCCGGCTCGGTCGCGTTAACGCTCTATGCGGGCCGTCACAACCCTTCCTGGCTCCTGATGGCGCTTTTCGCGCTGTGGGTGCTCTCACCGTTCATGGCCCTGGCGGCAGCCACCTTCTTCTTGAAGCGCTGGCCTGCTCCTGCCCGGGTGGCGCTCTATGGCACGGCACTGGTTCTCGCGCTCGGCTCCCTGGCCCTCTACGGAGACGTTGCCTTGGGACCCCCCAGGGCAAAGCCCGCATTCGTTTTCGTTGTGGTTCCTCCGGCGTCATTCCTGCTGGGTACAATCGTTGTCGCGATAGCCGCGCTGGTGTCCGGCAAGCGGTCACGTCGAACTGGCGATATCTAAGTTACGCCCGAAACTCCGCGGCGTGATCCTCCGTCCAGTCGCGGAAGGTTCGTGCCGGCGTCCCGGTGACCTCCTCGACCGTGGATGTCACCAGCGCAGGTTGACCCATGGCCCCGGCCCAGGCGGCGAGCAGCATCTCCACGGCGCGCGCGGGAATGATCGGGAGCAACTCGGATCGCGCCTCTTCAGGCGAAATATCCTCCATGCGCAGCGGGCGGCCGATCACGTCGCCGATGGCCGATATCTGCTCGGACTGGCTCAGGGATTGAGGCCCGGTAACAAGATATTCCGCTCCGGCGTGTCCATCCTCGCACAAAGCGTGGACCGCAACCGCCGCGATGTCACGCTCGTGGGTCGGAGCCGTAGGAGCCGCAGCGTAGGGCCAGCGCACGACATCGGCGCCGGCGCGGATCCGCGGCGCCCACCAGGACAGGGCATTCGCGGCGAAGATTCCGGGCCGCAGGAACGTCCACTGGCGTCCCGAAGCTTCAATCAGGCGCTCGATCTCCACGTGCAGCGCCGTGACTGGATTGGGCTGCGGTTTTTGGAAGAAGGGGTGCGCCGTTTTGTACGGAGAGGACAAGAATACGATGCGCTGCGTGCGCGTCACGATCCGCTCCAGCGACGAAGCGACGGCCGCCGGTGGCGCGTTCCACACCAGGAACACCCCGTCGACGCCATCCAGGCATTCGTCCAGCGTCGCGGCGAGAGTGAGATCTCCGCCTACCACATCCACGTTCGGCGGCAACCCAGCCGTCTGCGGGTTACGCACCAGCGCGCGGACCCGCACGCCCGTGGCCGGTAATTGAGAGATAACTTGCCGGCCGACGTTGCCGGTAGCTCCAATGATAAGGATACGATTCATGCCACACCTTCTCCCTCGACCGCGCTTTCGAGGAGCCGCTTCATCGCCGTGGATCTTGCCGCAAGAACGGGCGTGGTCCCGTTTTTTGCTCTCGACCGTACATCCGCACCCCTCGCCAGGAGCAGCGAAGCCAGTGCGGCCTTGTCGCAATTGACCGCGCGGCGCAGCGGCGTTTCGCCGTGGCTGTCGCGGGCCTCCAGGTCCGCGCCGCAATCCAGCAGGGCCTCCGCAACCTCAGCGTGGCCGCGGCGCGCCGCCATGTGAAGCGCGGTGCAGCGTTTCACACCTTCGTGGGCGTCCACATCGGCTCCGCCTTGCACCAACGCGCGGACCACCTTTCCTGCGCTCGGCACCGCGCACTCATTACCCGCGCTATAAAGTGGCGTGTGGCTGCCGCCGTCCAGAGCGTTCGGATCCGCGCCAAGGCTCAATAGCAACTCCACCATCGCCAGATCGCCCGCGGCGGCCGCCTGATGCAATAAGGTGCGGCCCGTGTAGCGCTCCTGAGCGAGAGTCGGATCGCCGAACAGCTTCGCCCGCACATAATCGACAAGGACGCTTTGCCCGGAGCGCAACATCAGAGCCAGCAAACCGGAGCGAACCGAGCGCCCGCCGGCTTGCAACTCCGAACCCTCGGCCAGCGCGATGGCGCGATTCGCATCGCCGCTTCGTATGGCGGCCACCGCTTCGTCCAGCCGCGTCTGCGCCCTCCACCGGCGGGAGATTTCTCCGTGCGTTTTGCCGCGGTTGCTGCCGCCGGGATCCTCGACCGCGGGCGCCTCTCCTTGGTTCACGACATAAGCCGAGGAGCGCTCGAAAAATCCAAGAAGCTCACTCCGCAGCGGCTCCTGGATTTGAGCATCTTCAAGGGCCCGGACCATGAGCGTCATCCAGGTCGACCTCTCTTTCCGCCCGATTTTGAATCGCATGTGCGATTCGCGAAGGCTCAGCCACCACCGGCGCTGCGAATCCTCGCCCGGTCCCCCGAGGAATTGAGCCAGGAATGCGCTGAACTCTTCAATCGCACAGGTGAACGACTTTCCGGGAAACAGCGGCCTGAGTATGGGATCGCGCTCTACACGCGAATAAAATGCCACCGCGAGTCTGCGGCATGCCGCTCTGCCGCCGATGGTTTCGTAGAGGTTGGAGTCGCGCATCCTTACTCCCGGACATCTTCCCACGACCGCGGGTCCTATTTACACAAGCCCGCCGACTCCCTGGCGTCAATCGACGCGACGCTCCAATTCCGCACCGCCCACTGCAAGATTTCCAGCGCGTCCGCACGCTGCAATCCGTCCGGCGGCGTTTGCCCGAGAAACTGCAGCGCCTTCCATAAAGCCGGTCCCGGCGTCGAATCGCTCACCGGGGCCGCCTTCGTCTGCTTGCTCAACTTCTGCCCGTCCGTGCCCAGCACGACCGGCACATGCAGATAACGCGGTGTTTCCGAGCCGAGCGCGCGCTGGAGATGGATCTGCCGCGCCGTCGAGCCGAGCAGGTCCGATCCCCGCACCACGTCGGTGATGCGCTGAAACGCGTCATCCACGACCACCGCGAGCTGGTACGCGAAGATGCCGTCCGCGCGCAGCAGGACGAAGTCGCCGCAGCTTTCGGCAAGATTCTCGCGCCGCGGCCCCAGCAGGCGGTCGTCGTATTCCACCGGCGCGTCCTGCACCCGCATCCGCCAGGAGCGCGGCGCACGGCCGGGCCTCAGCCCTCCGCGGCAGGTACCCGCATAGCGGCCGTCCTCTCCGGTTTCCAGGCGCGAGCACCCGCACGGAAACACCAGCACCCGCCGCTTCAGATTCTCCAGCGCATCCTTGTAGGCTTCCACGCGGGAGCTTTGAAACAGCACCGCGCCGTCCCATTCAAAACCGAACGCTTCCAAAGACCGCAGGATGCCGTCCGCCGCGCCCGGCGCGTTGCGCGGAGTATCCAGATCCTCCATCCGAACCAGCCATTCCCCGCCGGCCGCGCGCGCGTCCAGATAGCTCGCCGCCGCCGCTACCAGGGAGCCGAAGTGCAGAGGGCCGGTCGGCGAAGGCGCGAATCTTCCGCGGTAGAGCTGGCCCGGCATCGCCTATTCGGGAAAAGGACGGCCCTGCACCGCTTCGAGGAGGGTCGGATTCTCCCGGCGGAAGCGCAGCGAGATATCCTTCTCCTTGCGCGCACGCTCCTCGTCCCCCATCCGGAAATAGATCTGCGACAGGAACAGGTGCGGCTGCGGATGCTTGGGATCAAGCCTGATGGTATCCTCCAGTTCGCGGATGGCCTCCTCCCACTTCTGAAGATCCATCAGCGCCTTGGCTAGAATCACGCGGGCTGGAACATAGTCGTTGCGGTTGCGGATCGCCGTCCGCAGATACGGGATCGCTTCCTCGTCCTTGCCCTGTTTCACCAGCAGGTCGCCGTAGAAAAAGAAGGGCTCCTCGTACGCCGGATCGGCCGCCATGGCCCGCTTCAGATGCTCCAGTGCCTGCGCCACTTTGCCCGCTTTTTGCAACTCAAAACCGTATTCGAAGTGCGCCCGCGCCGAGTCCGGAAACTTCTCCACAGCCCTGGCCGCCACGCCGAGCGCGGCCGCGTGATCGCCCGCATCCTGATAGGCCTTGATCGCCAGGAAGTACACGTTCGGATCGTCGCCCTTCAATTCCAGCACCTGCGCACCCATCCGCGCTGCCTCGTTGTAGTAGCGGCCCTTGGTGTACTCCACCGTCATGATCTGCATCAAACGCACGTTAGCTGGCTGGATCTTCAATGCCGCGCGCCACTCCTTCAGCGCCTCTTCGCTCCTGCCGAGGCGCAGCAGCGTCGTGCCGAGAATGTAGTGCCCGCTGAAATCCGCTGGGTTCGCCCGTACCGCCTTCCGCAGAACCGGCTCCGCGTCGGCGAAACGCTGCTGTGAATAGTACATGAATCCCAGGTTGAACAGAGCCGGAAAGTAATCTGGCGCCCCGGAGATCGCCTGCAGCCACAGCCTCTCCGCTTCGTCAAACCGCTTCTCCGCAGCGTGCACGCGCGCCGCTTCCGACAACTGCTCTACATCCTGCGCTGCCGCCTGCATCACTACAAAAAGCAATGGGGCTAACCCACCCGACAGCCAGGGCGGGACTCGTCTTGACCTTGAAAACATCTACCGCACCAGTTCCACTTCCTTCGTCTCGCCGCTGCCTTCCACCAGCAGCACCAGGCGCCCCGCCGCCGCGCCGGGAAACTTCTCCTCGTTCCCGTTCGGCCACCGCACCACGATCCGGTCCGCCCGCGCCTCCGCGCCCAGCCCGAAATGCAGGCGCGAGTCGTTATGCGAAATATAGCTCGACTGGCTCAGCACGGCGTCCGCCTGCCGGGTCTTGCCCGCCTCCACAACTACTGTCGCCCCGATCGCGCTCCGGTTCGACTTCGTCCCCCGCAGAGCCACTTTGAGCCAGCGGTTCGCGCTCTTCAGATCGTTGCGCAACAGCGACGGCGTCTCTCCCATATTCATCACCAGCACGTCCACGTCACCGTCGTTGTCGAAGTCGCCGAAGGCCGCCCCCCGGCTGGACCGCTTCTGCGCCGCTCCCGCGCCCGCCATCGCGCTAACGTCCTCAAACGCGCCGTTTCCGAGGTTGCGGTAGACCAGCCGTGGATTCGAGTATTTCTCCGAGCCGTCCTTCCTGTCCAATTCCGGATAAACATGCCCGTTTACCTGAAACACGTCTTTCCAGCCGTCGTTGTCCAGGTCGGCGAAGCCCACTCCCCAGCCGACGTACTGTGGATTGATGGCCAGGCCCGCCTTCACCACCAGGTCCTCAAAGATGCCGCCGCCGATGGAGTGGTACAGGTTCGGATAGTCGCCGGAAAAATTCGTTTTGATCAGGTCTAACCGCCCGTCGTTGTCGAAATCGCCGACGCCGATGCCCATGCCGCCCTGCTCGAATCCGTGCTCGTTATAAGCGACGCCGGTCTCGGTGGCGATGTCCGAAAATGTACCGTTTTTGTTGTTACGGAAGAACAGGCTCGGCGTGGAATCGCAAGCTACATAGAGATCGGTCCATCCGTCCTGATTCAGATCCGCCGCTACCGCCGTGAACGCGTAATACCCTTGCACCGAGGCGATTCCGGCCTTCTCCGTGACGTCCTCGAACGTGCCGTCGCCGCGATTGCGGTAGAGCGTCGCCTTGCCGAACGGCATGCCGCGCGGGCCGCAGAACACCGGCATCCCCTTCCACTCGCAGTTCGATGCTTTGCCCGGCAGCGGCGCCTTCGCCAAGTCGAACGCCTGGTAGCTGGTGACGAACAAGTCGGCATTCCCGTCCCGGTCGTAGTCGATAAAGGTGCAGCCGGAACTCCACTCCTTGCCCGAGCCGCCGACGCCCGCCCGAGCCGTCACGTCCGAAAACTTACCCTTGCCGTCGTTCCGGTAGAGTACGTTTGTGCCCCAGTACGTCACGTACAGGTCGTCGAAGCCGTCGTTATCGAAATCGGCGATGCACACGCCGTTGCCCCAGCCGGACTTCGCCAGGTTCGCTTCGCGGGTGACATCGGCGAACCGGCCGCCGCCTTCATTGCGATAAAGATGATTGGTGGGCGCGGTACCCTCCGGGAAACCTTCCAGCGTGGAGCCGTTCACCAGAAACAGGTCCTGCCGCCCGTCGTTGTTGTAATCCAGAAACGCGACGCCTGTGCCGTTGGCCTCGACGATGTATTTCTTGGATTGCTCGCTGCCGGAGGCGAACCGCATTTTCAACCCGGCCTCTTTCGCCACATCCACGAACGTCGCCGGAAACGGACGCCCCGAAGGCGCCGTACGCGCAGCGGGATCGGCATTCCGCGTGGCGATCCCCTGGGCGAGCAGCAACCCCGCGGCCGCAAGTCCCGCCACCAGCGCCCGGCGGGTGAGAGACGCCGTCACACCGCGACCGCCTCCAGTGACGACTGAAACGCGCGCGGACGGAACAGGAACTCGACGATGTTCCCTTCGTGCGGCTGCAGCCAGTCCAGTTTGATGGTCGGGATCGCGCCCAGGTTCAGCCGGTCGATGTGATGCGCGTCGATCAACTGCCGCTGCCACTGTGCGTCGCGCGTGATCGCGCTGCACACCAGCGTCGGCCCGATCCTCCTGAGCATCTGCTCCTGCGGGCACCGCACCACGCTCACAAACGGGAACATGAATTCGGTGTTCGCCAGGCCCGGCTCCGGAGAATCGCAGTGAATCACCGTAGGCCTCAGGTACCCGTAGCGCCCTTGATCCACGAGGCGCGGGCCGAAGCGCGCCGTCGTCTCCTCCACGCCCGCCTCACCGGTCTTCGACGCGATCGCGTTCCAAATGGCCTTCGCCGCGCCCGGAACGGTGAACGCCGCCAGCGTCGACTGCGGATCCTCGGGCGGTTTCGGCTCCACCGGCCCCAGCCTTTCGGCCAGCGCCTGCGCGATTTCTTTGGTATGCCGCGACGCCCAGACTCCGGAGCAGTTGATGCAGCCGCGCCCGCTGTTCAGAAACACGCTGTCCGCCATGATGTCCAGGTACTTCTCCCATTGGTCGACCACATCGTCGCCGAGCAGGATCTTGCTAAACCCCGGCCCGTGCACCTGCACCCGCGGATCGCCCTTATACCGCTGCACCGTCGCCGTTCCGCCGAAGATCATGCTGCGCCCGCAGCGCCGCACAACTTCCGCGCCGACATCGCCCAGTCCGGGATAGATGGAGATGGCTTCCTTGGGCACGCCCGCCGCGAAGAACGCCGCCGCCATGCGGTACGGCGTCCACGGCTCCTGCGGTCCCGGTTTCAGCACCAGACCGAGTTGCATCGGAATCACCGGCAGCCACAGCGTGTGGACTCCCGGAGAATTCGAGGGCAGCACCAGGCCCAGCACCGGCGCCTGGCTTTGGTAACTCACCGTCACACCGCGCGACTCCACGCCGTAACCCTTGGTCAGGATGCTCAGGTCCAGCCCGCGTGTGAGCGCGTCCAGAATCTGATCCATGTTGGACAGCACGAAGTGGTTCTTCTTCATGTTGCCCTTGCATAGGTGCTCCGGCAGCCCCGTGCTCGCCGATTGCTGCCGCGCGAAATCGTCCGGCGTCTGCTCGCCGTCGCCCATCGGCAAAGTGCCGTTAAGGTAGAGGTCCGCGGCCTTCTTCATCATTCCGATCAGCTCCGGAATCGGAATCGCGGCCAGCACGTCGCGCGCCCGCGACGCCTGGCGCATGTCGCGTCCGATCAGGCCGACATTCGCCTGGCTCACGCGGGCCAGGGTTTCGCCGGTCATGAAGTGAGTTACGGTGTCTTGCTCCAGGCTCGAGTAGGGCTGGCCCCAGCGCAGTATCGGTATGTTCAGCATGAAAAGCTCCTCAATACACTCCCACCGTCGTCGTCGCCGCAAACTGCCTGAACGGCCGAACCCCGCTGATGCCGTCCCACGGATACTTCTCGTAGGGAGCTTCACGCTCGCCTTCATCGCGCTCCAGAAATCCGGGAATGAAAGTTTCCTTCGTCAGCGTGGTCAGCCGTACCCGCCCGGTCTCGCCGTATCCCACCACCTGGTCGCGGTCGTCGAACGAAACCACTTCGATCACGGCGCGAGGCTGGGGGGCGTAGTAGGCGATCTTGTACCCTTCTTCCTTCGTCACCGGGCGCGAGCAGGCCAGGCCCATCAGAGTGTTCCCATAGGTCGGCGTCATGTAGACGCCTTCGCCCAGCAGTTCCTCGGTGGCGAAGCGCGTGTACTGCGGCGTGAACTCCGTCCCTCCGGCGAAAATTCCGGTGATGCCGGTCTCGCGGATGCTGGTTCCGCGCTCCTCCAGCGCCTCCGCCAGCGCTTCCAGCAGCTTCGGCGTGGTGAACATGCATTTGATGTCATGCCCGGCGGTGAGCACCGTCACGGCCTGTTCGATGACGTGGGATTTGTACAGCTCCAGATGTTCCATCTCGCCCTGGCGGATCAGCTTGATCACCCAGCGTGGGTCCAAGTCCACGCAGAAGCAGATGCCTCCGCGGTGCTGGCACAGATGCTCCACCGCCAACCGCAGCCTTCGCGGTCCGGACGGGCCCAGCATCAGCCAGTTCGCGCCGCGCGGAAAATACTGGTCGGGCAGCGTGTCGCTGAACATCTCGTAGTCGATGCGGAAGTCCGCGCTGGCCAAGCGGCTCTTCGGAATCCCCGTAGTGCCGCCGGTTTCAAAGACGTACAGCGGCTGCCCGGCCAGTCCCTTCGGCGCCCAGCGTCGCACCGGCCCGCCGCGCAACCATTCATCTTCAAAAGGCGGGAAGCGCTTCAGATCCTCGAATTGCCGGATCTCCCTCCGCGGGTCCCAGTTCATCCCAGAGGCGAACTCCAGCCAGAACGGGCAACCCGTCTCGGGATTGAAGTGCCATTCGACGATCTCGCGCACATGCGCATCCAACTGCTGCTTAGCCTGCTTCGCCCGGTCGGTCAGGTCCACGCGTCTTGGCTCCTGGTTTGGAAAACTGGTTTGAAAAAACTATGCTTTCGAAACAACTAGATTATCCAACCGCTGCCGCCGGGAACAAGTGCTTGGCCCGGCGCCAAGCTTCGAAACTGGTCAAACCAGCCGCTCAAAACACATTGACCCGCTTCCGAATGCGTTGATAGGATGGGCGTGCTTCGAATGAAGCACCGCGCCGCAACGCGATGCGCTACCACAAACTCGGACGTACCGGTCTCTCCGTCTCCGAACTGGCGTTCGGCGCTTCTCCGCTCGGCAACGTGTTTGGCGAAGCCGACCCGGCGGAATGCGTCCGCGCCGTGCATTGCGCCATCGACAACGGCATCAATCTGTTTGACGTCGCCCCCTATTACGGCCAAACGCTGGCTGAAGAGCGCCTGGGTGCAGCCTTGGATGGGAAGCGCCACCAGGTGATTCTGGCCACCAAGTGCGGCCGCTACGGCGAGGTCGATTTCGATTTCTCCGCGACGCGCATCCAGTCCGGACTCGAACAATCGCTGAGACGCCTGCGCACCGATTGCATCGACTTGTTTCAGGTCCACGATGTCGAATATGCCGACCCGCGCCAGATCGTTGGCGAGACGCTTCCAGCGTTGCGGCGCTTGCAAGCGGAAGGCAAGATCCGTTTCGCCGGAATCACCGGCTTGCAGTTGCGCCTGCTGCGAGCAGTGGCTTCGGAATTTCCGGTCGATACGATCCTGTCCTACTGCCGGTACAACCTCCTGATCTCCGACATGGACGCACTGCTGACGCCTTTCGCTTCCGAAAAGCGCATTGGGTTGTTGAACGCGGCTCCCATGCACATGGGCGTCCTGACCGACCAGGGCGCTCCTGCCTGGCACCCTGCGCCGGAGGAGGTGAAGGAAGCGGGACACCGCGCGGCGGAATTCTGCCGGTCCAAAGGGGAGTGCCTTTCCGGCGTCGCGCTGCGCTTTTGCCTGGACCACCGCTACGTCTCGGCAACGGTCGCCGGAATGTTCACCCGTGAGCAGGTGGAGGCGAATCTTCGAGCCGCCATCCAGCCCCGCGACCCCAAACTACTGGCCGAGGTGCGGGCTTTGCTGCGGCCTGCTACCGGCCGCACCTGGCTTACCGGGCGCCCGGAGAACAGCGATCTGCTCGCTTCGGCCCGCGCGTAACAGCAACGGGGAGACCGGCCTACGCAGGCGAGAACGCCTGCGTTACTTCGCGGCGCGCTGTTTTTTGATTCTGGGGGGAGCCTTGCCCGCGGCTTTCGGTCCTCCGGAGAAGACCAGCGAGGTGTCGAGCAGCTTCTGAAACGCCCGGCGGGCCCCTTCCGGAGACCGCGCTTTCAAGCCGTCGGCGATTTCCTGGTGGATCTCGGTGGCGATCGCGATCTCCTCGAACTGGCGCTGCGGATCGCGGTTCACCATGATGAAGAAGGCGAACAGCGGAACTACAATCTGTTCCAGTAGCTGCGAAAGATATTCGTCGCCGGCAAGATGCCAGAGCGCGCGATGATACTCGATGTCGCGTTCGTAAAAGGTGACGATGTCGCGGGCCTTCAGCAACTGGCGCATCTGGGCCACCCGGTCGTCCAACAATGAAAAATCCAGCGGCTCCGTCTTCGCGCGCTCCAGGACGAGATCGATCACCAGGCCCTCCAGCGCTCCGCGGACGCGCGCGATCTTTCGGCCGTCCTCCTGGGTGATTTCGGTGATATAGGTGCCTTTGTTGGGAACGCGGCGGACGAATCCGGTGTGGGCCAGCGAGATCAGCGCCTCTCGTATGGCGTTCTGGCCTACGCCCAGATCGCGGGCGAATTTCTGTTCCACCACGCGGTCGCCGGGGCGCAGAACACCGCTAAAAATCTGGTCTTTGATGATATCGACGATCTGGTCGGTCAGCCGAATCGGCCGGACTTTGGGACTCTTCGTGAAGTGTGTCTTTGACTGCTCCGGCTCCGCGCGAGGCGCCCGCACACGATTTGACACTCCTTAACTCATAATCCATAATCTCTTCATCTGTCAACTAAATCATGATCCGGCCGCTTGCTTTTCTTCTCGCGATTGCGTTTTTGCCGCAGTGTTGCGCTACTGCCGGGCAACTCAGCGTCATTTATAGCACGGACCTTTTCCATCCTCCCGACGATCCGGACGACCACTACGACCTGGCTACGCTGTTCGCTTTGCCGGAGATCGACGTCAAGGCCGTCGTTCTCGATCTCGGCCAGCAACAGCGAAAGGAGCCGGGCGAGATTCCACTGCGACAGATCATGCACCTCACCGGCAGGAAGGCGCCGTTTGCCGCTGGTCTCCAGAATCCGCTCCGCTATCCGGAGGACAAGGCGCTCGATCAGTTCTCCCCCGGCGCCGTCGACCTGATTCTGCGGGCGCTTGAAAGTTCGCCGCCGCCGGTGTACATCATCACGACTGTCAGCCTGCGCGACGTCGCGGCGGCGTACAACCGCCAGCCGGAGCTCTTTCGCGCCAAGGCGGCTCGCATCTACGTCAACGCAGGCAACAGCGCGGGAGGCGGCCTTCACTGGAACCCGCGCCTTGACCCGCAAGCCTACATTCGCGTGATGACGGCCGGGCTGCCCGTTTTTTGGGCGCCCTGTTTCGGCGGCCTGGAGACGCTCGCGCAGATTGGCAAAGAGCGGTTGAAGGTCCAGCAGCATCAGACCTACTGGCAGTTCCGGCAGGGCGACCTGTTCGATGCCTTGCCCGCCCCGCTGTTGCGTTTCTTTCTGTACGGCCTGGGACACCACATTCCCGCCCTCGATGACCCGGTCGCCGCGCTGTCCCAAGCGGCGCTGGATGGCGAGAAATCGAAGTTCGCCGGCGAACGACGGAACATGTGGAGCACGGCAACCATACTCGGCGGGAAGAAAACTATACCGCAAGGGCGACGACTGGAAAGCGCTGCCGGAGGCGGCCGAAGGCTATAGCGAAGCCACCGTGTTCGATTTCGTTCCGGTCCGCGTGTCCATCGATCGCGACCTGCGGACCCGGATCGATCTAACCGGAAACCCGGCTCCCATGCGAATATTTCATCTCACCGACATCCCAAATTACGAACGCGCCATGTTTACGGCGATGCTCCATCTGCTGAGCGGAATGGCCGCGCGCAAGCCGGAGCGTTGATGAGAGTCCCGGCCCTTCTTTGCCTGTCAGCGATCGCCTGCCCGGCTTCGGCGCAAGCGCCCCGCAGCGTCTATGTGTTCTCGGCAACGCATCTGGACATCACTTTCAGCGGCCCTCCGCCGCTCTCCTACGCGCGAGCCCACCGCCTGTTCGACGCGGCGTTGAAGCTGTCGCGCGAGCAGCCCAATCTGCGATTTGTCATCGAGAACCTCTACCTGCTGGATGAATATCTACGAACGCACCCGGAGGGCCGCGCGCTGTTCGCCGAGAGAATCCGCGCCGGCCGGTTTGAGGTCACGGCGCAGTGGACCAGCATGCTCCAGAACCTGGTGACCAGCGAAGACCTGGCGCGCAATGTTCTTTACGCGAATGTATTCGCCCGGGAGCGTTTTGGCGCGACGCCGCGCATTCAGAGCCTGAGCGGCGCGCCCGGGCAGACCGGCCAGGCGCCGCAGATCCTGCGGGAAGCCGGCGTGGACGGCCTCATCATCACAAGGGCGGGGCCGAGGGATGCGCACCTGTTCGAGTGGGAGGGCCTGAACGGCACGCGCCTGCGCACCGTGAATCTTCCGCTGGGATACCCGGGCGGATATCTGATGGGCATGGCCGATTCGCTGGAGGCCATGGAGGGCAGCAAGCTCGCGGAATTCGAGCTCAGCGACATCAGCCCGAAGATCATGACTAACCGCATCAAGCAGCCCGCCGGCATTGGAAGGGCTGCTCGGGTTCACCACGCCTGCGGGCCTGGACCGCGCTCTGGTCGAGGTGTCCTGGGACAATACGATGCCCCCCTTCGCGGCTGGACGCGAACCTGTCGGCCTGGAATCGCAAGCACGGAGACCGCGTGCGCATGATTCCTTCGCTGCCTTCCGCGTGTGTCCGCGAGCGCTGGCCGGAGAGGACCCCTGCGAAATCGGGCGACATTCCCAGCGTCTGGTTCAACGGCGGATGGCCCCTGTTCAAAGGCTACCAGAAGCACATCCGTACATCGCACCGCCTGCTGGAAGCGGAAAAGTGGTCCGCACTGGCCGGTATGCTGTTGGGCAAGCCCTACCCGGAAGAAGGAATCCGGCGCGACTGGCGCGAGCATCTGATCACCCTCGACCATGAAGGCCACGATCTCCGTGACCAGGCGCAGGAGTCTGCGGCCCCCAACCGCATCTCTGCCGAGGCGCGCCAGTCCCTGGCCAGCCGCGTGCGGATTCCCGGACCGCAGGACGTGGCTCTTGTTGTCTTTAACCCGATGAACTGGACGCGGACGGAACTCGTAACCGCTGAAGTGGCGCTGGTCGGCGACCGGTTCGCCTTCTTCACGCGTCCCTGGCACAGACTCCGTCTGCTCGACTCCGAGGAGCACGCGGTTCCATTCGAAATCGTTAGCTCGCAATCGACCATCATCCGGACCATCACCGTTCGCTTCCGCGCGGAGCAGATTCCTCCGCTCGGATGGAGGGCGTACTTTCTTCATCCGGCCGAGACTGACGAGTCGAAAAAGTACCCGCCGCCGCAAGCCGCAAACTCGATCCAGACCCCGGAGGAGAAAATTGAGTTTGACCGGACCAGCGGCGTTGCCCGGCTAACGCGAAAGTCCGGGACGGCGGAAGTGCGGCTGCATTACTACCATCAGCCGGAAGCCGAAAGCCAGGCGCCGGGATTCTTCCGCCAGCGGGACGCGGGCGCGCCGGTCGCGGTGGCCTGGTCCAGCGCGCAGACCAGCGAAACGGTGGGAGGACCGCTTCTAGCGCTGGAGGGAAACGTGGGCGGCGTGAACCTGCGTATGGAAATGCAGGTGAGCGCGGGACTGCCCGTCACCATCTCGGAGTCCGTCACCTGGCGAGGCGAGAAACCAATCAAGCTGATGCGGGAACTGGCGTTTCCGAGGCAGGGACAATTCGTGTACGGAATCCCTTTTGGCAAACGCAAGCCCGGCGAAGTCATGGCCGGTTCGGGACCGCCCCCCGAAGGCGGCTTCGATCAGTTGCGCCAGGAAGACTGGGCCCGCAGCCGCGAATACGACGGTTGGTTCGCTTGGAACGGCAGCGGACAGCAGGTCGCCACCGCCGGGGAACAAAGAGGCTCTCGCTTCGATGGCGATGCGGTCCGCACCACGCTGCTCTACGGCGGAGCGGACTTGCCGCGCGGAGAATTTCCCCACGCGGTTCCTCATCGCGCTCGACGCGGGCACGGAGCGGGGAGCCCTCCTCGGATGGGAAGCCGCCGAGCCGATGACAGCCACCGTCTCGGTCGGCTTGTCCGGATCGCTGCCCGCGCGATACACCGCCGTCGAGGAGTATTCGGGCGCGGTGCTCAGCGCGTTCAAGCGCGCTGAGCACGGCCGCGGATTCATCGCCCGCGCTTACGCTTTGGGCGAGGGCGCAACGTTGCCGCGCATACGGATCGGCGCGTGGAAGCCCGCTCCCGCAAGCCTCGTCGAGTCAACTGCGGTGCCAGCGCGGAGCGGAAAGATGGGCGCGCACGAAATCCGGATCATTCGCTATCAGCAGCCGAAACCGTAAAGTTCCGATCAGGGCAGCGCCTCTTCCGGCATGAGGTTTTTCCCTCTTGACTCGCGATAACCCATAATCCATAATGGTTGCCATTCGGTGACCATGCCTTGAAGATCGCCCACGTAGTGCCAATCCTGCCCGGTAACCTGGTTGCCTCTGCTCCGGCATGCCGCCGGAATTGGTACGCACCGCACCCGCAACCCGCTCGCATGTTTCAGCCAGAGAAAAACAGGCTCGAAATCCGGCTCCCATCTTCACCGCGGCGCCGGACACAATTTCCACTGGGAGAAAGACCTTCCCGGTCATCCGTTGTTTTAAAGGAATGCGCCATGAAGCTGCTCAACCTCAGATCGCTGCAGATCATCGGGATCGCCGTTCTCGCCAGCCGCCTGCTGGCCCAGGACAACACCGGAAGCATCACCGGCACCGTCACCGACGCGAAGGACGCGCTGATTCCCGCCGCCTCCGTCACCGTTACCCATGTCGAGCAGGGCATCAGCCGCACCGCCCGGACCAACGATCGCGGTATTTACGTCTTCCGCTTTCTTCCGGTCGGCCGCTATGAGGTCTCCGCTTCCAACGCCGGCTTCAAGCGCAGCGTGCGCAAAGATCTGATGCTTACCGTCGGCCAGACCATGAGCGTCGATTTGAAATTGGAAGTCGGCGACCTGGCCCAGGCCGTGGAGGTCGAGAGCTCCGCTTCTCAGGCCCTGCAACTGGAGACCTCGCAGGTCAGCCAGGTGATCAATAGCAAGCAGGTGTCGGACTTGCCCCTCAACGGCCGCAACTTCGCCGACCTCATCACGCTCAACGCCGGCGTCACCAACGGCGGCCAGCGCATGTCGAACAGCGGATACAACCTGAACGGGTCGCGCACCGACCAGAACATGTTCCTCATCGACGGCCACTCCAACGCCGACATGAACAACAATCTGCTGCTGAGTCCCTCTCTCGAGTCGATTGAAGAGTTCCAGATTCAGACCGGAACATTCTCGGCCGAATACGGACGCACCGGCGGTGGCGTGGTCAGCCTTCAGCTCAAGTCGGGCACCAACCGCCTGCACGGTTCGCTGTTCGAGTTTCTGCGCAACGACAAACTAGACGCGAACCGCTTTTTCGAAAACCAGGTGCCGCTCGCCGCAGGGCAGACCAAGGCGCCGCGCGCCCCGCTCAAGCGCAACCAGTTCGGCGGAAGCGTCGGCGGCCCCATCGTCAAGGACAAGCTGTTTTACTTCTTCGACTATCAGGGAACCCGCGAGGTCGTCGGACGGACCACCATCCAGTCCGTTCCTACGCTGCTGGAGCGGCAAGGCGACTTCAGCCAAACCCTAGCGCCCGGACAAGGGCTATTCCGCAACGCACTGCTCGGCACGCGATACCCCGGCTGCGATCCGGCCAACATCGCCAGTTGCCGGAAAATCCCCCAGGAATTTCTGGACCCGGTCGCCGTCAAGCTCGCCAACTTATACCCGCTACCGAACCAACCGGGCAAGTTCGTTCCCGGGCAGGGGACGCTGAACAACTTCACCACCAGCGCCAGCAACAAGAACAACCAGGATCAGTTCGACATCAAGCTGGATTATCAACTCTCCACCAAGGACTCGATCTCGGGGCACTATTCGCATTCCCACAGCGATAGCGTAACCGCGGCCGCCTATGGCCAGGTAGGACCCTGCGTAGGTTGCGGCGTGGTGCTCGACCTTCTCGCCGGCTCGCCCACCGGAACGTCCCGCAGCGCGGGCATCAACGAAACCCACACCTTCAGTCCATCCATCGTCAATCAATTCCGCGTCGGCGTCGGGCGCAGCAGCTCGTTCTTTCAAACCTCGGACGGCGGGCAGAACCTGGCCGACCAGATTGGAATCAAGAACGTCAACGTCAGCCCGTTGACCACGGGACTTCCCTGGTTTTTCTTCTCGCCGTCGCCGAGCTGGATCGGAACCTCCCCCTTCACGCCTGCCATCGGCGGATACACCGACTGGCAGGTCTCCGACAGCGTTTCCGTGTTACGTGGCCGCCACCGCATGAAGGCCGGATTCGAAATGCACCGGCGCGCCAACAACGGCTCGGGCAACTTCTTCGGCAAGGGAGAGTACGTCTTCACACCGATCTTCACCGGGAACGCTTTCGCCGATTTCATGTCCGGCAGGCCGATCGTTATCGCGCAGGATCTGACTCCAGGCACGGTCGGGCATCGCGGTCAGGAATATGGATTCTTCTTCCAGGACGATATCAAGGTGTCTTCGCGGCTGACGCTGAACGTCGGCCTTCGCTATGACCTGTTCCCCGGATACACCGAGGTTTACGACCGCCTGTCCAACCTCGACACGACCAAGGGAATCGTTCTGCTGGCGGGAAAGAATACGTCCCGCAATTTCGTAAACACCGATCTGCGCGACTTCGGGCCGCGCTTCGGCTTCGCTTATGCGGTGGATACCAAACGCACCCTGGTGGTGCACGGAGGCTACGGCCTCTCGTATGCGAATTCCAACAACGTGGTCAACTACGCCGGCCTGAATCCGCCCTATACGCGGGCCTTCAGCCAGACCAACCTCAGCTTCACCACCTTCGACGCGCAATACCGGATTCAGGATGGGCTGCCTACGGAACTGGTGGTCCCCCCGGACAGGTACGATGTCACCAAGCCATCGGGCAGCTTCCGGCAGATCGATCCGAACGCCAGAATGCCTTACACGCAGACGTTCAGTTTCAACATCCAGAAGGCGCTCCGCGGCGACCTGGTGGCCGAGATCGGCTACGTCGGATCGAAGGGCACTCGCCTGCCCGGCGAAGTGGAAGGAAATCCCACTCCTCCAGGCGACCCCAAGACGACCGACCAGCGCCGCATTTACCACGACCTGCTTCCGAACGTCGGCGGCATTACCTACTACATCAACGGCTTCTCCTCCATCTATCACTCGCTTCAGGCGAAGGTGGAGAAAAGGCTCTCCCGCGGCTTGCAATTCCTGGGGACGTACACCTACGCGAAGTCAATTGACGACAAGAGTGGCAGTGCGGTCACCGGCGGCTCCGATTCCAATCCGTCGTCGAAACCCATGGACCCGTTCAATCGCCGCGCCGACCGCGGCCTCTCCTCCTTCGACCGCCGTCATCGTCTCGTAGGAGCGTTCAACTATGAGCTGCCGGTCGGCAAAGGGCGGGCGGTTGGCGGGGACTGGGGATCCGTCGCGAATGCCATTGCCGGCGGATGGCAGATCAACGGCATTCTCAATCTATCGAGCGGCCTGCCGTTCAACGTCTTCGCCACCTCCAACGCAAGCTGCGGATGCTCGTCGAATGATATGCGGCCGGATCGCATCAAGGACGGCCGGCTGCCGGATAGCGAGCGCAACGTGAACCACTGGTTCGACAGCACCGCGTTCAAAGATCCACCCGCGTACACTCCGGGCTCGCCCAGTCGCGTCGGAAACGCCGGCCGTAACATCATTCCCGGCCCCGGCCTCGCCACCCTGGACTTCTCGCTGTTCAAGAAGTTCAATTTCTCGGAGAGCAAATCGCTCCAGTTCCGGGCCGAATTCTTCAACTTGTTCAACCATCCGAATTTTCTGTATCCGACCCAGACCGCGAATGCGACCTGGTCTTCCGGCGGAATTTTGACGGAGACGCTGCCGGCGCGCATTGGACAACTGGCTCTGAAGTTCGTTTTTTGACGCGCTCGCGACCAGGAAACATGATTTTCAAAGGAACCCTCCTGTCGGCGCTGTGGCTCGCGGCGGCGGCCGCCGCGCAGCCGCCGGATTGGGCCGCGGTCCGGGGCGTCAACTACTTCACGGCGGGCGCCGGAAACGCTCACGAAATGTGGTCGCGCCTGGACCCGGCCGCCCCCGGGCGTGAACTCGCGTGGGCGCGCTCGCTGGGCTTCAATAGTCTGCGGCTCTGGCTCAGTGTTCAGGCGTACGAATCCTCCCCGGCCACTTTCGAGCGCAACCTGGACATGGTGCTGACGGCCGCGGCCAAGCAGAATCTCACCGCGATGCTGGTCCTGTTCGACAATTGCGGGCTTGCCGAGCGCAAGGACGCCGTCGAAATGAAGGTCGCGCAAGCCTACCAGCGATTCCTCCAGGATGCGAAGTTGCCAGATGCTGAAAAACAACGCATCCGCCGGACGTATGGAGAGTTTGCGCAGGGCAGCGGCGCGGACATGCTGGTTCCGGTCGGCAGCGGGACTCCTCCGGACATTCTGTTCTGGCATCGCTGGTCTCCCAATCCGGGCCTCGCGCGGATGGGGCGCGATCAGTGGCCGCGCCTGGAAAAATACGTGGACGCCGTCGTCAACATCGCGCGCCGGCATCCGAACGTCATTGCTTTCGACCTGTTCAACGAGCCCGGCGTCATCTTCGAGCTTCCCCCGGGAATGAAACGCCAGGACGCCGACGCGCTGACCACAGCTTTCATTGAACAGTTCGCCGCGCATCTCAGGACGATTCGCGCTCCCGCCGCGCTCACCATCGGCTCCGAGAGTATCGAGCGGATGAAAGCCGTCGCTTCGCTTCAGGACGTGCTGTCCGTTCATTCCTATCGTCTGGGCGATCGCCTGGACGAGTTCCTGCGGCAGGCAAAAGACGCGGCCCGGGCGGCGGGAAAGCCCGTATTGGTTACTGAGACGCTGGCTAACACCGACAACTGGCTGGATGTCCGGCATGCCGAACAGAGCCGGTCCACCGACGAAGGACAGTTGAAACACTATCAGGACAACCTGCCCCGGCTCCTGAAATCCGGGCTGGGCTGGTATTCGTGGGGCTTCATCGCCGGCCGCATGTTCACGCCCTTTACCGACATCGTTTCCTCCAACGGATACCGGCGGCCCGCCGCGAACTATCTGCAAGCCCAGCTGCGCCAGACCGCGAAGTCCGTCTCCTGGCCCAATGAAAAGGCCCTCTACGAAGTCAACGTAGAATATTATCCCAACCATTCCTTCAAAGAGCTCAGCGCGGACATGCCGCGCCTGAAGGACCTCGGCATCAACGTGGTTTACATCATGCCGTTTTGGGAAGCGGTTGCCGGGCAGCGCTACCTCATCACGGATTATCACCGCATCGACCCTCGCTACGGCACTCCGGAAGACCTGAAGCAGCTTGTTGAGAACGCCCACCGGCACGGCATCCGCGTGCTTCTGGACCTGGTTACGTCGCTCACCTACGACGGCACCTGGATTCAGAAGGAGCACCCGGATTTCATCCTGGTGGGCGACAAAGGCGACAAGCAGCGCTTCTATCCCTTTAACGCCTGGGGCTGGGCGCTCGATTGCGCCAAGCCCGAAGTCATCGAATACTTCGCCGGCATCGCCCGCCACTACGTGGAGCAATTCGGCATCGACGGCTGGAGAATCGATTCGCCGATGAACAACTACGATCCGGCCAAAGTCTCCACCGATCACAGCCGGCTGAACCTGCTGCGCGCCGTGAAGGCGTCCGTCACCTCGGTGAAGCCGGACGCCCTGTTCGTCTGCGAGATTTCCGGTCCCACACTGATGTGGGGCAAGGACGACGACAACGAAGTTCCAGCGTTCGACGAAATCTGCCAGGCGTCCTATCACTACGCCTTCGCCGGTTTTCTCGGCGGCAAAAAAGAGTCGGGATTCCACTACGTATTCTTCGAGGGCTCCCCCGCTTACGGAAAGATCAAGACCACTACGTTCGACCGCGTCGCGCAAGCCCAGGCCACTTCCGCCGAACTGGTGGAGGCCGTGCACAAAGAACCGCTGCTGCATGGCGCCATGCGCGCCAACTTCACGGAGAACCACGACACGGAACGCGTTGCTTATGCCTTCCCTGACCGGCATCGCGCTCTCTTCCTGCTTGCAGCGACGCTACCCGGCGTCCCCGTGGTCCACGCCGGACAGGAAACCGGAACCACGAATCCAGCCGGCCATTACGACAGGAAACCTCCGGTGAGCCCCGTGATCCCATGGAAAGAGCGCGACCGCGATCTGGAGGCGTTCTACAAAAAAGTGCTCGCGGTGAGGGAACAGAATCGGGCGCTGGTGAACGGCGATATCGCCAACGCACTGGCGGAGGATGCAAGACCGTATGCGTTCCTTCGCACCAGCGGCAGCCAGCAGGTTCTGGTCGTCGTCAACATGGAATCAAAGGCGATGAAAGCCGCGGTCAAATTGCCCGCCCCCAGCGGAACGCTGAGCGATCTGCTCACCGGGCAAACTCAACCCTTTCGAGAAGCCCGGGCTTCGCTCGACCTGCCTTCGTTCGGTTACCGGCTGATGCGAGTCGATAAGTAAATGCGGCTTCTTTTCGCCGCCGGGCTGCTGCTGTCCAGCCTGCAAGCCCAGCGGTTGGACCTGAACGGGGAATGGAACCTCTCGGTCCACGGCCGGTTGCTGCGGACGGTACGGGTTCCGTCGACTTACCTTCCGCTGGGCGGCGCGACGCTGGAGCGTGAGTTCGCGATTCCATCAAAGCCGCCCGGAAAGCGCTGGCTGCTGAAATTCGACGGCATTGTGATGAGCGCGCGCGTCGCTTTGAATGGAGCGCCGCTCGGCGAGTTCGGTCCGTACACGCCGTTCGGCATCGACGTCACCGCCAACGTCGTCGCGGGCAAGAACCGACTGAGCGTCTTCCTGGACGATCTGGACGGCATCGCGCCGTGGGGCCGCGCGTGGATCACCGCTTTTCCGCGCTTCGGGGGAATCGCCAGAGACGTTTTTCTTGACGAGAAGCCGGATGTCTACATCGAGAACGCACGCCTGGATTATCGCTTCGACAGCGGCTACCGAAAAGCTCAATGCCGCCTCACGGTGTGGCTTTGCAATACCCGGGTCGCCGATGTTGCCATAGAACTGAAGGCCGCTCTCGGCCCGGCAAGATCGGCGCTGAAGTTCACTGCCGCTCCAGGCATGTCGCAGCCGGTCCTCGAGTTTGCCGTCGACCCGGTGCGGCTCTGGTCGCCGGATCAGCCCGCGGCCTACGATCTGGCCGTGTCGCTGTTTTGCGGCGGTGGGGAGATCGACCGCTTTGCCGCGCTGACCGGATTCAAGGAACTGGCTGTCCGCGGCCAGGACTTCTATCTGAACGGGACGAAGATCTTTCTCAAAGGAATCTTCCGCCACGACATTCAGGGCTACCAGGGACACACCGCAAGCCGCCAACAGATGGAACGCGACATTGCCGATATCAAGGCGCTGGGATGCAACTTCCTCCGCCTGGGCCACTACCCGCACCACAAGTACGTCGGCGAGTTGGCCGCCCGCCAGGGCCTGCTGATCAGCGGGGAGCCGCCCGTCTTCAGCATGAGCCAGCAAGACCGGAAGGTGATCGAGGGCGCGAAATTCTGCCTGGGCGGGCTGATCCGGCGTGACTGGAATAACCCTGCGGCAGCCGTCTGGATTGTCTCCAACGAGGTTGGCACCGACCTCGATTACATGCGCGAGATGTCGGCGTTCGCTCGCGAGTTGGATCCGCAGCGCCTCGTCACCATCGTCGACAACACGCGCTGGACGGCCAAGGACGCTCCGTGGGAGAAATTTCGTCAGGCGAGGATCGACTTCATTTGCCAGAACGCCTACGGCGCCGGCCTGGATGGATGCTACGAAAAGCTGCAATCGATTCTTCCGCCCGACCTGCCGTACGTGATCTCGGAATGGGGCGGCCCGCTCAACCATGACCTGGTGCTGAAGGAAGGCCGCTACTTCCTCGATCATTCTTCGCTCGCACGCACTCATGGCCCGCGCATCTCCGGCCTGTGGTTCTGGGAGTATCAGGACATCCCGATGGCCCGCTGGTCGCCGGAAGGAGTTCTGCACTGGTCCCTGGTCGATCTGGACCGGCGGCCTTATGATTCCTATTTCGCCGTGAAGAGTCTGTACAACGGGGTTCCGGCTCCTCCGCCGGGCCTCACGGCGATCCCTCCACTAGAAGAGAAGCTCCCGCGCCCAGCCCACACCGCCGCCGTGGATTCCGCGGACGAGCCGGTTGACCTGAGCGCGGCCGTCAACTCAGATAAGGTCCTCGCCGAACTGAAGCCCGCGTCCCGGTTTGCTTACCCCGAAACTGTTCCTCTTGGCCGCGTTGAGGCGGAAGGCCTTCCGTTCGAGCTCTCACGCCAGGTAGTGATGCTATCGAAGGCCAACCCGGTTGTCCGCATACCGGTTAGCGAGCCCGCCGAAGCGGTCTCCTTTCTGGGCCACGTCTGCTTCAATACGCCGGCCAGCGCCGCCCCCGCCGGACCGAAAGACTTGCCCTGGATCAACGAAGCCGGCCTCGAAGGATCGAATCCGCCGCGCTTCCACGCCTACCCGCGAGCCGGTGCTTTCGGAGACAGCATCGGCGAGTACCGTCTCCTCTATGAAGATGGCTCAACCGAAACCATCCGCCTGGAAAACGGGGTCCAGTTCGCGGACTACCGCCTCTTCTTCGGATTCAGTCATATCGACGCCGTCGCACTCGAGACACGGCAGCTCGTCAAATACAAAAGCGATGCCGGCGCAAAGTCTTACCAACTGCGCCTGTTCACTTACAAACCCCGCAAGCCAGGCTCGCGGATTCAGACAATAGAGTTCCGGCTCACCTCCCAAAACTATGTTCCGATCCTTGCCGCAATCACGATTCATCGCCCTGTGCGCCGTTAGCCTGGTCATCCCGTCGGGGTGCGGCGCGCGATCGAAGACTTTCACCACACGCTCAATGACCGTGACCGTCGACGGCGGAGCCATCACGAAGATCTACAACCGGCTGACGGGCACCGACTACATCCGCGGCGCCGCGGGCTCGACCAACAAGGACATCGCCACAGGGCTGGTCTACGCCACGGCCGGCGCCAGCCAGGGGGAGCAGGCAACCGTCCTCGGACCCACGCCCACCGCCAAAGGCGTCAAGGTCCTTGTCGAAACGCTGCAACGCCTCTCCGACTTTCCAGAGCCCGCATTCTCCGAGAAGCCGGATGGCAGCGTGGAATACAAGTTCACCAAAGAGGAAACGGAGTTGCGGGTCTCTTACTCCGTTGACCCCGCCGCCGGGGACCTGCTGATCAACGTCGCGGGCGCCGGGAAGCGCTCCGGTTTGGCAGGCGTGCGGTTTGCCGTCTCCCCAGTCGCATGCAACGGGAACTTGCTGGTTCCCGCCATGGGCGGAATAAAGGCGGTTGCCGCGGAGGGCCGCTACCAGTTCGAAAGCCCTGTGTGGAAGTACCCTACCGCATGGCAGGTGCCCCTGCTGATCTTCCAGGAGCCCGAAGGCGGACTCTGGCTGCACACCCAGGATCCTGAACTGCGCTTCAAATCCGCCCGCTACACGCAGGAGGGCTCAAAGGGAGTCTGGGGGCTGGCCCTGGACACCGAAACGAACGCCCCCTTCGCGAATCACGCGGCGGCGCAAAGCGTCACCTGGCGCCTGAACGTCTACTCCGGCGATTGGACCGTACCCATCGATCAGTACCGGGCCTGGGCCCTCCATTCATTTAAAACCGCCGCCAACCAAAGCTCCCGTCCGGCCTGGGTCAACGGCATCCGGCTGGTGATCAAGCACGCCGACGATATTCCGGAGAAAGAGATCGAGGCCTTCCTCGACGAACTGAAGCGCTGGACCCAGCCTTCGAAGACGCTGCTTTTCATGACCAAATGGGTGGACGAGAGCAAGGGCGCGATCATGCCCTACTGGGTGGCCGGCAAGCGCGGCATCCATTTCAATACGGAAGCCCACAAGCGCGGCTTCCGCACCATGTACTTCGCCAACTACATCGGCATGACGTCCAATCATCCGAAGTTCGAGGAGATGAAACCCTACCGCGTCGTCAACCCTTACACCGGCGACCACGAGGGCTGGAATCTCAAAGGCGAGTGGAAAGTGGAGACCGACATCGCCCTCTACTACATCAATCCGGCCGCGAAGGCCTGGCGCGAAAACGTAGTCGGCCAGTTCAAGGAGCTGTTTGCCCGGAATCCAGCCGACAGCCTGTTCATCGATCAGTCGTTCCTCATGTTCAACGACGGCGCGGGGCTGCGCGACGGCATGACGACCGTGCAAGGCAACATCGCCTATCACCGCGACCTGGCCCAGGCGCTGCCGGGCATCGCCATCGGCGGGGAGAGCATCAACGAAGTCACTATGCAATACGAGTCTTTCGCTGAGATCCATCCCCTCAGCCTGCACGTCGCCGTCGGCGCCAACGGCAAATCCCAAGGCTGGAAAATCGAGCCCGGAGCGATCGACCGCATGGTCCCCATCACGCCGCGCTTCCTCGCGCCCTATACGAAGCTGATCGGATACCTCGCGTTCCCTCGCGCCTCATCCCCGTTCTACGCCGGATGGCGGGATTCCTTGCGAGTCTACGGCGGTATCCCGACGCTCACCACGCCTTCGATTGAGGAATTGAAAGATCGGGAGAGCGAAGTGCGCCGGCTAATCAGGGAGGCCATGGCGCGACCGTGATTATCGGCCGCGTGCGCGACCACCCACTCCCTTATGGTCGTCGCTCGGTAATGGAGCAGGAATTTCTGCTCCACATGCTATTATCGAAATTGTCCTCGTCCGCTCCCTCCTCGCCGGAGGACGGATTCCCATGTCGACGCACGATTACCCCTTCCTCATTCGCAGCCTGGTCGCAAAAGATTTCAAGATCCGCTACCGCAATATGTCTCTTGGGGTCTTCTGGAGCTTGCTCAATCCCCTCGTGATGATGGGCATGCTGACGTTTGTCTTCACCAAGATCTTCCCCTCCAACGAGCGCAATTTTCCGATCTTCCTTTTCTGCGGCCTGCTCCCCTACAACTTCTTCTCCGTCGCCTGGAGCACCGCCACCGGGTCCATCGTCGACAATTCGAACCTTATTAAACGCGTGCCGGTGCCTCGCGAAGTGATTCCCATCTCCACCGTCCTGTCCTGCACGGTTCACTTGCTGATCCAGATGGCGTTCCTGCTGGCGCTGGTCATCGTGTTCGGATCGGGCATGAACAGGCACTGGATCTGGCTGCCCGTTGTTCTGCTGCTGGAAGTGATTTTCGTCATGGGAATCTCGCTGTTTACCGCCGGCCTCAATGTCTTCTCCCGCGACACACGCTACGTCGTCGAGTCCGTTAACACCGTGATGTTCTGGCTGGTGCCGATCTTCTATTCAATCAGCCTGGTGCCGCCGAAATATCTGGAGGCCTACAACCTGAATCCGCTGGCGGCCCTGACAGTGGCGCTGCGCAACATCCTCTTGCAGGGCGACCGTCCGGCCTGGACTCTACTCACCAAGATGGCTCTGGTATCCGTCAGCTCGCTGGCTCTGGGCTGGTTCTCCTTCCGGAAACTCAAAGCCCACTTTTATAATTACCTTTAGCCCATGAACCTGATCGAGGTACGCCAGGTCTCCAAAACGTTTGCCCGCCACACCGGCCCGAAGCTCATCCGGGAGCATCTCCGCGACCGCTTCCGGAAACAGGATTCCCAGCAGACTTTCTACGCGCTGCGCAATATCTCTTTCACTGTCGGCCATGACGAAGGCGTCCAGATCATCGGCGCAAACGGCGCGGGGAAGAGCACCCTGCTCAATCTCGTCACCGGCTTGACCCGGCCGGATTCGGGCTCACTGACCGTCAACGGCCGCGTCGGCGCGCTGCTCGAGCTCGGTTCAGGCTTTCATCCCGACCTCACCGGACGCGAAAACCTGCTCATGAACGCCGCTCTCATCGGTCTTACCGAGGAGCGGGCCCATGAGCTGGCCCCAGTGATCATCGACTTCGCGGAGCTTGCCGATTTCATCGAAGAGCCGTTGCGGACGTACTCGGCCGGGATGGTGATGCGCCTGGCGTTCTCGGTGGCCATCAACCTGGAGCCGGACATCCTCATTATCGACGAGGTCCTTGGCGTCGGCGACGCGGCGTTCCAGTTGAAATGCTCTCAGGCGATCCGCGACATCCGCGCCCGCGGCACCAGCCTGCTCTGCGTCCCCCGCGTCACCGAACCGGGACCCGGCCTGTGGGCGCGGGCCATCTGGCTTCCTCAGGGG
>JACXTT010002440.1_pt1 | contig 29509 bp, 23 predicted proteins | sample 9270951 | NCBI WGS metagenome assembly JACXTT01 (sample SAMN15532306, study PRJNA645909) | rock metagenome | isolation source: weathered quartz diorite | place: Puerto Rico | collected 2017-06-21 | reverse complement strand
GGGCGGCTGCGGATGATCCGATAGCTTGGAAAGCCCAGTATCAGCGCCAAGACGGCGCAACCAGCCATTAGATAGGTTGGTTCAGCGAGCAGGTCGTCCAGCAAGCTCGATGGCGGCGGCGGTGGCGCCACGACCCGCGGCCGCGGTTTGGGTTTAGGCTGAGGTTCTGTGCCAGCAGCAAGGCCAGGCTGCGTGCCCGAGCTTGCCATCGGACCGGTGGCGGGCGCCGCAGGCGGGGGCAAGACCGGCACAGCTTCAGGCTTGACTGGGGGCGGCACAACAGCGGGAGGCGCGGCAGGGCCCGGCGGCGGTGTTACGGCGGGCTTCTGCAGCTCCGCCATAGGCTTGCTCTTGAGCTCCAGGAGTCCCTGCATGTCCTTAACCGTCTTCTCGAGCTTGGCGATGCGTTCGTTGGCCTCGTGGATCGTCTTGTCGCGTGCGGCGACCTCCTCTTCCAGGCTGTGCACTTTATCCTGCATCGCTTTCCCACCGCCCGCGCCGGGCCGCTCCCCTTGAGACAGCTTCAGCACTTCCTTGGGTTCGCCCGCGGCTGAAGTCGCTTTGTCCTGGACTGGACCCGTGACCTTGCCACCGGCCGCAGCTCCACTCTGGTCTGGCGCGGGCATGGTCGCCCCGGCAGCGCTTGCGAGGCGTTCGCGGTAGGCATTGAAGTCGGCGACCTGGAGGCGCACCTCTTTGCGTGCCTCCTTCTGCGGGATGTCTGCCGCCTCAGACGGGTCTGGAATCGAGAGGACCTTGCCGGTCTTCAGTCGATTCATGTTGCTGCCGGAAAAAGCGCTCTTGTTGTTGCGGAAAAGCAGGACCAGCATCTGATCCAGGGTCACGTCGTCGGTCTTGTACTGCATCGCGATCTTGGACAGCGTGTCTCCACGCTTCACCGGCCCATAGGTGTCCTCTTTCGGCGCAGGTCCAGGCTGGGGCGGCATGCCGGCCTCGGCCGGCTGCGCGGCAGGTGCTGGCTCGGCGGGCGGGCCAGCCGGTTGGGGAGGTACCGGCTCGCCCGGAGTGATCTCGGGCGGAGTCGGGGCCGCGGCGACTTCAGCCGCGGGTGCCTCGGGGGCTGCATGCTGCATCTCGCTGCCCATCCGGGTCTCGACCCCGGGCTCTGGGGCAGGGGGCGGTGCGGCAGCCTCGGGTTTAGGGGTGGGAGCATCCGTCACCGGTGGCGCTGCCGCGAAGGCTGGCGGATCGAGCAAGGCGGTGTACGCGCGCAGGATCCTGCCGCCTTGCCAGTTCAGCTCTACGAGCAGATCGACAAACGGCTCGGGCACTGGCTGGGCGCTTGTCACCTTGATATAGGGTTCGCCGTTTGGCCTACGGTCGATCGCCATCCGCAAGCCAAGCGAGCTCGGTGGGTAAGGGAGATTGGACTGGAGGTAGGCCTCGGGGGGAGCCAATCGCACGGTGAGTGTTTCCACCTCCCGCTTTTCCGCCGCGACCACATCGATTTCGGCACGCAACGGCTCTCCCAAGTGCGACAGCACTGTGAGCTTGCCCAGTCCTGCGCCCTCGGCGGCTCCCGCGAGCAGGAATAGCACACCTGCGATTATTGAGCCTACAAGAGACGTTTTGCCCACAGCGCCACCTGTCGTTATGACCCTTTAATAAATAAAAATAACATCATGTATTTATTGATGCAAGCTAAACTTGCGTCTTAATATCGGCGCCCCCGACCAATTATTCAGTCCGTTCGCAGCAGCTATGAAATTCGGAGACGGGACTGGCAACAGCCGAGTGTGGCCGCACCGCAGTACATGTTCGTGAACTGCCTGGCGACGTAAGCAAAACCCTCGCCTGCTTTAACAATTGAGCTGACGCTCGAGAAATTCCCAGCCGCCTCCGGCTGCTTGTTTACGAGCGGAAAAATTGCTGCGATGGCGCCGCACCGACAAGCCGGCAGCGATGTTGCGAGATTGAATCAGCGTTCGACCAGGATGCGCAGCATGCGCCGCAGCGGCTCCGCCGCGCCCCACAGAAGCTGGTCGCCCACGGTGAATGCGCAAACGTACTGTTCACCCATCGGCAGCTTGCGCAAACGGCCGATCGGTACCTCCAGGGTCCCCGAGACGCTCGCCGGCGTCAAACCTTGGAGGCTCGACTCGCGTGTATTGGGCAGTACTCTCACCCAGTCGTTCGCCGCCGCAAGGATGGCTTCGATCTCCGGCAGCGGTACGTCACGCTTGAGCTTGATAGTGAGCGCCTGACTGTGGCAGCGCATTGCGCCGATACGCACGCAGATGCCGTCCATGAGAATCGGATCGGCCTCGCATCCTAGTATCTTGTTGCCTTCCGCCTGCGCCTTCCACTCCTCGCGGCTCTGGCCAGCGCCGAGATCCTTGTCGATCCAGGGGAGCAGGCTTCCTGCCAGCGCCTGGCCGACATGCTCGACTGGCAGCTTCGTGCCACGCAGCGCATCGGTTACTGAGCGATCGATGTCGAGAATCGAAGAGGCGGGATCGTCCAGCAGCCTGGCGGCGGCGGCATGCACCACGCCCATCTGCCCCACCAGCTCGCGCATCTGCTGCGCGCCGGCCCCGGAGGCCGCCTGGTAAGTCATGGCAGTCATCCACTCCACCAGGCCGGCCTGCAGCAATCCGTGCACGCCCATCAGCATCAGGCTCACAGTGCAGTTCCCGCCGATGTAGTTCTTGACGCCCCGCGCGAGAGCGGCATCGATGACCCTCCGGTTTACCGGGTCGAGAATGATCACGGCGTCGGGCTGCATGCGCAGCGGCGACGCGGCATCGATCCAGTAGCCCTTCCAGCCTTCGGCGCGCAGCCTGGGATAGATTTCGTTGGTGTAGTCCCCGCCCTGGCAAGAGATGAGGACATCCATCGTCTTCAGCTCGGAAAGGTTGCGTGCATCCTTGAGCGGCGGCACCTCTTTGCCGATCGTCGGCGCCTTCCCACCCGCCTGCGAGGTGGTGAAGAAGATCGGCTCGATGTGCTCGAAGTCCCGCTCGGCGCACATGCGCTGCACGAGCACCGAGCCCACCATCCCTCGCCATCCGATCAAACCGACTCGCATGTCCCGTTCGCCTTGCTAACGATGCGCGAGCGCAGCGATGACGGCGTCACCCATCTCGCGCGTCCCGACCCGCTTGCAGCCCGGCTCATAGATATCAGCCGTGCGCACCCCCTGCGCCAGGACGCGCTTGACCGCGCTTTCGATACGCGTCGCCGCTTGTTCCTGATTGAACGTGTAGCGCATCATCATCGCCGTGGACAGGATCGTGGCCAGCGGATTCGCGACATCTTTTCCCGCGATGTCCGGTGCCGAGCCGTGGATCGGCTCGTACAGCCCTTTGTTGTTCGCGTCCAGCGAAGCCGACGGCAGCATTCCGATCGAGCCGGTGAGCATCGAGGCTTGGTCGGAGAGAATGTCGCCAAACATATTGCCTGTGACGATGACGTCGAACTGCTTGGGCGCACGGACAAGCTGCATTGCCGCATTGTCCACATACATATGCGACAGCTCGACATCCGCGTACTCCTTCGCGACTTCGTTCATCACTTCCCGCCATAGGATGCTGGTGTCGAGCACATTGGCCTTGTCCACCGAGCACAGCTTGCGCAAGCGCTTGCGCGCAGTGTGGAAGCCAACGTGCGCAATGCGCCGGATCTCCGACTCGCCGTACAACATGGTATCGAATGCCTCGCGTTCACCAGAGATGTTCTGCCGCCGGCCGCGCGGCTGGCCGAAGTAAATATCTCCCGTCAGCTCGCGCAGGATTACCAGGTCGAGCCCGGCCACGATCTCCGATTTCAGCGTCGATGCGCCAGCCAGCTCGGGATACAACACCGCTGGACGAACGTTCGCGAACAGACCGAGCTCTTTGCGTATCCGCAGCAGCCCCTGCTCCGGTCGCAACGCTCGCGGCAGCGCATCGTACTTCGGACCGCCTACCGCACCGAGCAGCACGGCATCCGCCTTACGCGCGAGTTCCAGCGTGGCTGCCGGGAGGGGATCCCCCGTCTGGTCGTGACCAGCGCCGCCGATCGCCGCGTGCTCCATCTCCGCTCTCAGACCGTGGGGGCGCAGCGCTTCGAGAACCCTGACCGCTTGTGCGACGATCTCGGGTCCGATCCCATCGCCGGGGAGAACTGCGATTTTCATTTCATCGATGCCGATAGAAGAAGTGGAGGTGCGAACGGCGAGGTGATGGGTGAGGCCTCAGGGCCTTCACCCTTCACCACTTAACCCTGCCGTCAGCCGAACAGCCAAGGCTGTTCGGCTCTGCGCTTCGCCTCGTACGCGCGAATCTCATCCGCGTGCTTGAGCGTGAGCGCAATCTCGTCCAGTCCCTCGAGCAGGCGATGCCTGTGGAATGGATCGATCTTGAAGTGGAAGCTATGCCCTCGCGGAGTAGTGACTGTCTGCGTCTCCAAGTCGACCGCCAGCCGATAACCGGGCGTGGGCTCGATTTCGCGGAACAACCGCTCCACCGCGGCAGCGTCCAGCACAATCGGCAGCAGTCCGTTGTTGCAGCAGTTGCTGTAGAAAATGTCGGCATAGCTCGGCGCGATCAATGCGCGCAAGCCATAATCCAGCAGCGCCCAGGGTGCGTGCTCGCGCGACGACCCGCAGCCAAAGTTATCGCGAGCCAGGAGAATCTGAGCGCCCTTGTAGCGCGGTTGGTTGAAGACGAAAGCCGGGTTGAGGGTGCGCTTGCTATGGTCCATGCCGGGTTCGCCGTGGTCCATATAGCGCCACTCGTCGAAGAGGTTCACCCCGAAGCCGCTGCGCTTGATCGACTTGAGGAATTGCTTCGGGATGATCGCATCGGTGTCGACGTTGGCGCGGTCCAGCGGCACCACCAACCCTTGCAAGCGGATGAATTTGTCCATTGCCTGCTCACATCCTGCGCACGTCGACGAAACGGCCTGCGATGGCCGCAGCCGCGGCCATCGCGGGGCTCACGAGGTGCGTGCGTCCGCCCGCGCCTTGCCGCCCTTCGAAGTTGCGGTTGGAAGTGGAGGCGCACCGCTCTCCCGGCTCCAATCGATCGTCGTTCATCGCCAGGCACATGGAGCATCCTGGCTCGCGCCACTCGAAGCCGGCGTCGAGGAAGACGCGGTCCAGCCCCTCGGCCTCGGCCTGGCGTTTAACCGAGCCTGAGCCAGGCACCACGAGCGCGAGCTTGACGCTGTGCGCAACGGTACGGCCATTGACGATCTCGGCGGCGGCGCGCAAATCCTCGATTCGCGAATTGGTGCAAGAGCCGATGAACACCTTGTCGATGCGGATGTCGGCGATCGCCGTGTTCGGGGCGAGCCCCATGTACTCAAGCGCCCGCTCCACCGACTTGCGCTTGATTGGATCCTGGATCCGGGCGGGATCGGGAACCCGGCCATCGATGGTGTCGACCATCTCCGGTGAGGTGCCCCACGTGACCTGCGGCTTGATCGTCGCTGCGTCGAGCCGCACCACCTTGTCGAACTTCGCTTGTGCATCGCTCTTCAGCGTGCGCCAGTAACTCACGGCGCGTTCCCACAAGTCGCCCTTGGGCGCGAAAGGCCGGCCCCTGATGTATTCCAGCGTGGTGTCGTCAACCGCTACCATGCCCGCGCGCGCGCCCGCCTCGATGGCCATGTTGCACAAGGTCATTCGTCCTTCCATGGAGAGCGCGGCGATCGTGCTGCCGGCGAACTCGATAGCGCTGCCGGTCCCGCCCGCAGTGCCAATGCGGCCGATTACCGCCAATGCGACGTCTTTCGCGGTGACGCCGCGCGGCAATCGGCCTTCCACTTCCACGCGCATGGAGCGGGCTTTCTGCTGAACCAGGCACTGGGTAGCCAACACATGCTCGACCTCGGAAGTACCGACACCCCAGGCGAGGCAAGCGAAGGCGCCGTGCGTACTGGTGTGCGAGTCACCGCACACCACGGTCATACCGGGCAGGGTGGCGCCCTGCTCCGGCCCGATCACGTGCACGATACCTTGCTGCTTGTGCAGGAACGGAAAGTAGGCTTTGGCGCCAAACTCGCGGATGTTGGCATCCAGGGTCTCGACCTGGGTGCGCGAGATCGGATCGAGAATACCTTTGTCCCAATGTCTCGTGGGGGTATTGTGGTCCGCAGTCGCCACGATAGACTCAACGCGCCAAGGCTTGCGCCCATGCAGCTTCAAGCCCTCGAACGCCTGCGGGCTGGTGACCTCATGCACCAGGTGCCGGTCAACATAGATGAGCGCGGCGCCGTTTGGTTCCTCGAGGACCACGTGGCTGTTCCAGAGCTTCTCGTATAGCGTCTGCGGATTCACGGCCGTGTGCGAATGCGGGCAACTGCAGGATCAATAGAAAATTATGGCACAGCCCTCTGGTACAGAGTAGGGCTTCGCGCGAAGTGGTGTGACCGCGCGCCGGCTATCAGGCGGGAGATTGAGCCAGCGCGGTCGGGCGCAGCCGCCCGGCTACCACCAGCAGCGCAAGCAGCGCAGCCCCCGAAGCGAACGTAAACGTCAATCCCGGTCCGGCATGCTCCCACAGCCATCCGCTCGCAAGCCCGCCGAGGGCGCCGCCGGCGCCGAACCCGATACTCGTATATAGCGCCTGGCCCCGAGCCTGTGTGCGGCCGCGGAACAGGTGATGAATGGCCGCGAGCGCCGCGGCGTGATGTGCGCCGAAAGTAGCTGCATGCATCACCTGCGCCAACGCCATCAACGCAACGCTGCCGGGAAACCAGCCGATGATGAGAAAGCGCACCACCGCGCAACCCAAGCTGAAGCTGATGATCGACGGAATGGCAAAGCGTCGCATCAGGCGTGGCATGAGCAGAAACACGAACACCTCTGCCACCACCGACAGCGCCCACAGCCACCCGACCCAGCTCTTGCTGTAGCCGTTGTCCACCAAAAGAATCGAATAGAAGGTGTTGTACGGTCCGTGCGCCAAGGCCATCAGAAAGCAGGCGGCGAACAGGGCCACGACCTCGGGTCGGAGCATGGTCTGCCGCAGCGGCAGATGCCCCTCGTGGTGCGGCGGCGCCTGGTCCACCGGCAGCGCCCAGGCGGCGGCTGCACACAAACTGAACAAGACGACCAGCATGACCGGCAGCCACAGGATGCCGGTATGGTCCAGCATCTGTCCGATGGCGACGACCGCGAGCACGAAGCTGATCGAGCCCCACACACGGATGCGCCCGTAGTCGCCCAACCGGCCCTTGAGGTGTCCCAAAGTCGTGGCTTCCACCAGCGGCAGGGCCGCGCACCAGAACACGTTCAGCACCAGGATGACCGCAAACAGCGCGCCAAAGCTGTTGGCGACCAGCAGTCCGGCGCAGCACAGCGCCGCCGCGGCGGTGGTCATGCGCACGAGAGGCCGCCGCGCACCCTGATGATCGGCGATCCAGGCCCACGCGGTGGGCGCAAACACGCGCGCCAGGGGCATCAAGGCCAACAGTGTCCCGATCTCGACCGCGCTGAACCCGAGTTTGCTCAGATACAAGCTGAAGTAGGGAGCCACACCCCCAAGCATCAGAAAGTAAACGAAGTAGAAGGCGGCCAGCCGGAAATGCAGCTGCTTCTGGTTCATGCCGTGCCGCTCGATGCAAGACGGATCAAGCTTCGTCGGGCAGCGGATTCTCCACTGCTGCTGCGGCGCGCAGCTTCTCGATCAGCTCGCGCGGCGCCTGCGCGGGGACGCGCGGCGTGCCCACCAGAACGTCGGCGTTCTGCGCCCGATGGCGCAGCGCATGGTCCATCAACACGATCGCGAGCATGGCCTCGGCAATGGGGGTGGCGCGAATGCCCACGCAGGGATCGTGGCGACCATGTGTCTCGACTGTCACCGGCTGGCCCTGGACATCGATCGAGCGACGCGGCAACCGGATGCTGGAGGTGGGCTTGATCGCGATGTTGACGACGATGTCCTGGCCGGTGGAGATGCCACCCAGAATGCCGCCCGAGTTGTTGCTCAGAAAACCTTCCGGCACCATCTCATCGCCGTGCTCGCTGCCCTTCTGCGTCACGGCCGCGAAACCGGCGCCGATCTCGACACCCTTCACCGCATTGATGCTCATCATGGCGTAAGCGATGTCGGCGTCGAGCTTGTCGTACACCGGCTCGCCCCAACCCGGCGGAACGTTGCGGGCCACGGCAGTCACTTGCGCTCCCGCCGAGTCGCCGGCCTTGCGCAGATCGTCCATGAAGCGCTCGAGCTGCGGGATGTAGGCCGCATCGGCCACGAAAAACGGATTCGCGTCGACCACGTCCCAGGTACTGAAAGGTACGTCGATCGGCCCTAAGCGCGACAGGTAACCGCGTATCACGACCCCGAACTGTTCCTTCAGCCATTTCCTCGCGACCGCGCCCGCCGCCACCCGCACCGCGGTCTCGCGCGCCGATTGGCGCCCGCCTCCCCGGTAGTCGCGGATACCGTACTTCTGCAGGTACGTGTAATCCGCGTGGCCGGGGCGGAAGCTGTCCTTGATCTTGCCGTAGTCCTGGCTGCGCGCATCGACGTTGCGGATCAGCATGGCGATCGGGGTGCCGGTGGTGCGTCCCTCGAATACGCCCGACAGGATTTCCACCGAGTCCGCCTCCTTGCGCTGAGTCACGTGGCGCGAGGTGCCCGGGCGGCGGCGGTCCAGGTCCGCCTGGATGTCGGCTTCGGACAGCAGCAGGCCGGGCGGGCAACCGTCCACGACGCAGCCGATGGCGGGTCCGTGACTTTCGCCAAAGGAGGTAACGCAGAACAGCCGACCCAGCGTGCTACCGGACATGGAACGAGCGACCCGAGATGGCGCGATCTGCCGGGCATCGGCAGGAGCAGAAAAAGTCTAACACAGGGCTGAGCCGCCGCCGCGCTTCGGCTGGCACTGCTGGCGCACCTCGGTCCGGCTTCTCTCGCATGAGCGGTGCGGTAAACTACTCCCATGCGCCAGTATCTGGACCTCATGCAGCACGTCCTGGATCGCGGGGTCCCCAAGAGCGACCGCACCGGGACGGGGACGCTGAGCATCTTCGGGCCGCAGCTGCGTTTCGATCTCGGCCTCGGCTTTCCGCTCCTCACGACCAAGCGGGTGCACGTCAAATCGATCCTCCACGAGCTGCTGTGGTTCCTGCGGGGCGACACCAACGTCGCGTACCTGCGCGAAAACGGCGTCAGCATCTGGGACGAGTGGGCGGACGAACGCGGCGATCTCGGTCCGGTTTACGGCTACCAGTGGCGCTCCTGGCCGGCGCCCGACGGCCGCCACATTGACCAGATCAGTCAGGTCCTGCAGGAATTGCGGCGCAACCCGGACTCGCGCCGGTTGCTGGTGTCAGCGTGGAACGTAGCGGACATCCCCAGGATGAAGCTGGCACCCTGCCACGCATTCTTTCAGTTCTATGTGGCCGGCGGCCGGCTGTCTTGTCAGCTCTACCAGCGCAGCGCTGATTTCTTCCTCGGCGTGCCGTTCAACATCGCTTCGTACGCTTTGCTTACGCTCATGGTGGCGCACGTGTGCGCGCTGCAGCCAGGCGAGTTCGTGCACACGTTCGGAGACACGCATCTGTATCTCAATCATCTCGAGCAGGCGCGTGAGCAGCTCGAACGGACGCCGCGCCGTCTGCCGCTCATGCGGCTCAACCCGGAGGTGCGCGATCTGTTTGCCTTCCGGTACGAAGACTTCGCGCTCGAGGGCTACGACCCGCATCCGGCGATCAAAGCTCCCGTGGCCGTCTAGGGAAGCGGTGACGAGCAACGAGGAAGGCCGCGGTGCACGGGGCGGACGCTTGTCTTTGATCGTCGCCATGGCCCGCAACCGTGCGATCGGCCGCAACGGCAAGCTGCCCTGGCATCTCACCGCGGACCTCAGGCGCTTCAGAGCGCTGACCACGGGACACCACATCATCATGGGGCGCAAAACCTGGGAATCGATCGGCCGGCTGCTGCCCGGGCGAGTCAGCGTGGTCGTCACACGGAATCAAGCCTTCGTGGCGCCCGGGGCGGCCGTCGTCAGCTCTCTAGCCGCAGCGCTGCAGGTCGCATCCGAGGATTCGGAGGCGTTTGTGATCGGCGGTGCGGAGTTGTATCTGGAGGCGCTGCCGCTGGCCGACCGGATTTACCTGACCGAGCTCATGGCCGAATACGCCGGGGATGTGTTCTTCCCGCCGCTGTCACCGACCGAATGGTGCGCAGGGCCGCGCGAGCATCACATCGCAGAGGGTGATCAACCGCCCTGGGAGTTCGCCGTGTACGAGCGACAGGAACGCGCGGGCTAGACCGCTTCCAACAAAAAGGGCGTGCCCACGGCACGCCCTTTAGCTTCGGTAGGCTCGCAGCTAGCTGTCCACGAACCGCTCCTGCGGTAAGGGAAACCCGTTGAAGTTGCTGGCGTAGGCCGTAGTGTAGGCACCGGCGTTGGGGACATAGACGAAATCGTCGGCCTGGAGGTCCTCCGGCAGCAACTGATCGCGCATGATGACGTCCACCGAGTCGCACGTTGGCCCGGCCACCGTCCAAGGGATCGGCTTCCCGGTGCGATCCGTCACCACCTCGTATTGAAGACCCTCGGTGGTCTCGATGATGCCGCCGAACAACCCGGCATCGAGATAGACCCAGCGCTTGCCACTCCGCGTAGCAGTACCAACCACTCGGCAGACGAACCAGCCGGCATCGGAAACCAGGAAGCGGCCGGGCTCGGCCATCACTCGGATGCTCTCGGGCAGTCCGGCCAGCTCCCGGTTGACCACCTCTCCGATCGCCTCGATGGATGGAATCGGCTTGGTGTGGCGCACCGGAAAGCCGCCACCGATGTTGAGTAACCTCGGCTTCAGCCCCTTGAGCCGCATCTTGCGAAATGCGCGCTTGGCGCTGTCTATCCCTACCCGCCAATTCTCCGCATTGCGACACTGGGAGCCGACGTGGAACGTCACGCCCGCCAGGTCGGCTTTCAGATCGGCAGCGGCGGCGATGATTTCTTCGGCTTCCTTGGCCTGGACGCCGAACTTTCCGGACAGCGGCCAATCGCTGCCAGCGTTCGGAACATCGAGCCGCAGGTAAAGTTTGGCCTCCGGCTTGATCTCGACGATCTTGCGCAGCTCCTCGAGGCTGTCCAGCACGAACCACTCCACGCCCTTGTGCGCGGCGTACCGCAGGTACTGGCGCGACTTCACCGGATTGCTGTAGTAGATCTCCGCGGCCGGCACCCCGAGGCTGAGCAGCAAATCGAGCTCGGCGATGGAAGCGATCTCGAAGTTGACGCCCTCCTCGATCAAGGTGCGCAGCACCGCCGGGTGCGGATTGGCTTTCACCGCATAGTGGGGGTGGACGCGCGGCATTGCAGCCTTGAAACGCCGGGCCTTGGTTCGAACGAGGGTGGGATCGACCAGCAGGAACGGTCTGTCGTAGCCGCTTTGTGCGGCCTGCCTGACCTGGTCGAAGTCGAGGCGTACCTCGGGGTGGGTGTCGAGCGGGAACTCGGGCTCGATCTTCTTGTATAGCGCGCTGCGCACGGACATGTATTTCTCCTGGGGACGCTAGGTGAGTGGAATGTGCAGGTTCTTCAGATCCACACAGGGAAAGTAGTTCCTCTTGCCTGTCATGATGACCTCCTGTTGGCCTCGATCGCGAAGCCGTTCGAATGTGAAAAAAACTCTCGCGATTATAGGGCCACCGTCCCGGGAATCAAGCGCTTTAGAGAGCAAATTTCGAGCCCCAGGGTTACAGCAGAAACGCGCGCCACGCACTGCGTTGCGTCGATCAGCGCGGGAAGGCTTGCCAGCCACTTCGAGCACCGCGTGCAGAGGCGGCTAAGGCGGCGCGCGGCGCGGATCGCCGCGCGACCGGAGCGCCCGGTGGCAGCACCCAAAACACTCAGGCGGAGGGCCCGCAAAACGGGCCGGTCAGATCTTGGGGAGGGTGACGCCGGTCTGTCCCTGGTATTTGCCGCCCCGGTCCTTGTACGACACCTCGCAGATGTCGTCGGGGGCGGCCTCCAGGAAAATCACCTGCGCTACGCCTTCATTGGCGTAGATCTTTGCAGGCAGGGGGGTGGTATTGGAGAACTCCAGGGTGACGAAGCCCTCCCACTCGGGCTCGAGCGGGGTGACGTTCACGATGATCCCGCAACGGGCGTAAGTAGACTTGCCCAGGCACAGCACCAGCACGTTGCGCGGAATGCGGAAGAACTCCACCGTGCGTGCCAGCGCGAAGGAGTTGGGCGGGATGATGCAGTGAGCGCCCTTGATGTCGACGAAGGACTTGGGATCGAAGTTCTTGGGATCGACGATGGTGCTGTTGATGTCCGTAAACAGCTTGAATTCATCGGAGCAGCGGATATCGTACCCATAGCTGGAGGTGCCGTAGGACACCACGCGGCGGCCATCGACTTCCTTGACGTTGCCGGGCTCGAACGGTTCGATCATGCCGCGCTCCTGCGCCATGCGGCGGATCCACCTGTCGGATTTGATGCTCACTCGCTTCAGATGTTCTTGATTACGATCTTGGGGAACGCCGCGCTGAAATCCTGCGCTTTCTCGGCGATCTTTACCGCCACCCGGCGCGCGATCTCCCGGTAGATCTGCGCGGCGCGCGACCCGGGGTCAGCCGCGACGGTCGGCTTCCCGGAGTCGGCCTGTTCGCGGATGTGGATGTCCAGGGGGAGCGAGCCCAGCACCGTCACGCCGTAGTCGTGTGCCATCTTCTCACCGCCGCCTGCTCCGAAGATGTGCTCTTCGTGGCCGCAGTTCGCGCACACATGCATGCTCATGTTCTCGACGATGCCGAGGATCGGCACGTTGACCTTCTCGAACATCTTGAGCCCCTTGCGGGCGTCGAGCAGCGCGATATCCTGGGGCGTGGTAACGATTACGGCGCCGGTTACCGGCACCTTCTGAGCCAGCGTGAGCTGGATGTCACCGGTACCCGGCGGCATGTCTACCACCAGATAGTCGAGATCGTTCCACTGCGTGTCGCGCAGGAGTTGTTCCAGCGCTTGCGTCACCATCGGACCGCGCCAGACCATCGGCTGCTCTATGTCGATCAGAAATCCGATCGACATCGCGCGCACGCCGTGGGCGATCATCGGATCCAAGGTCTTGCCGTCGGCGGAAGTCGGCCGCTGGCCCTGCAGCCCCAGCATCGTGGGTTGCGAGGGTCCGTATATGTCGGCGTCGAGGATCCCGACCGAAGCGCCTTCGGCGGCCAGCGCCAAAGCGAGGTTTACGGCTACCGTGGATTTGCCCACGCCGCCTTTGGCGGAGGCCACGGCAATGATGTTGCGCACACCGGGGACGCGTGGCACGCCACCTTGCGCAGCATGCGACACGATCTTGAAAGTGACCTCGACTTCGACCTTACCTACACCGGGGAGACTGCTGAGCGCCTCTTGGAGCTGCGCGTGGACGGTCTCGAGCTGGCTGTTGGCGGGGTAGCCGAGCACGACTTCCACGGCAACGTCGCCGGCTCCGCTTACCTGGACCTTCTTGATCTCCTTACTGGACACATAGTCTTTGCCTGTCGTGGGATCGGTGATCTGCTTGAGTCGGTCCTGGACCTGCGCTTCGGTGATAGCCACGGCGGAAACCTCTGGAGAAGGCGCGAATTCTAGCATTCGCGGGTTCCTTGCGACGCGGGGCGTTTGCTAGACTCGCTGTTTTATCGCGATTTCGAAATGTCTCGCAAGATTCTCGTCACCTCGGCGCTGCCGTATGCCAACGGCAGCATCCATCTCGGCCACCTGGTCGAGTACATCCAGACCGACATCTGGGTGCGCTTCCAGAAGATGCAGCCCGACACGCAGGTCCATTATGTTTGCGCGGACGACACCCACGGCACCCCGGTCATGCTGCGCGCCGACCAGGAAGGGGTCACGCCAGGGCAGTTGATCGCGCGGGTGTTCGAGGAACATACGCGCGACTTCGCGGGCTTTCATGTGGAGTTCGACAATTACTACACCACGAATTCGCCGGAGAATCTGGCCTTTTGCGAAGACATCTACGCGCGGCTGCAGGCCGAGGACCTCATTGTGCGGCGCCCGGTCGAGCAGTTCTACGATCCGGTCAAGCAGATGTTCCTGCCCGACCGCTTCATCCGCGGCGAGTGCCCCAATTGCCACTCCAAGGATCAGTACGGGGACTCGTGCGAGGTATGCGGGACGACCTACAGCCCGACCGATCTGATCAACCCGTACTCGGTGGTATCGGGCGCCGCGCCGGTGCGGCGGGCTTCCGAGCACTATTTCTTCAAGCTGAGCGATCCGCGCTGCCGCGGCTTCCTCGAGCAGTGGACGCAGGGCAGGCTGAGCAACGAGCCCCCGCTCCAGCCCGAAGCGGCGAATAAGATGCAGGAATGGTTCGCGGCCGGCCTGCAGGACTGGGACATTTCCCGTGATCCCCCCTATTTCGGTTTCCCGATCCCAGGTACCAACGGCCGCAAGTTCTTCTACGTCTGGCTGGACGCACCGGTCGGCTATTTCGGCAGCTTCAGGAACTACGCGACGCGGATGAAAGCCCAAGGCATCGCAGTGGACGTCGACGCGTTCCTCCGGGCTGGCCACGCCACCGAGATGGTTCACTTCATCGGCAAGGACATCCTCTACTTCCATGCCCTGTTCTGGCCGGCGATGCTGCAATTCGCCGGGTATCGCACCCCGACCAAGGTTTTCGCCCACGGCTTCCTTACCGTGGACGGGCAGAAGATGTCCAAGTCGCGCGGGACTTTCATCACAGCGGCAAGCTACTTGAAGCTGGGCCTCAATCCCGAGTGGCTTCGCTACTACTATGCCGCGAAGCTCGGCCCGACCATGGAAGACGTGGATCTCAGCCTCGAGGACTTCGTGGCGCGGGTGAACAGCGATCTGGTCGGCAAGTACGTGAACATCGCGAGCCGCAGCGCCGCCTTCATTCACAAGCATTTCGGGGGCGCGCTCAGCGTTTCGCTGGAAGACCCCGGTTCCGGCGCCGCCCTTGACGACATCGCGCAGCACGCACTGGACAGCGCACGAGACGAAGAGTTGGAGGAGGTCGCTCTCAGTCTGTCCAGAGGACTGGAGCGACCCCAGCTCCTGGCTGTGATCTCCAGCAGCGGTGCGCCGATCGGGGCGCTGTATGAGGCGCGCGAATACGGCAAGGCTCTGCGCCGGATCATGGCGTTGGCCGACCTGTGCAATCGCTACATCGATCGCCTCGCGCCGTGGGACCTGGCCAGGGATCTCGCACGCAACGCCGCCCAGATCCACGTCGGCTGCACCATCGCGCTCAACGCATTCCGCCTGCTGACGCTTTACCTCAAACCCGTTCTGCCCCACGTCGCGCGCGACGCCGAGCAGTTCCTGAACATCGCGCCGCTGACCTGGGGCGACGCATCGACGCTGCTGCCCGCCGAGCATCGGATCAATGGGTACAGGCACCTGATCACCCGGGTCGATGCGAAACAAATCAGCGCGCTGGTGCAAGCCAACCAAGAAAGCCTGCAAGCGACTCCTCAGCCGCACTCGCCGCAACGGCATGCAGAACATCAGGAGAAAGTCGTGGCCGAATCGACTGCCCCGTCACCCCAGCCCTCTCCCGCGAGAGCAGAGGGCGTAACCGCGCCTGCCGCACCGTCCGTCATCACTATCGATGACTTCAATCGGGTCGAGCTCCGTGTGGCCCGCATCGTGAGCGCAGAGCACGTCGAAGGCGCAGACAAGCTCCTCAAGCTCGAGCTGGACTTGGGCGGCGGCGAGACGCGCCAGGTCTTCGCCGGCATCAAGTCGGCCTACGCCCCTGAGGAGCTCAACGGCCGGCTGACCGTGGTGGTAGCGAATCTGCAACCGCGAAAGATGCGCTTCGGCGAATCTCAGGGCATGGTGCTTGCGGCGAGCGGCGAAGGTCCCGGCATCTTCCTGCTCAGCCCCGACAGCGGTGCTCTGCCCGGGATGCGCGTGAAATAGCTCCGGCATTTCATGAAGGTCACCAAGCACCTGATCGTCAGCGGCCGCGTGCAGGGAGTGGGCTTTCGCGAGTACTTGCGCAGAGAGGCAGAGCGCCTGAACGTCAAGGGTTGGGTGCGCAACCGCCACGATGGCACCGTCGAGGCCATGCTGCACGGCTGGCCGGAGGACGTCGCCAAGGTCCTCGACTCGGCACGGCGCGGCCCGCCGAGCGCTCGCGTCACAGCCATCCAGGTGAGCGAGGCTTCGGGTGAGTTCGAACGCTTTGAGCACCGCGCATCCGATTGATTCTACTCGCTTGGCGCCACAGCCGACTTTGGCGAGGGACTCGAACCTTCCGCCGCGCCCGCGCGGATTGAGCGTCTGCTCTTTCTGACGCTCCAATCCGCGCAGTTATGACCTCCTCTTGTTGAGGTCATAACGCTTAATAGAGGATCTGGACGTTCTCCGGCTTCAGCCACGCCGCCAGCGACCGGATCAAATCGTCATCCAGCTTCACCCGCCACTGGTCGCCGAGGTCGATGCGACATTGCGCCCCGTCGTTGCGATAAACGATCGAGACCGGACAGTTGCCCTGCTTATATGGAGACAGCAGCTCGCGCAGGCGGCTGCCGCTCGACTCGCCATTGCAGACCAGGCGCATGCCGCGGGCGAAGCGCGCGCGCGCCGAAGGCAGGTCGTACAGCTTCTCGGCCGCAATGCGGATGCCGCCGGTGAACTCGTCGTTCTGCGGTCGGCCTTCAACCACCAGCAGCTGGTCTTCTTTGAGCAGGCTGCGGCTGGCCTCGAACAGCTCGCTGTAGACGGTCACCTCGACTCGCGCGGTGCCGTCGTCCAACTGCACGATCGCCATGCGCCCACGCCGGCTCTGTTGCATGCGCAGCGCATTGACCACCCCGGCCACCGTCACGCTTTGGTTCTGTGGTGCAAGGCTTCCCAGCCGGGTGCGGGCGAGCGGTGCAACTTCCTGGGCGTAGCTGGAGAACGGGTGCCCGCTCAAATAGAAGCCGAGCGCTTGCTTCTCCTCGAGCAAGCGCTCCCGCTCCGTCCAGCGCGGTCTCGCCACCAGCTCGAGACCGGCCTCCGCGAGCCCCGAGTCGCCGCCGAACAGGCTGGTCTGCGCGCCCGCGCGGCTGACTTGCTCCGCACCCTCGATCGCAACGCCGGCCGAAGCTAGCAGACTGTGACGATGATCGTCGATGCTGTCGAAGGCACCGGCGCGGATCAGCGATTCCAAGACGCGGCGGTTGACGATGCGCTTGTCGACACGCCGGCAGAACTCGAACAGATCGCGGAATGGTCCGCCCGACGCGCGCGCCGCCAGGATCGCCGTGATCGCCGACTGCCCGGTGCCCTTGATCGCGCCCAACCCGTAGCGGATCTGCTTGTCGCTTACCGGAACGAACCGGTAATCCGAACTGTTCACGTCGGGCGGGAGAATCTCCAGACCGTTCGCGACCGCGTCCTCGTACAGCTGGTGCACCTTATCGGTGTCGTCCATCAGCGCCGACAAGTTGGCCGCCATGAACGCCGCGCCGTGATGCGCCTTCATGTACGCCGTCTGGTACGCGACCAGCGCGTAGGCCGCGGCGTGCGACTTGTTGAAACCGTAGCCGGCAAATTTCTCCATCAAGTCGAACAGCTGCGTCGCCTTGTCGCGCGTAACCCCATTGCGCTGCGCTCCGGCCACGAAGATGTCGCGCTGCAAAGCCATCTCCTCCGGCTTCTTCTTGCCCATCGCCCGCCGCAGCAGGTCGGCGGCGCCCAGCGTGTATCCGCCGATCACCTGCGCGATTTGCATCACCTGCTCCTGGTACACCATGATCCCGTAGGTGGGGCTCAGAATGGGCTCCAGCCGCGGGTCGAGGAAAAGCACGCGCTTGCCGTGCTTGCGCTCGATGAACTCGGGGATCAGTTCCATCGGTCCCGGGCGATACAGCGCGACCAGCGCGATGATGTCCTCGAAGCGATCGGGCTTGGCTTTCTTCACCAGATCGCGCATGCCGCGCGATTCAAACTGGAACACCGCGGTGGTGTTCGCCGAGGAAAAGATCTTGTAAGCGTCTGCGTCGTCGAGCGGGATCTGCTCTAACGCAAAGGATTCTTCACTGCCCTCCTGACTCCTGACCCCTGACCCCTGACCCCTGATGAACCTTACCGTCCAGTCGAGAATGGTGAGTGTGGTCAGGCCCAGGAAGTCGAACTTGACCAGGCCAACGGCCTCCACGTCGTCCTTGTCGAACTGGCTCACGACATTGTCGGTGCCTTCCGCGCTGTAAAGAGGGCAGAAATCGGTGAGCTCACCCGGTGCGATCAGGACCCCGCCGGCATGCATGCCCACGTTGCGCGTCAGCCCCTCGAGGCGCTCCGCCAGCTCCAGCAGCTCGCGCACCTCCTCTTCCTTCTGCTCGCGGTCAGCCAGCAGCGGCTCCATCTCGCGCGCCATCTTCAGCGTGATGAGCTTGCCCGGCTGGAACGGAATCAGTTTTGCCAGCTGGTCGCAGAAAGTGTACGGCATATCGAGCACGCGCCCGACGTCGCGCACCACCGCCTTCGCCGCCAAGGTGCCGAAGGTGACGATCTGGGAAACGCTCTGCTCGCCGTATTTCCGGCGCACGTACTCGATGACGCGGTCGCGCCCATCCTGGCAGAAGTCCACGTCGAAATCGGGCATCGAGACGCGCTCGGGGTTCAGAAAGCGCTCGAACAGTAGGTCGTAGCGCAGCGGATCGAGATCGGTGATGCCCAGGCTGTAGGCCACCAGGGAACCGGCGCCCGAGCCGCGGCCCGGGCCGACCGGCACACCATTGCGCTTGGCCCAGTTGATGAAATCGGCCACGATAAGGAAGTAGCCGGAGAAGCCCATCTCAATGATGGTAGCGAGCTCGAGCTCGAGCCTCTGGCCATAGCGCACCGCCTGCAGACCGCGCTGCGCAGTGTCGGGGTACAGCGCAACCAGCCGCGTCTGGAGCCCGGCCGTCGCTTGGCTGCGCAGATAGTCGTCGAGGCCGCTGTTGTCGGGCGTGGGAAACAGCGGCAACTTGCTCTTGCCGAGCTCGAGCTCGAAGCTGCAGCGCCGGGCGATCTCAACGCTGTTGGCCAGTGCCGCGGGTATGTCGGCGAACAGCCGCGCCATTTCCTCCTGAGTCTTAAAGTACTGTTCAGGCGTGAAAGCGCGCGGCCTGCGCTGATCGGCCAACATGTGACCCTGGCTGATGCACACGCGCGCCTCGTGCGCCCTGAACTCTTCGCGCGTTAGAAACTGCACCGGATGGGTGGCTACCACCGGCAAGCGCAGCACCCCCGCAAGACGCACTGCGCGCTGCACGTAACCGTCGTCCTCGGTGTGACCAGCGCGCTGAAGCTCGAGATAGTAGCGCCCTGGGAATAGCGCAGCCCAGCTCTGAGCCAACTGCTTGGCGTGCGTCGCGTTGTCGCTCAACAAGGCGTGACCGACATCGCCCATGCAGCCGGCGGACAGAGCGATCAAGCCTTCGGTTCCGAGCTCGCGGAACCAGGCCTTGGCGACCTCGGCACGACCCCTGTATTGATTGTCCCGATACGCGCGGGACAGCAGCTTGCACAGGCGCAGATATCCGGCTCGGTGCTGGCACAGCAGCAGCAGCCGGTGCGGCTTGCTTCGGTCCTGCTCATTGGCGATCCACAGGTCGCAGCCCACGATGGGCTTGAGTCCCTTGCCGCGGGCGGCTTGGTAGAACTTGACCAGCCCAAACACATTGGCAAGGTCGGTAAGCGCCAGCGCCGGCATGCCGTCTGCGCTGGCACGCTCTACCGCATCGTCCAGGCGGACGATGCCGTCGGAGACGGAATACTCGCTGTGCAACCGGAGATGGATAAATCGCAGCGTCACGCCCGAATTCTACGACGCTCGCGCTCAGCGTGTACCCCCGCGCGCAACGCGCCGTCCCATCGGGCTGCGCGGGCGCTCGTGCCGGAGATGGCCGCGGGGCGCGGCTTTCCAGGACGCCACTGGAGTAAGGCTATAATGCGGCGCCCATGTGGGCCAGGAGTGACATGAAGCCGAGCCAGTCGCACATCCTGCAGATCCGCGGGCTGCGCTATCACGTGCGCACGTGGGGCGACGAGCGCAATCCAAAGCTCGTCTTGCTGCACGGCTGGATGGACGTATCGGCGTCGTTCCAGTTCCTGGTTGACGCCCTGCAGCGGAGTTGGTTCGTCGTGGCTCCGGACTGGCGCGGATTCGGGCTGTCGGAGTGGGCCAGCGGCGCCTATTGGTTCCCCGACTATGTTGCCGACCTCGAGGCGCTGTTGCGGCAAGTATCGCCCGACGCGCCGGTGAACCTGGTGGGCCACAGCATGGGTGGCAACGTCGCCGGGTTGTACGCCGGAATTCGGCCGGAGCGGGTCGCCAGGCTGGCGCTGCTCGAAGGTTTCGGGCTGCCGCGCACCATTTCCGGCGCCGCCCCCCAACGCTACTCGAAGTGGTTGGATGAGATCGCCCAGCCGCGCTCCTTCAAGCCGTATGCGTCGTTCGAGGAGGTGGAAGAGCGACTGGTGCAGAACAATCGCAGGCTGTCGCGCGAGAAGGCACGCTTCCTTGCGCCGCATTGGGCCAAACGCCTCGAGTCGGGCGAAGTGGTCCTGAACAGCGATCCGGCTCATAAGATGGTCAACCCGGTTCTGTATCGGCTGGAGGAAGCGCTGGCGTGCTGGAAACAAATCACCGCGCCGGTGCTGTGGGTGTGGGGCGACGGCCACTGGATGCGCAAGTGGCTGAAAGACAATGAAGCCGACCTGGAGCAGCGGCGGGCAGCCTTCAACAACCTCACCGAGCACACGCTTGCCGACGCCGGACACATGATGCACCACGACCAACCCGAAGCGCTGGCCGCAGTTCTGGAGCAGTTTCTGGCGGTCGCGAGCTAGTCCACAGGTCCAGGGTGCGGTGCTGCGCGTCGGCGTTGGGCTGGCGTAGAGCGCGTCAGCGCGGCGCAAAGCCCTCGAGCACATCGCCCACCAGCTGTTTCGCGAAGCGCGCGTCCAGCTTCGCGTGCTGCACCAGCAGCCGATACCAGAGTGCTCCGAAGAGCAGGTCGACCATGACGTCGAGGTCGGCATCGCGCTTGAGTTCGCCACGTCTGCGGCCGCGCTCGATGATTTGATGGAGTACCGCCCGGCGCTTGGCGATCAGGACTTCGCGCAGGACCTCGAGAAATTCCGAGTCGTAGACCGCATCCGCCATCAGCCCGCGCATAGTGGGGCCCGAGATATCGGTCAACCGCTTGAACGCGGCGCAGAAGAACCCCTCGAGATCGGCGCGGAGGCTGCCCTTGTCGGGCATGGGCAGCTTGCTCGCGGCGTGGTTGGCGTACGCTTCGAGCACCAGCTCGGCCTTGCACTTCCACCAGCGGTAAATGGTCTGCTTGCCGACGCCCGCCTGGCGCGCGACGCTCTCGATGGTAAGGGCGCCATAGCCTTCCTGCTCGAGCAGCGCCACGACGGCATCGAGAATGGCCTCGTGGGAGTCTTCGCTCCGCGGCCGCCCGCGCAACGGGCGTGCGTTCGCCTCTATCGGCGCGCTGGAATCGGATTTCGCCATGTCCTGGGGTCGACCGTCTTCGCTGCGGTCAGGGGTTCTGGTTGTAGCCCGACGCAGTTCCCACGTGGGATACCCAGGCGTCGCGCGGCGTCCCGTATGTTAGCGCCTGCAGCCCGCCGGCTCAACGCGTGCCGAAGGCATGCCTGCAGCCGCCTCATCCATTCCGGTATCCTGTCGCGCGGGCCGAGGTACAAGCGGCCGGTTGCCCCATTCCGACTGAAACAACAGGACAATGCTATGAAGCCAATCGTGCGGTCCCTGCGTCTGTTGGCGATGCTGATCGCCTTGTTGTCGACTGCTGGCCAAGCCTTAGCCGGCGCCGAGGAGGACATCGATCGGATCGAGGACGCCCGCTACGACGCCATGATCCACGCAGACTTGGCCAGGCTCGCTGGGACGCTGGCGGAGGAGTTTCTCTATCACCAGCCGAGCGGCAAGACCGCGACCAAGTCCAGTTACATCGAGCAGGTGGCGTCCGGTGCGGTAAAGATCTACAAGGCAGAGCGCTACGATGTCAAGATTCACGTCTACGGCGACATTGCAACCGTCATGGGCTCGACCCGCCTGGACATCTCCATCAGCGGCGACAGGCGCGACGTCGACCTGCGCTATCTGAATGTGTGGGCGCTGCGCGATGGCCGCTGGCAGCTTGTCGCACGCCAGTCGGCCTTCAAGCCGAAGTAAGGCTGGCTGAGGGACGCGACGGGCAGCTTCAACCGCCCCGGCTTCGCAGCAGCAAACACCCGCCGCGCCAGAGCGTCAGAAGGCCGGTGGCGATGAAGGCCGCGGCGTAGCTGCCGCCTATCGCGACGATGGCCCAGAACATCGACGGCAGCACCATCACACCCGCGTAAGTCAGCGCGAGCGAAGCGCCGGTAGCCGCGGCCGCGCGTCCCGGCGGGGCGATGTGCGCGACCTCGGACAGATAGACGCCGTTCCAACCCACCGCAGTCGCGCCATAGATGGCGCTGAGCACAAATACCAAGGCCGCTGCCCAGGCCGCCGTCACGAGTGCCATCGCGAAAGCGGCGAGCGACATGCCAACGCCCAGCAGGCCGAGCAACAGTCGCGGCCTGACCCAGTTGTCTGCGACTATGCCCCAGAGCAATCGCCCGCCGACGCCTGCGACCATGGCGGTGGAAAGCGCCGCGCCGGCCAAGCTCAGCGCGAAGCGCGCGTGATCATGCAGAAACACCACGAGAAACGTGCCAAGACACATCTGCATGCCCGAGTAGGTGAACGAGGCCAACCCCATTTCCCGCAGGCGCGGCTGCGATAACACCAGCCGCAGCGGCTCAAACAGCCCGCCGCCCGAGGTCTCACCCGCAGTGCGCTTGCCGGGGTCGACCCGTGTACGCATCGGTTGCAGAGCTAGAGCAAATGCTATGCAGATGCCGGCGCACAGCAGTGCCGCCGCCTGCCACCCCACGCTGTAGATCAGCGCCGGGAGCACAGCGCCGGCGACCGCGCCGCCGATGGGCACGCCGGTTTGCTTCAGCGAAAAGATGAACGCGCGCAGATTGGGCGGCGTGCGCTCGACCAATATGGCGGAGCTGGACGGCGTAACCTGCCCGTAGCCGAGCCCGATCACCAGCGCGCCGACCACTACAAGGAACAGATCCGCGGTAGCCATGAGCCCCAGCCCGGCGCCGGACAAAGCCAGGCTGGCCTGGCTCATGCGCATCGGGCCGTGACGGCCAATCGCGCGACCGGACAGGAATGCACTGACCGTCGCGCTCAGATAAATCAGCGCGGTAGCGATCCCAACCGCGGCTGCGTGCACGCCAACTTGATCTTGCGCGGCGGGCGCCAAAACGGGAGGGGTGAAGACGATCAGCGAAACCAGCGTCTGGATCCCCAGCGTGATCCATACCGAGGCCCACACGCCGGTCATCGGAGCAAGCGGTGAGGGCTACTCCTCACTTCGTCTTGGCCAGCGCCTGATCGATGTCCCAGAGGATGTCGTCGAGGTCCTCGATGCCAATGGACAGACGGATCATATCGGGGGTCACACCGGCCGTGATCTGCTCCTCTTCGGAAAGCTGGCGGTGCGTGGTCGATGCCGGATGTATCACCAGAGTCTTGGCGTCACCGACATTGGCCAGATGGCTCAGGAACTGCACGCCCTCGATGAATTTCACGCCAGCCTCCTGACCGCCCTTGATACCGAAGGTCATGATCGCGCCGGCGCCCTTGGGCATGTACTTCTTGGCCAGCTCAAAGTATTTACTGGATGGCAGGCTCGGATAGTTGACCCAGGCCACCTGCGGGTGCCGGTCCAGGAATGTCGCCACCGCCAGCGCGTTGGCGACGTGACGATCCATACGCACGTGCAGCGTCTCGAGCCCTTGCAGCAGCAGCCAGGCGCTCACCGGCGACAGCGCCGGCCCGAGCGTGCGCATCGTTTCCATGCGCGCCTTCATGGTGTAGCCAAAATCTCCAAAGGTTTCGTGGAAGATCACGCCGTGGTAACCGCGCGACGGGGTCGTCATCCCCGGAAATTTGCCGTTTCCCCAGGGAAACTTTCCCGACTCGACCAGCACGCCGCCCATCGTGGTCCCATGGCCCCCGATGTACTTCGTGGCCGAGTGCACGACGATGTCCGCTCCAAACTCGAGCGGACGGCACAGGTACGGAGTCGCAAAGGTGTTGTCGATCACCAGCGGAATCCCCGCGTCCTTGGCGATGGCGGCAACGGCCTCGATGTCGAGCACGTTGATGCGCGGGTTTCCCGCCGTCTCCGCATACAACAGCTTGGTTCTGGGCGTGATCGCACGCTTGAAGTTCTGCGGATCGTCCGGATCGACGAACTTCGTATCGATGCCGAACTGGCGGAACATGACGTCGAACTGCGAATAGGTGCCGCCGTAGAGCGTGCTGGCCGAGACGATCTCGTCGCCGTTTTGAACCAGCGTGAGCAACGCGCACATCTGCGCCGCCTGCCCCGAGGCCGCTGCCAGAGCGGCGCGGCCGCCTTCCAGGGCCGCCATGCGCTCTTCGAACACCGAGACGGTGGGGTTGGAGATGCGCGAATAAACGTTGCCGAAAGTCTGCAGGTTGAACAAGCTGGCCGCGTGGTCGGCCGAGTCGAACACGTAGGAGGTGGTCTGATAGATCGGCACTGCGCGGGCACCCGTCGCCGCGTCCGGGATGGCGCCGGCATGCAGGCACAGGGTACCGAATCGAAATTGGCGATCGGGCATCAGGAGTCAGGTGTCAGAGGTCGAGAACCGAAGCGCACAGCCCCAGCCGGCGCGCGTTCTAGTACGGCAAATAATTGGGGCGTTTGGCGGAGATCACCCGCGTGTTGACGCCGCACCAGTTCAGGCCACCGAACAGGCGGCCGTGCTCGATCTTCATGCAGCGGTCCATCACCACCTCGAGGCCGGCGGCTGCCGACTTGCGCGCCGCTTCATGATGGATCACCCCGAGTTGCAGCCACAGCACTTTGGCGCCGATGGCGATGGCATCGTCCGCGAGAGGGGGGATCTCCTCGCTCTTTCGAAAGCAGTCCACTACGTCCACCTTGAACGGAATGTCACGCAGGCTCGGGTAACATTTTTCGTTCAGAACCTTCTGGTATTGGGGGTTCACCGGAACGATGCGGTAGCCGTGCTCCTGCAGGTATTTGGCAGCGAAGTAGCTGGGCCGCCACCAGTTGGCCGACAGCCCTACCACCGCGATGGTCTTGGTCTGCTTGAGGATGCGCCGCAGCGTGTTGATGTCTTCGTTCATGAGAGCGTTCGGGTCCCCGCAAGAGCCGAAGAAGTTTAGCATCAAACCCCTCCGGCTCCGCTCGCGCCATCGGGACCGGCCCTGGAATCCGGTGCGCTAGCGCAGGAAGCGGTGCCCGCCGAGCGGGTCATATATCGAGCCTGCCTGGGTCTGAAGTCATATGCCTAATGGGCAATGCCCAGCGCCGACCGCGCGCGCTACCCTGCTCGTGGGCGTTCAGCTGTTGCCCGTTCGGGGAGCAAAGGATGGAAGGTATGCGGACAACCAAGAGTATCGGGGCGATCTTAAGCACCGCCGCGCTACTGGCCTGTCTTTCGTTAGCGCAGCCGGTGGATGCGAGAGCTGCCCAGCCCACCGGCCCGCGCGACTCCGTCGTGCCGATCGTGGTGATCGACGCGCCTTTGCAAGCGCCCACCAGCCTCGGGAAGCGAGCTGACGACCAGTCCGCTGCGGGCGCAGACGGCCGCACCCCGGGTTTCAATATCGCTGTCGACGGTCCAGCCGACCTCTTGACCCCACTTGCGGACGTGCCGTTGCCCGCCTGGCTCTTGCTCGCGACCTGTCTCCTATGCGCGCGCTTTGGACCACGCGCTCTGCGGAGGTTCGAAGACGACAAAGAAGACGCGGCACCCGCTGGACCTGATCAAACGCCGAGACTTCACAAGACCAGTCTGACTCGACCCCGGCGGTCACCGGGGTGACGCCATTGCCGGCGTGCGCCGGCGCCAATGGTTTCGTCTAGACCCCAGCCTTCGCTGGGGTCACGCCAGCGTCCGGCGGGGCGTCAATTCTTCAGCAGGGGATCGATGACTTCCTGGAGTTGCGCGTAGCTGACGCGGCCGCGCTTCATCCACGCTACTTTTCCGTTCCTGTCGAGCACATACAGGGTCGGCGTCCCGATGATGTCGCCAAAGTTGTCGTCGGTCTTGTCGTCCCAGCGCCAGGCGATCGGAAAGCTGAAACCGCGCTCCTTGGACACTTGCCTCAGCAATTTCTCGTCGTCGTCTATGCTGAGCGCGATCAGCTCGAAGCCCTTGTCTTTGTAAGCGTCGTAGAGTTTCTGCCATTGCGGCATCTCGACGCGACAGGTGGGACACCACGTGGCCCAGAAGTTCACCATGACCACCTTGCCCTTGAGCTGGTCGAGCGAGACGGGCTTGCCGTTCAGCAGCACCGTCTTGAGCTTGGCCACATCACCGACGTCGGCGCGCGCCGGAAACATCAGACTCGCCGTCGCCAGGATCGCGAGGAAGATCACCCGCGCGCTGTTGCGCAGCGTCGTATAGCTATTCACTCTACCCCTCATGTGAGAATTGCAGGCCGAGTAGTGTACTCGCAAGCCGGCATGTTTGGCACGCGAGAGGCACGGGTAGTGCTCCAAGGAACTTTCGCGCGCAGGAAGAGGAACTCTCCGAGCGCCGCGCCATCACAGGAAACGCAGATCAACAGGAGTCGATCGATGCAACGTCAAAGCGGCAGCTGTCGCGGGTGGCACCGGCTGATACCGGCGCTGGCTCTCGCCGTGTTTCCAGCGCGGGCAGCAGAGCAACAGCAAGGTCCCCTGCCGAATCCGATTTCGGCTCCGGGAGCGGCCTGGGCTTTCGACGGCTTTGCGGTGAACACCCCGGCCGACGACGGCTGGTACTCGCTTGCCAAGGACGCTCACTTCGCCGAGCTGACAAAGGAGTTCCCCGCGGGGGTGCAAGCTGCGGCGATCGTCGATGCCCACCGAGTGGACGAAGACGTGACCCGGGACGCAGAGCTGCTAGCGCTGTTGCGCAAGACCCAGACGGCCGCTCCGGACGCGGCGACGATGAAATTGACGGACTATTCAGCCGAATCGGTCGCGGCTACGGGCGCGTCGTGTGCCCGGTTCGCAGTCAAGTTCGACGACCGGCGCGCGGCCTATCCTGCACCCGGGATGCTGATCGTACGCGGAGTGAGCTGCATCCGACCGAGCCTGCCGGATTGGGTCATCACCCTGAAGTACACTCAACGCGGCGCTGCAGCCGATCTACTCCCGGAGTCGACCAAGGTCGCGGACCCGTTTCTCGCCAGCCTGCGCTTGTCGACCTGGGACCCGTCGGTGCTGCGCAAGGCGCGAGTGGCGGCCGGTCAGACCCCCGAGGAGTCGATCCAACTGCTTACACCCCAGGCCGAGCGCGGAGATGGCGAGGCTGCCCTGCTGCTGGGCAACATGTATCTATACGGCCGCGGCGTTGGCCGCGACTACCCGTCCGCCCGCAAGTGGCTCGATGTCGCCGCCAAGGATGGACACTCCGACGCCCTGTTCAACCTCGGTGCGATCTATGACAAGGCTCTGGGCGTTGACCGCGATGCTCCGCAAGCAGTCAAGTGGTTCACGCTCGCCGCGGACCAGCGCGACCCCGAAGCCCAGCTCAACCTCGCGCTGTTCTACATTAAAGGCGATGGCGTGGCCAGGGATATCGCCACAGCGGAGCAGTGGCTGCAGCGGTCCGCGAACAACGGCAACGGCCGGGCCCGGCGCATTCTCATAGAGGGCAAGTACAAGCAGCAATGAGCGCGGAACCTTCGCCGCGCGCGGCGTTCATTGTCGCGAGCTCCGCATCGCGCTGCGCCTTGGGGAGCGCAGCCAGGCGCTTCGCCTCGGAGTAGAAGCGCTGGAGGTCTCCGCCGTTGTCCCGCAGGATCCGCTCGAACGCAGGCACGAGCTGCGTGTAGATGGCGACCGACGCGAGTTGCGCGTTGTTCAGCGGCTGCTCGAGCCACCAGTCGTACCCTGTAAATCCATCCCAGCTCTGCTTCATGCGCCCATACTCGGCCAGCATTTGCGCCAGAACCTCCTGCTTGCGGCTGCGCATGGTCGCGGCGTCGAGCGGCTCCGCGTACAGCTCGGCGAGGCTGGATCGATACCTCGCCACCAGTTCCGCGAAAGCCTGGCCGCGTACCCGTGTCTGGCCGTATGCGCGCCTCTGCGCTTCGGTCCCATGCGCCACGAGCCAACGGTCGACACCCTCCCGTTCGACGGTAACGGCAAAGGACTCGTTGAAGGTACTGTCGCCCTCGACATACACCGTCTGATGCGCGAGCTCGTGGAATATCAGACGGGCAATCTCGGCGTTGGGATAGTCGATGAAGGTGTTCAGAACCGGATCGTCGAGCCAGCCCAGCGTGGAGTAGGCAGGGACTCCGCCCACGAACACATCGTGGTGCTGCGCGCGCAGTTCAGCGGCCAGCTGCTCGGCGCCGGTCTTGCTGAAGTAGCCCTTGTAGCCCACGCATCCGGCAAACGGAAAGCACCATTCCTTGGCCTGCACCGAGAACTCGGCTGTGGCGAATACGTTCCACACGACGTACGGCCGCCCGATATCCGCGTAACGGCGATAGCTCCCGTTGTTCGGAAGATGCAGCTCCTGACTGGCGAAGTCGCGCATCCGAACCACCTCGCCCAGCTTAGTCTTTAGCGCCGGCGCGGTGGCGGGATCGGCGATCACCTCGGGAATCGGGCGGGCTTTGCGCGTCAGCTCCATCTGACCGTTCAGTGCCTGAAGATAGTAACCGACGCTCGAGCAGCCGGTGGCCGACGTGATGGTCAACGCGAGTACAGCGGCGGAGGCCCACCTAACCGGCTGCTTAGAAACACCTACGAACCCATTCGTATCGCGCCCTTCGACGTTGCTCAGGACAGGCTGCGGGGAGCGGAACATGGACGGTCAGTCGATCAATGGCTGCACGCTTCGACTCTGCGGCTGACGCCACCACCCCGTCCGTCCTGAGCGTAGGCGCGCAGCGCTCGGAGCGAAGGATCAGCGCGAACGGTGTGCTTCAGCAAATTGCTAACGCGCAAAGCAGCCTAGCTCCAGAAAGTTGCAGATCTGACGCGTCACGCGCGAGGAGACGATCATGCCCGAGTGACTCACTGGCATCGTCAGGTGGTCTCGCAATCCAGGCAAGCGCGTCTCGTCGAGACAGACGACGCCGTCGTTCGGCACAGGCAGCCTGGCGAGAAACCGGCCCATTCCGAGGCGACGGGTCCCGGCGATCATGCCGACTTCGAAGCGGGCCGCCACCACCGCGCCGCGCTCGGCGCGCCAATCCAGGAGCGCCCGCCCCACCAACACACGGCCGACGCCGGAGTGCGCGATCTGTTCGGCGGCACGCGAGCCAGAGACCGGGCTGCCCAACAGCACAACGCGGCCGGCAAGCGCCTGCGCATCCAACGCGAGCATGTTGAGCACCACCAGGCCGCCGAGGCTGTGGCCCACGAAATGCGCGCCCGGCACATCGAGCCTCTCGACAAATCGCGCCAGTCGTGAGGCGATTTCATCC
>JACXTT010002439.1_pt1 | contig 29519 bp, 23 predicted proteins | sample 9270951 | NCBI WGS metagenome assembly JACXTT01 (sample SAMN15532306, study PRJNA645909) | rock metagenome | isolation source: weathered quartz diorite | place: Puerto Rico | collected 2017-06-21 | reverse complement strand
CCGGGCGCCCTTTAGCAGGTCCGGATGGTCGCCAGCGCGACCGCTTGCTCCGGCGTCAGCTTGGTTGCATCCTTGGGGCCTCGGCCTGGGATTCCCATCGTCCTCCCAATTAGGCAAAAGTGGGTAAGATAGTCGTATGTCAGGCCTGTCTGTATTGCAAACCCGCTCCACATCTCGTGCGCTCAGTACTAAGAGGTGTATCTGATTGGGACCAACAGTCGGTGACTGGAAGGTGCGTTGGCTCCATTGTTTCGCGGCGGACCGTTATCGAAAGATGCGGTATCGCGTTTAGTGGGAGGGCTGAAGAGTGATTTTGAAAAATGGGGTCAGCGGGACCTCAGTCAGGAGGTGATTCGGTACCTCAGGTTAGATGGCTGGTATCCCAAGGTGCGGATTGGGCGACGCCGCGTGCGCGTGCCGTATTAGTGACCATGGGGATCAAAGCCGATAGGCAACGGATCGTATTGGATCTACGGCTAGCGGGACAGGAAACAACCCAAGCCTGGCGGGAGGTCATTGAAAGCTTAGTAGAGCGGGGAGTCGGTGTCCTGCACTTAGCCATTATTGATGGGAATCCAGGGCTGCATGCGGCGTTACGAGCACAGTGGCCACAGGTGCCGATCCAGCGGTGTACCGCGCACAAGTTGCGTAATCTGCTCAGTCGTGTGTCGGTCCATCTGCGGGAAGAAGTGGCGGGGGACTATCGGCGGATGGTGTACGGAAAGACGGCGGAGGAAGTGGAGAAGGCGCGGCGCAGTTTTCTGAAGAAATGGCGGGTGCGTTGTGCCGTGGTGGCGGCCAGTCTGGAAGAAGCCGGCGAGGAGTTATTTATCTTCTTGTGCTTTCCCCCGGCGCAGTAGAAAGGGCTGCGCACGACCGCCGCCCTGGAGCGCATTCACGAGGAGTTTCGTCGGCGCACCAAAACTCAGGCGTCGCTTCCCAACGAAGCCGCAGGACGGCGGCTGCTCTTTGGGTTACTGCGCACAGGCCAGATGCGGTTGCGATGCTTCGATGGCTGGAAGGACATGCCCGCTGTCTCTCTGCTTCAGGAACGGCAGGAGGCATAGGGAACCATTAACTATGGTGAACTGCTCACGGAAATGCCTTTGACTTTTCTACCACTTGATAGACACTACCCTGTTCGTTGGCGTGCAAGCCTCGTACAAAACTGCGCGACTATTAACCACAATGTGTGGGCGTTAGCTGAATGTCAGGGGTGAGTAAGACAACTTACTTTTAGGACATGAAAGCCAATCTCATTACCGTCGTTGTCCACCTTTTCCATGACCTGGGCATTTGCGGTCCCACGGAAATACCCTTCCTTCTTCTCGAAGATGACTTCGAGAAAGTCTCCTTTACGGTCATACCAGACACTTACGTGTTGTTTGTGGGCCATACGACTTGCCCTTTCTTGATAGAGTCCGTGACTGGAACATACAATTCATTGCCCAATCGGCCAGCTTGGCCTGCTTAAAGTCGTTGAAGCGTGGTAAGATCCCGAAGAGCTCTTTGAATTTCTCAAGTGTGCTTTCGGCCTCGTGCGTTCTACTCATTGCGCCTCGTATGCACTCCCGATTCACCTGCTCGTCTGCTTCCTCGCCTATTCGCTCTACAAACGCTTGATTGCGTAAAGGATTTTGCCGGGAATCGCGTTTATAGTTCCATGGCCATGGGAAGAATCCATCACTTGATGGAGGGCAGTATCCAGGGCACCACCCTGGCACTGGGATCGAACAGCCACCGCCCCTGATCAGTACGAGGCGAGGAGGCTGCAGGACCATACGCACTGCCACTGACTAATTTTACAAACTCACCTAGCGTCTAGAGGAATGCAGCAAGCCCGACACTACAGAGGCGATGGGCTTCACATAGCATCTGACACAACCTCTTCACAACGTCGCCTTTTTTACGAATCTTATGGATATACTCAGCGGAGCAATTCTTCAATTTTCGTCTTCACTGGATCTTGCAAGCTCGAGAGTGCATCGAGGTCGACTAGTTCGATAAACGCTGGAACACCGGAAAAGCGTGTTGCAGTCACAAGAAGATCATCAGAGGGACGGAACGAGGTCAGGCAGGCGCTGAGAACAGTGAGTGGCAGCGCGCCAAACTCAGGAATCTTGAGTGTCTCTACATGATAGCGCAGGCTGGTGAGAATTTCGACAACGCCAGGCGATTTGTTGAGAATCATCTGCAAAAATAGTGAGTATACTAAGAACTGGCGGACATCCGCATGTCAGCGTTCGGCTTTATCTGACAGCACCTGCCGCATCTGCGCAAACGTGTAAGCTGAACGAAACCCAAGCATCCAGCGCAGCGGAGACGTGATAGTTAGGGTCTTTGCCTCCCGCTGCCCCTTGGCTTCGTATATGTACTCCCAGGGAGAGAGTTCTAAGATCGCTTCAAGCGAAGCTAGAGGCTCCCTATCTAACTCTGACGGTAGCGCATATGGCTTCCCACAAACCTCTTTAAACTTTTCTTGCAGTTCAGCAAATAGTTTATCTGCTCCGCTAACGTCCTCCTTCGCGCCCACGTATCTTCCCAGCACCCTTCCGGGCCAAAGTAAAGGCTGGAGAGTCTTCAGATAGGTGACGAGAAGCTTTTGTAGAAATTGGGAAACAATCTCGGTTTTCTCACGCAGCTCAGTGAGTTGGTCAAAGGATACATCTTTTTTTGTGCTGTGTTCATCCATACACAGATTGAGAGTCTATCACACCATACAACAAAAGAAAAATATATGTCTGGACAAAGAGAGGTTGAAACTACCAGTATTTCTACTGTTTCCCCTATGTTCCGGTATGTTTTCCTCTCGTTGCATACCCTTTGAGAGGCTCCCACAGCGGAGCAACCGAATCAGGCAATGGGTAGATAGCCATCACCATACCCAACTTCGAGTATGGCTACCATCGCGAGTACACCAGATACAGTCACACCCAACGTTGGCAGCAACACACCCAGCTGGGGCAAGAGAAGCGAGCCTGGGGCCCTACGTGCAAATTAAGCGATTAGCAGAGCCGCTGCTCAGGCAACTTGCGTTCATAGACCGATGCGCACCGCCGTCCTTCTTCATCGCCCTGTATGACCTTAAAACACAATTCTTGGCAAAAACGTTTAAGCGATCGCTTGTTTATACAAAGTGTACGCCATGGAGCAGATAGGCAAGGGAAACGGACGAGCGTAGGAAACTCCGTGAGTCGACCCACCAAAGAATTGAACTGTTGCGAATTTCAAGAACATCTATACAACCAAAAATTACGGGCTCTCCAGAAGGCGGTATGAATCGGGGCCCAATGGTAAAGGGCATCTCCATCTCCGCGGCCCTAGCTTAACAAGTCAGTACTTAGTTCCTATCAGTCTCGGGTGATCAGGATTTTTTACGGTCGAGGGCGTACATTCTACCTCTCCTTGTCGTTGGACTAGAATGATTTAGTGGTGTGATTTCCCAAGACGGTCAACGAGGGGTGGTGTTTGAGTCATGAAGAAGAGATCGCCCTGCATGTGTTTTTAGGACAACGATGTTGCTCGCGCCATGATATCCATCGGTAAGGTTGAGTTTTGAAATACAGACAGCAACTTTGTAAGTATAGCCGATGGCTCGACGCGATAGTATACGTCGATGCCATGAATCCCCAAGCTAAAAACGGCTGGAGAAGCTTGAGGAAAATTCGCCATGGCGAAGCGTCGAGAACCACCCGCAAAATCTTGAACAAACTGAACGAATCCCAATGCTCCCCCATAGACCTTGGTGACGCTGAGTTCTTGCCCCTGGCTATTTACGAAGTACACAGTCAGGCTTGCATCTCCACAGCCTTGGTAAGACCATTGGATACTCTGTGTAGTTTCTCCTGGTGTCGTGGAAACACGATAGGAGATGTTGCCACAGGCGAGTGCAAACACGGATTGTGACGTCTGTGGCAATGGGAAACTGTCGATATGTGGCGTATTGGTTGCTGTAACCCGGACGGCGTATTGAGTGCCGTCATAAATAGAGCGTAGTTGTTTCTGGGTAATAAGAAACTGCTGAAAAGCTGGAGAAAAAGAGAGACCCCCGCCAATAACAGAGGAGCGCGCTGCCGTTTCGTCCTTCTGAAGAAATGGATGAAGGTCTTTTAGGAATACGCCCGCCACGCCTCCTGGATCGTACAGCCGAATGAGCCGCTCTGCTGGCGCAAACTGCTGGAGCGGCGTCACCACCTCGGTCCGCCAACCGTTTTGCAGATGCAGTCCTGCTTGATTCAGGATTCCGTCCCACACCAAACGGAGCTGTTCTTGCTTTAACTTTTTTACTACGTTGTCCGAGGCCTGTTGACTGTTTTCTTCAGCTACGGAGTCCTGAGTTTTCACTTGCCAAGCTTGAAGCAGCGGGTTCTTCGTCTCGTCGGCCTGATTAACGGCAAATACATCACTTGCAAACGCGAAGCTTGACTGGGGGAGTGCACGCGGGTCTAGTTGTTGTCGGATAGCTTCGAGAAACTTCTGTTGTTGTTGCTCCTGCGCCGTCGCGTAGTGTTGGAGAGAGACTACCCATGCCGGCGCATTGCCAGGTTGCCCTTCAGCAGGAATCCAAGGGGAGAGGTTCTCGTACGCCTGCGTTATGACTCGGTGATATGGAGAATCGGCTTTCAATAATTGCATAATGGATTCTCCTTCTTTTCCTTTCCACCAATTTGCTCCTTCCGAAAACCGAGATAGGAATGATTGCCATTGTTGAAAACAGAAGCGCGTCTGCTGCGTTTGAAATTCATCAAGCTCAGGTTTACGTGTAGGCGCGGCCTCTACGATAAGATCAAGAAATGATTGAATTTCGTGCTCCCGTTTCTCCTTCAAACATGCGGGATCGATCTGCTGTGGGTTGGGTAGAGCTAACACTGGACCCTGGGGTTGCCAGTAGGTTTCGTATGTGAGGGGCTGTGCGTGATGATTTACCCACAACAGTAGCGAAGTCAAACTAAACTGTCCAGACATTCTTTGCTCAAGCAGTTTTCGGTCTGCCTCAAGCTCCTCGGCGAGGGCTTTTCTGGATTCTTGCTGCCAGAGCAGGTACGCCGCATATGTATTTGTCAGGCTCGTTACTTCTTCCGACCGTATGAACTGAGTAGGATGAGCCGGATCGAGCATGAGTCGGTAATCGTCTGGCTGCCATACACTATCGACAAGCTGGACACACTCTGGAGGTGATTTTTTTAGACATTGATTGGTCAGGAGAATGCGCTGTGCGAGAAAGAGTAACAGCGATACCGTGTCGTTATTCTCGCTGAATGCTTGTACGAGTCTATTATATAACGGCGTCAACACGGCCGATTGAAATTGTTGCACATACCGTTGACGCAACGTGACTTCATACTTGAAACTAGCTCGTGACAAGATCTTCGACCAGCGGGCTCGCTTGGCATTTGCGCTAACGAGGTCTTGGACGGCCTTGCGGAGACATTCCATTTCACCGAAATGTGGACCGCTCCCTGGGAGTGTCTCTACACTCGGACATTGTTGCAAGTTACCGTTAACAGCGGCGAGAATCTCTCTATCGATGACGTGTGCTCGCCAAAAGGGTAAGCCACAGAGCAGCGTCAGAAGGAACACTATGACAATTGTAAAACTCCAGCGCCAACGTCTTCGGGCATGCTCTCGGGATGTTGTGTGCGTTAAACCGCGGTCCTTAACCAAAATAAGATTGAAAAAATCGTTGAGAAAGTAAAGCTCCTCGTCACCAATGTTTGCCACCGAAGGTGAATCTATAAGACCTAATTGTCGTCGCATCAAAGATAGGGGCGCTCCTTGAGGTAAAGCGCTGGCAAAGAAAACACCGCGAAACGAGGGAGTCGTCTTGTAATACAAGACATCGTGCTGAAAAATCCGTTCAGCAAACGTGGTCAGCGCCACGGTGAAGTTCTTGAATTCTTCAGGAAAGCAAAAAACAACTTGGCGAACTTCCGCAGTAACTCCACCGTTTAGAAGAGCAAAGCGTAGGAGGTGTAACCGTTCATAAAGGTAGTCAAGGCCCGCCTTAAAGTTGGTCAGTGTTGCAGGGGCCTGTTGCTCGCTTTGAGGATGGAGAGGGGGATCGTAGATATAGCCGAATGCTTCCGTGCGGACCCGCTCAGGAAGTTGAAGCTGCGCAAAAAATGGGCGGAACCCCTCTAAGAGATCACACTTTGTCACAAGTAGATACACAGGGAAGTCTACTCCCAGTTCTTCCACCAACTCTTTGAGACGAAGCCGCAGCTGAGTCCCCTCCTCACGAAGCTTTCCTTCAGATTGCGAAAGGAGAGAATCCATCGCTACTGCTATCACCACTCCATGAATAGGCCGTTGCCTGCGATAATGGTGAAGTAGGCGGAGCAATCGGTACCATTCTGAACGATCTCGCGCCACATCAGCCTGAGAGGTGTACCGACCCGTCGTGTCCAGGAAGATTGCCGTGTTGGATACCCACCAATCACAATTCTGCGTTCCGCCCTTTCCTCCCGCTATGGGTTGGAGGAAGGCGCGCGGGTTCATCGCTTGAAGCACTGACGTTTTACCCGCCTTTTCTTTGCCGATCACCAAATACCAGGGGAGGTCTTGAGGCAGGTTTTGGTGCGTTTGGAGTGCGCTTTTAAATTTTTCTAAAAAAGCTTGAGGACTCTCTCCACCAGCCGCGATATAGCGGGGATGTTCTTGTTGACGGAGAAATAACCACTCCTGCATCTTAGGTAGGAATTCCCACCGCAACGCTGCTCCAACGCCTGCAGCAAGAACGAGGAGAAAGCTTGCCCAGAAATAGGGACTAGTGAGCCAACCGAGCCAAAAGAACAAGACCCCCAAAATAAGAATAGTGAGGACGCCTATTATCCACGGAAAGTAGCGTGACCAGACAAACGACTTGAGAGCGTTAAACACGGCCATTAGCCCCTCACTCTCTATTTCACCATAATGAAACAGTAATCGGCGGCGATTTCGTTCCCCTGCCGGTTGCCCAGTGCACGTTGGAGATTCGGTAAATAGGCCACTACGGGTTCGGACTCCTCAGACCGAGAGTCAAGCAAGGGGCGTGCGCTTGCCACGACGGTAAGCAGCTCCATCCCACTGGGTGGCTCGATCTTCCATTCGAGTGTGCTGTCGGGCCCTCCTACTATTATGGAGTTGATCCCTTTCACATAGGGATCAGGATGCTCCTCGTTGGGGAACATGTGTGCCACGCTTGGAGGCTTCAGACCTTGCGGATCCAAGGCGGTATAGTAATCAATGTATACATATTGGAGAGGTTTGTCCGCTGTGACTTGGACAATAATAGAATCAGCCGAGCTTGATGTTGATGTTGTTTCCTGAAAGTACTGGGCGTTACACCCCTTATCTGGCTGAATGCGCAGTCCGTAGCCGCCATTGTTTCCCTGTTGCTGTATGGGAGTTAAGAGTTCTACGACATCGCAAAAGGGATGAGGAATAATCTGCAGGGCGCTAACATCCGCTCGGGTAACGCCGGACATGTTTTCGACTTGGAGTTGCACGTCACGGCGTTGGGATTCATCAGCGACATGTCCTTGAAGGAGCACGAGTCCGTCAGGATTAATTTTAATAGTAGTGAATTGGCTACAGGAAAAACCCTGGAGGCGCAGTCGTATGCTGTCGATAGTGGGTGGCTTTGAGGAGGGCCACCAAAAGGGCAGCGACATCACAAGCAGCAAGACAACCGCCAGACCAGCGAGTATCAGCGCAGCATAGCGCCACAACTCGGTCCAGTCACGTGAAGTGATTTCTTCTACGGGTATTGCCTGCACTTGGTATGGTTCTGGGACGAACGGTTCGTCACTCCTCCGCTGAATATCACTGCGATCAAAGAGAGGAGTAGGCAGTTGTTGCACGAGGTCACGCGCCAACTCACGGCGGATATCAGCGAGCCGCTGAGGTTCTCCAGCGTACTCCCCGCAAAAGCCTAGACATAAACACAGGTGATAAATCTCACGCACGTTTCGCTGCGCCGGACCAAGTTGTCCCAATTCCTCAAAGAATTCCTCACCTGCAGCGCGCGTCTGGTAGCGTTCGTATTGAAGGGGGGAATTCCCCCAACTTTCAGCCAGGTCTGGGTTGATTTTCAACGTGCATCTCAGCGCGAGTTCATCTATCCACGCGATAACAGCAAAGCATGCCTTTTCATAAGAATCTTCTCGCGACACACCGCGTCGATAGGCGCGGAGGTTCTCAAGCAAGCGATTGACGTCTTCACGAATGTGCTGAAATGAACGTCTTTGCAAAGCGGGAGTCTGAGCGAAGAGCAACCCATAAGCAAACAGAGGAGTGAAAATCTCGCGTAAGCTTCCTTCCATACTCTGCTCTTATTTGCTTTTGCCTAAGACCGTGAACAAGTGGATCTCGGTATCTGGGGAAAGCGAGGGAGAGTTAATGGCAATATTGGCCTTGGTTATGTCCTCTCCTCCCATGATCGCCTTCCAATGCCTGGATGTTTTTGCTTGCTGATTGATAACAAAGTACTTATATCGATCGTGCATCGGTAGTTCGGGAGGAAGACCTTCTGGCTGTTCAAGCTTCAAACCGCGTACGAACGGGCCGGCAAGATTGGGCATCTCTTCTTTAGAGGTGATTTTTCCTGTGTCCTGGAGAAGGGGCAACAACTCCTTGTATGACCGATCATCTTTCAGCGCGAGATAATGTAAGTTGTCATTAGTAAAAAGGTCGTGGGTCAGGTCGGCAGTGAAGTATTTCCCGTCGTAGCGCAGCACGGTATCTCGTATGCGCTCTGGTTCGGGTTCTGGGGCTGTCAGCCTATCAAGGAACTGAGTGATACGTTCAATCGCCGGTAGGAAACAGCGCCGCAAATTTTCGTGATCGTAGGGAGGGAGTTCCTTATTTTCTCCCCACACGTCAAGAGCAGCTCGTGACGCCGAAAATGTTGAAAGTTCACTGACCAACTGTCGGAGCCAGATATACACAAGATGAGGATGCAGGACATCTTGTTGTTCTACAACGTGATGAAGAAGAGGAATGTATCGATTGAGTATTTGCAGCGCCAAGAAAGCCGTGAGCTCTTTTGTGCCGAGGCCGACAAGCCCTCCGCCCTGTTGACGTTGGTGCTGGGTTAACTCTTGTCGTTTGGACGTTAAACGGTCTCGGATTTCCGTGGTTAGCGTAGCAAGAACCGGAGAAGATTGCACGGTGAGACAAGGAGAAATGTAGTCTTTTGACAACATCCACCGTTGTTTTTCCGTAGCCGCAGGAACAATTTCAGCAATTTTGACGACTTCGTGGTCAGAAGACGGCGGAGAACCAAAGAAGAGATGCATTTCGTAAACAAGATATTGGAGAGGAGCAGTCTGCTCTTTGCCGTCATAGAGATCTGCGACCGATGACTCTTTGCGAACGAAGCGTCCAAGTCCTCTGCTTGCACGCTCCCTTCCATCACCCCCTCCGGAGATTGCGTCGGGCTGTAGATTGCTCTCGCCGGGCTGCAATTTTTGTATTCCCAGGTACACAGCCAGCGGTCGCTCGTTCGTAGGGAGATCGTGTTCGAAAGAACGGGCCTCTAGCCTAGTATTCCCTGACTGATCCTGACTAAAACGTAAAACCGTTCCATCCCACGTTACCACTTCACACTGTGTCACTTCGAAGCGAAGAGTTTGAAGAGCTTCTCCATTAATGACAAGGGATTTTACACCCCAGCAAAAGGGAAGAAACAAACGGAGACAGTGGCGCAGTAGAGCATCGTGGTACCCATCTTGTTGTTGGAAGTGTTGAGGGAGAAGGAACATACCCTGACCCCAGAAGACGGGACGTAACATCTCCATCGCAATCCTCTCACTTTCTGTGCATTTTCGGGCTCCAGCCGACAATGGATCGTATTTATTGCGTTGCCTCGTGAAAAGGTACTAGCAGCGAATGTTACCTAACTCGAACCGGAATGAAAAGCCTTTGCTAAATGACCGTTAATGTTGAAAACGCCAGGAGCAAGACCTTTGCATTTTTCGCTTTACTTTCTAGAGATCTCAGTGTAAGGGGAAAAGAGAAAGAAATCTGCATGGCGACGTAAGGGAGGAAATAGAGCAACTCTTTAGGCGATCTATCATCCGACCACTATTTACAGAAATGACTCGTACTGGTTAGACGGCCAGATGTCGGCGTTCTCTGTTGTCCGCTTGAGTAACACCATGACTGTTGAAGAATTGTTCCATGCCGGCAATCTATTCGCTGCAATCGAGCAAAGTAACAATGAGGTGAAAACTCATCCTGCCGATACGCGGCTGCGGAGTTTTCTTTTTTACCTGCTCTGCTTTGCTGGAGACTATCAGCGCGCTGAGCGTCAACTCGACGTCATTGCTCATCAGGATACCACAGCGGAAATAGGCGCACAGGTCTATCGCAATATCCTCATCGCGGAACAGGCCCGTTGGCAGCTATTTTCGCATGGACTACCGCCGAAGTTTTTAGCCGATCCTCCTCCGTATGCGCGACTGCACCTAGAGGCAATTACCCAACTGCGCGAGAACAAACCAGTAAAAGCGCGGTCGCTCTTGGAGGAGGCTGCCGAGGTATGGCCACAACTAACGGGGGAGGTGAATGGTCAACCGTTCTCCGATCTCCAGGATGCTGATGCCTTTTTCGGCCCCTTTCTGGAAGTCATTACGCAGGATACGTACGTGTGGCTGCCGTTTGAGCAAATCCATCATCTACAGATTCCTCTTCCCAAAACGCCAAGCGACCTGCTCTGGCCTCAGGTCACCATCGAAATGCGCGATGGAGTACAGGGAGAAATGTTTGTCCCCGTTCTGTATACAGGATCAAGTGATCATGCAGATGAGCGCGTGAAGTTGGGAAGGATGACGGACTGGAGAGATGTTGGAGAAGAGTTAGCGCGCGGAATGGGACAACATCTTTTTCTTGTCGATGGTGAAGAGAAAGCGCTGCTCGAGATCAGAGAGATCAAATTTGACATACGTGCTGCCGAAAGTGAGACGTAAGAGAGGCAATATGTCATTACCTGTTTTGGACTTCGAGAAACTTCTGACTCCTATCTCGGGGGAGAATCCAGCAGGGAAGTATATTCGAGGAGACATTGTTACATACGACAATCAGCAAACCACGTACTACGGCGCTATTGATAAGGCCCGTTCAATTGCAATTGGAGTGAGAGAGAAGAGAGCGACTGAAGATAAAGAAGCGCCTGCTCTTTCGGCAAAGGCTGCCGCGTGGTCTGGAGTAATAAAGTTGACTGTCGATGCCCTTGAGACAAAAACAAAAGACTTACATGTGGCTGCTTTCCTGGTTGATGCGTTGGTGAATCGCTCTGGTTTTGCCGGACTCCGTGATGGTCTCCGTCTACTAAAGGAACTCCAGGGCCGCTTCTGGCGGCATTTGTATCCCGGAGTGGAGGAGAGCAGTATCGACCTGGAGCATCGTCGAGGACCACTGGTATGGTTAAACACGAATCTGCCCATTTCTCTTCGACAGGCGCCGGTTGTACAGTCTGAAGACAAAGGTTGGTCGTGGTGGGACTGGGATCGCGCCTCTAATCAAGCAAATGCAGAGGCTCTCAAGCAATTTGAGCAAGTAAAAACGGCGACGCCACGATTAGAGTGCGAAGAACTCTTGACTGACATACATCAGAGTTTGCAAGAGTACGAACAGCTTGACCAAATAGTCGAGGAGAAATTCGGTGAGCTGTGCCATTCTGAAACGTATCTCGCCCAGATCATAGAGAACGAAGAGCTAGACCCAGACAGCGAGACCCATCGGCAAAAGGCTGTCCGGTTAGCAACAACGAAAATCCCACAACTGTCAGGCATCAAGGAGACAATTGAGCAGTGCCAGGCATTGGTCGAGCAGATCGTTGAAGAAAAGAGGCAGAAAGATCCTACATATCAGAAGGAATCGGAGCAAAAGCCGGAAATTTCTCGTCCTATAAAAGAAGAGTTGCCTAAAACACTTGACAAGGCGATTTCTCAGAAAAGTGGAGAACACATTGAACCGCAGAGCCGCGCCGACGCCCTTCTGAGACTCGATGCTGTGGCGAAATATTTTCGCAGAACTGAACCTCATAGTCCTATTCCGTACCTTATCGAACGGGCGATCCGTTGGGGAGGGATGAACCTGGGGCAATGGATGCAAGATGTTATGGGAGACGAAGAGAGTGTCCCAACTCAACTACGTGAAACGCTAGGGTTGAATAAAAAAAGGCAGGAGAGTGAGTAGCAACGAGCTGTGACGTCATCCGCATGAGGAGGATTGTTCATGCCAGAGAGCATTCACAAAAAACTTGGCCGCGTGCGGCCGCCACGGGTTCATATTATTTATGAAGTTACTACTGAAGGTGCAATCAGGAGGAAAGAGCTTCCTTTTGTCGTCGGCGTACTGGCGGATCTTTCAGGAAAACCGGACAAGCCGCTGCCTCCGCTTACAAGTCCAAGGCGGAAATTTGTCGATATCGATCGGGATAATTTTCATGAGGTGCTAGCCAGCGTAGAACCGCGCCTTGCCTTCCGTGTCAATAATAAACTCATTGATGGGGCCAATGACAAATTGCCAGTGGAGCTGCGTTTCAAACATCTTGATGATTTTGCCCCTGATCAGGTCGTTCAACAGGTGAGGCCACTCAGAGAACTACTTGAGATCCGCTCACGACTCGACGGACTCCTGGCGAAGATTGACGGAAAAGAAGATGCGAATACGCTGCTGAAAGAGATTATTAACAACGAAGAGAAGCTACGGCAGCTTGCACAGGAGGCTCGTGAGGCGGAGGAACAGTCGTCGAGTCAAGGAGTGACACCTGAGCCTGAAGGAGGAAAACAATGAGCAACGGCGCCCAACAGACCCGAACAGGAACGGCAGTAACAGTCCAGCAGGAGGAGAGTCTCCTTGACAAGGTTCTCGCCGTACCAGGTGTTAGTCGTACTGAAGAACAACGTGTGCAATCGCGGAAAGAGATCGCGACACTCGCTGAAGAAGTGCTTAAAGATGTACCACGTTATTCGAAGGATTTTGAGGTAGGAATTAAGCTACGGATCGCAGAGCTTGATAAGCTCATCTCCAGGCAACTCAATGAAATCATGCACGCCCCGGAGTTCCAGAAACTTGAAGCGTCTTGGCGGGGGTTGCATTATTTAGTCGACAAAACCGAGACAAGTCCGCTGCTTAAAATCAAGGTGTTGAATGTTCCCCAAAATGAGTTGCTCAAAGACCTGGAACGTGCAGTTGAATTTGACCAGAGTGCAACCTTTAAGAAAGTCCATGACGAGGGATTCGGCGCGATAGGGGGGACGCCCTTTGGGGCGCTCATTGGGGACTACGAATTTAGCAGTCACCTGCAAGATATGGAGTTGTTGGAGAAGATGTCGAGTGTGGCAGCGGCTGCCCATGCGCCGTTTATTGCCGCCGCTGCTCCTGAGCTTTTTAATCTCGACAGCTTTTCCGAATTGAGTGAACCGCGTGACTTAGCTAAAATTTTTGATGGAAAAGAAGCCGGCTATATCAAGTGGCGGGCGTTTCGCGAGGCTCCTGACTCACGCTATGTCGGGCTGACAGCGCCCCACATCTTAATGCGGCTGCCGTATGGCCGAGAGACGAAACCGGTTGAAACATTTAATTTCGAAGAGGACGTGGATGGGAAAGACCATAAGAAGTTTCTCTGGGGCAATGCAGCATATGCCTTGGCTACGCGCCTGACGAATGCGTTTGCGCTGTATGGCTGGTGCACCGCCATTCGCGGGTTGGAAGGAGGAGGGATAGTCGAAGGGTTGCCAACATATACGTTTCGAACTGATGACGGCGATATCGCGCTCACGTGCCCAACTGAGGTTGCTATCACCCATCGCCGGGACAATGAGCTGTCAAACCTTGGTTTCATTCCTCTCGACCACTATCAGGGGACTGATTACGCCGTGTTTCCTGGAGTGCAATCGTGTCACAAACCGGAAAATTATGGCAACAAGGCGGCGAATGCGAATGCCAATGCCTATCTGTCCGTGCAGTTGCAGTATATGTTCGCAACCTGCCGGTTCGCCCATTATCTGAAATCAATTTGCTTCGATAAAGTCGGGACCTTCATGACAGCGAAGAACTGCGAAGATTTCCTGAATAAGTGGATTTCTGACTACGTACTAGAGGACGATAATGCTGGGCAGGATCTCAAAGCGCAGTATCCCTTGCGCGAGGCGCGCGTTGACGTGAGTGAGGTGCCGGGAAAGCCAGGAGTGTATAAGGCGGTAGCGTTTCTCAGGCCGCATTATCAACTAGACGCTATTACCGTGGCCTTGAGCCTGGTGGCGGAGGTGCCGGCAAGGCAGCAAAGCTAACCTAAAACATGTTGGTGGTATCACATCATAGACGAGTTCTAACAGAATAACATAATGTGAGTTATAAGGAGGTTTACTATGGGGACGAATGCATTCTGTAAAATGGATGGCATCGAAGGAGACAGCTCAATCGAAGGATTCGAAAAACAAATCGAGGTTATTCGTTGGAATCACAAAGTGACCCAGCCGACGTCGGTTCCGAGTGGACGGGGAAGTTTAACGGTTTCTTCCACGAGCCATTCAGAGTTTCAGATTGTGAAGCAGATGGACAAAGCCTCACCAAAACTCTTGCTGCATGCCTCGAATGGGGAGCATATCCCCAAAGTGGAGATCACGCTCTGTCGTGCGGCCGGCAATAAGCCCGTGCAGTACATGAAGTATGAACTCGAAGATGTCATCGTCTCGACATATCAGCCGATCTCCGATGAGACAGGCGATGGCCTACCAGAAGAAAGTGTCGGACTGACATACGGGAAAATTAAAGCAACGTACAAAGCAACAGATACCACCGGGAAAGAGACGGGAAACGTGGCGGCTGAGGTGGATCTGCGCAAGGGAAAAACCCAGTAACCCCGCCGGGTGAAAATGCGCAGTGCGGTTTACGACAATCTGTGTCTGGATTGCACTGCTGACAGGTGGCCGGCAAACAGCCACGATGCTGCTGTCATTTACACGTCCCGAGGAGAGATGTTATGCGTCGGGTTGACCAGGAGCCTGAAATTCTGCCTTCGATTCTCGATCGACTTGTGGATGGAAAAGCAGCCCAGACGTTAGAAGAGTTGAAACGGTCGGTCGCACGAGATTTGGAAGCCTTGCTGAACACCTGCCATGGGCTCCAACGCGAGGTGGTAGATGCCATTCCTCGCTCTGCCGCCATCCGACACTCTCTGTTGACGTATGGTCTTCCTGATTTCACTTCTTTCAACCGTAATAATAAGAATGACTGGAGAGTCCTCTGTAGAGAAATAGAAGAAGCTGTGCGTATTTTTGAGCCCCGGCTTGATGGGATCTCTGTGACTCTAGAAACGCCACAGGCTGAGAAGCTCACGCTCCGCTTTGCTATCAAAGCAAGTCTCCTGATCGAGCCCCTTCCTGAAAATGTCGTTTTCAATGCAGCCTGGCAGTTCGAGCCGCCAGAAGCAAAGGAAGAAGGAAGTGCTTATGGCAAGTTCGTCGTGCGAGGATGAGGCTAATGGCTAACGACCAACGGAAGGCTTCTGAGGAGCTGCGCGATTACTACGAGCAAGAATTAACTTTCCTGGCGCAGATAGGAGAGGAATTTGCCAGGAAGTATCCTCGGATTGCTGATCATCTCCAACTCAAAACTGACACCAAAGATCCCCACGTCGAGCGGTTAATCCAAGCGGTTGCGTTTCTTTCTGCTCGCGTGCGGCACAAACTCGACGATGAATTTCCTGAAATTACTAACGCACTCCTCAGTGTCCTCTACCCTCACTATCTTGCTCCTATTCCATCTCTCGCCATCGCCCAGTTTGCGCCAGATCCTTTCCAAGGGAAGTTGACGAGTGGACATCTCCTCAAACAGGGAACATTGCTATACACGACGCAAAGCATTAACGAAACACAGTGCACCTTTCGCACCAGTTATCCGGTCACGCTATGGCCTCTGGAAGTGACGGCGGCGCAGTTTGATGCTCCCGATCATCTTGGCCCGGGCCTGAAGGCGGAAGCAGTGCTCCGCCTTGAACTCCGTTGTATGGGTGATACGACATTCGCCGAATTCGAGAAGTTCGATCACCTGCGCTTCTTTTTGCATGGAGAACGCTCACTGCCTTACGTGTTGTACGAACTTCTTTTCAACAATGTTCGTGAGGTTCATCTTCGTTCCGGCCAGGATCAAAAGTCCTTACCATCGTTTAAGCTCGCCTGGCCTGACTGTTTGCGTCCGGTTGGCTTTGAAACTGAAGAGGACATGTTTCCGTATCCCACACGTTCGTTTTCTGGCTATCGCCTGCTGCAAGAATATTTTGCCTTTCCACAAAAGTTTCTCTTTTTTGATCTCTACGGTTTAGACCGTGCTGCCCAGGCTGGCTTCAAAGAGAGACTGGAGATTCTATTCTTCCTCGATCGTAACCCCCGTCTGGATATCTCTAAGGAGCACTTTGCGCTCGGGTGCACTCCAATTGTGAATTTATTTGAACAACTGACCGAGCCGATTGCTTTGAATCAATTCCACACCGAATATCGCGTTGTGCCTGATGTCCGTCGCCAGAGTGCGACGGAAGTCTATGCGATTGAAGAAGTGCTCAGCTTCTCCCCAGACTCTCAGGAGCCCCTTGCTTTTCAACCTTTCTATTCTTTTAAACATGCAGTCGACCGCATACACCAACGAACATTTTGGTATGCTTCACGCCGGCCGTCACAATGGGATGATGGCACCGATGTCTACCTGTCCTTTGTTAACTTCGATTTTGCGCCATCTCTCCCTGCTGGTGAAACGATTGTCATTCGTGCGACGTGCACGAATCGGGATTTGCCCAGTAAACTGCCGCTGCCCACGAAGCTCCCCCTTGATGAAGATAAGAGAAAAGGGCGCAGTGATTTCTCTATCGAAGGGGCAGCCCCCGTGGTGCTAACTCGTTACCTCGATACTCCAACGAAAGCCGTGCGCCCCTTTCAAAAAGGAGCTCGGAGAGGAACACAGTGGCGTTTGATTTCACACCTTTCACTGAACTACCTTTCGCTCTGTGAGGATGGAGGAGATGCGCTGCGGGAGATCCTAAAACTCTATGACTTTTCAGATTCTAAAATGATCCAGCAGCAAATCGCTGGGATCGTTCAGGTCACCAGTCGACAGGTCGTTAGACGTTCTCCTTCCACGTCCTGGAACGGGTTTTGTCGGGGAATGGAAGTGGCGCTTGAATTTGACGAAGAGCAATATGTCGGCGCTGGGGTCTTCTTGTTCGCCGCAGTATTGGAGAGATTTCTTGGGCTGTATGCCTCTCTTAACTCATTTACGGAATTGACTGTTACCACGACACAACGTCAACAGCGACATGAGAAAGCGTTGAAAAAATGGCCACCCAGAGCCGGAGAACAGATCCTCCTCTAAAAGAGATCTTGTTGGACTTGGGGCAAGGATATCGCTTCCGCTTCTTTCAAGCGGTGCGTGTGCTCGAACGCTTGTATCCCGACCACGCGCCCGTCGGGTACAATGCCGCCCCCGCAGAGGAAGTCGTACGATTCCACTCTCGTCTGTCGTTAAACTTCCCGCCGAGTGAGATTTATGAGGTGACTCCACCAGAAGAGGAACGAAAGCCGGTACACATGACGGTTGCCTTCATGGGACTAGTCGGTCCCCTAGGCGTGCTCCCGCGCCATTACACGGAACTCATGCTCGAGCGAGTGCGTCAACGGGACTATGCTCTGCGCGATTTCTTCGATCTGTTCAATCATCGGCTGTTGTCTTTTTTCTACCGCGCGTGGGAGAAATACCGTTTCTATATAGACTATGAACGTGCCGCGGCACAGGAAGAGCAGGAGGATGACTTCTCGCTCTCCCTGTTTGATCTGATTGGCATGGGAACGAAGGGACTGCGTGGCAGGCTGGCAGTCGGCGATGACGCGCTTTTGTTTTATGCCGGACTGCTTGCTCAGCATCCCCGTTCAGCGAGCGCGTTGGCTGGAGTCCTGCAAGATTATTTTGCCGTGTCAGTGCAAGCGGTGCAGTTTGTAGGTCAGTGGTTATTTTTGTCCGAGGAGAATCGTACTCGTCTCGGTCCAAACGGTGTGCATCACATGTTAGGAAAAAGCGCGCTGATTGGCGACCATGTGTGGGATCAGCAGGCCAAATTTACGTTGCGAATTGGTCCTCTTAATTTTATAAAGTTTCGCCTTTTTTTGCCTAATGGCGCGGCATTTCGCCCACTCGTCCAGCTCACCCGTTTCTTTGTTGGGCAAGAGCATGATTTTGATGTGCAATTGATCCTGAGAGCAAAGAGAGTTCCCCGTTGTTATATAGGGAAAAATGCAAAGACGGCTCGGCATCCACCGCTGCTCGGCTGGTCTACGTGGTTAACGACGGACATGTTTTCTCATGATGCTGTCGATGCCGTCTTTGCTGGAGATTTGACTGCACGGGATCCTGCGCGTGGTGACTCCAGTAGAGAGGCGAGAAGGAGTCCGGCATGAATGTAAATGTGCGCTCGCTTGTTGGCAAACTGAATGATACCACCCGCCGTGCGCTTGAGGCGGCCGCCGGGCTTTGCCTGGCGCGGACAAATTATGATGTGGACGTCGAGCATGTATTACTCAAGCTCCTCGAAGCATCGGATTCTGACTTCGGACGCATCTGTCGTCACTATGAAGTAGATCCGTCACGCTTAACGAGGGATGTTACGCATGCCCTTGATGGGCTCAAGACTGGCAATGCGAGAACGCCCGCTCTGTCTCCTCATCTGCCGAGATTGATTGAGGAGGCATGGCTCCTGGCTTCTCTTGAATACGAGGCGGTGCAGATCCGTTCCGGCCATTTGTTGCTCGCGTTTTTAATGAACGAGGATCTTGCTCGTCTCGCTCGCGAGATTTCGAGAGAGTTTAATAATATTTCCGTTGAATCGCTCAAGAAAAATTTACCGACGCTGACGGCTGGTTCTGTCGAAGACCAGGGGGCAACGAGGGCGGCGCCCCAAGTAGCAGGGGACGAAAGACCAGTAGTAGGAAAAGGCGGCAAAACGCCAGCGCTCGAGCAGTTCACCATTGATCTGACTGCGCGCGCACGTCACGGTGAGATCGATCCCGTCATTGGTCGCGATTTCGAGATTCGACAACTCATCGATATCCTGATGCGTCGACGACAGAACAATCCTATTCTGACAGGGGAAGCCGGGGTTGGCAAAACCGCCGTGGTGGAAGGTTTTGCTCTGCGTGTCGCCAAAGGAGATGTTCCTTCGCCACTGAAGAATGTGAGTATTCGCACACTTGACCTGGGATTATTGCAAGCTGGGGCAGGCATCAAAGGGGAATTTGAAAATCGCTTGAAATCGGTGATTGAGGAAGTGAAAGGTTCGCCGCAGCCGGTCATTCTTTTCATCGACGAGGCGCATACTATGATCGGGGCAGGGGGATCGGCAGGGCAAAGTGACGCCGCAAATCTGCTGAAGCCAGCCCTAGCGCGCGGTGAGCTGCGCACAATAGCAGCAACGACATGGGCCGAGTACAAGAAGTATTTCGAAAAAGATGCGGCACTAGCACGGCGGTTTCAGGTCGTGAAAGTGGAAGAACCAACTGAGGCGCAGGCCATCGTCATGATGCGAGGATTGTGTGACTCGCTGGAGAAACACCATCAAGTCCGCATTCTTGATGAGGCGGTAGAGGAGGCGGTGAAGCTGTCGCTTCGTTATATGATGGGTCGCCAATTACCGGATAAAGCCGTGAGTGTGCTGGATACCGCTTGTGCACGAGTCGCCCTCGGTCAAGGCGCTACTCCTCCAGCTATCGAAGATGCGCAGCGGTGCATCGAGCAGGACACGGTAGCGCTTGGTGCGCTTGAGAGGGAAGCGGCAACGGGTGTGGATCATCGTGCCCGCATTAGTGAGATGCAGGCAAGCAAAGCGCGAGCGGAAGAGACTCTGAAACAGCTGCACACACAGTGGGAAAAAGAACGGGCGTTGGTAGACCAAATGCGCGACCTCCGCACACAGCTTGAGGCAAGCGCCTTAAAAAAAGAGGCAAGCGCCAGCGAAGCGCTTGAAAATCAACGTGCAGAACTTGCTCGTTTCAATCAGGAACTGGCGGCAGTGCAAGGTGAGACGCCATTGATGCAAGCCTGCGTCACCTCGCAAACTATCGCGGAGGTGATCTCGGGATGGACGGGCATCCCAGTGGGACGCATGCTCAGCGATGAGATCAAAACCGTGCTGTCGCTCAAAGAGCGGCTGGAGCAACGGGTTATTGGCCAAACACAGGCTCTCGAGGCGATTTGTCAGCGTATTCGGACGGCGCGGGCGAACCTGACGGACCCCCGTCGTCCGATTGGGGTCTTTCTCCTCGTCGGTCCTAGCGGCGTGGGCAAAACAGAAACCAGTCTTGCGCTTGCGGAAGCCCTCTACGGAGGCGAACGAAACTTGGTCTCATTAAATATGAGCGAGTATCAAGAGGCGTATACCGTATCTTCTCTCAAAGGGTCGCCGCCAGGCTATGTCGGCTACGGAGAAGGTGGAGTGCTCACCGAGGCGGTGCGCCGTAAGCCCTATTCCGTAGTGTTACTTGATGAAATAGAAAAAGCACACAACGACGTGATGGAATTATTCTATCAGGTGTTTGACAAAGGCGTTTTGGAAGATGCAGAAGGACGAGAGATTGATTTCAAGAACACCGTGATTTTACTGACTTCCAATACTGGAACGGACACGATCATGAAACTGTGCGCAGACCCGGACACGATACCCGAGGCCGGGGCGCTTGTGGAGGCGCTGCGCCCGGGTTTACTCAAAGTATTCAAACCAGCGCTACTTGGACGGATGGTTGTGGCGCCGTACTACCCCATTTCCGATACCGTCATGCGCGCCATCATCAACCTACAATTGGGGCGCGTCGCTCGGCGCCTAACGGAGCATCATGGCGCCGTGTTTAGTTACGATGAGAAAGTTGTCAATGAAATTGCAAGTCGCTGCCGTGAAGTGGAGAGCGGCGCACGCAATGTTGATCATATCTTGACACGAACCCTCTTGCCTGACATGTCGGTAGAATTCCTTTCGCGCTTGGCCAAGGGGGAGAAAATTGGGGCCGTGCACGTTTCGGTTGATGACGCGAGTAAATTTCGCTACGAGATAGCATAGGTGACCTGCAGGAGACTACAGCTATGGCGTCAAGTCATGCATCGCGTCCACTCGGGAGCACACCGCATCGCGGCATTGCGCCCCCCCGTACGCCGGGCCCACTCGGGATCAACGACCGCGCTGATCCCAACATTCTGTCGTTCTTGGGTGATACGCCGGGCCCACTCGGCGTGAACGATTATGCGTATCCTGGACTTCTTGGTGCAGTCAGACCCTCTGCTTTGCTGCTCGCCCAGGCCAGTTCCCATCATGGACGCACGGGGACCGCTACCTATGCAGCGCCTACCGGGGAGCAGCAACCCCATGAGGCCGCAACCGGCGCTGAAGCCCCCACCTCCGCCTCCGGCTCAATTGCCGTAGGCGGAGGAATGCCTACGGTAGCGCGCATTCCCGTACCGAGGACGAACGGCTTGTGTATCGAACTGTGGCCGCGGGGCTATGTGCCGAAAGCGGGCTCGACTTCCACCCTCTTCATTCAGGATGTGACCGGCAACCGTAACTTACGACTTGATTGTGGCTACAACAAACAAACGGGACGCGTAGATTATCATTGGAATCAAAAAGGCACGTTTAATGATTTCTTAATTGCGGATCACACGCCGGTGGGGCGAGCGGGCGAAGCGCTGTATCAAGGAGCGAAGTATTTTCGTTACGCCGGGCGCGTCCTGCTCGTCGTCGCGGCAGCAGCTGATCTGTACTCGATTGCCGTTGCCAAAAAGCGGTGGCGTCGTGCGACCGAGGTCGCCGCCGGCTGGGCTGGCGCGTGGATTGGATGTAAGTTGGGAGGCAAAATAGGAGCGGCCGTTGGTACGGAGATTGAACCGGGCGGAGGCACTGCTGTCGGCGGGTTGCTTGGTTGTGTGGCTGGGGGTGTTGGCGGCTACGCTGGCGCGTCGTTTGTGGTGGGGGAAACGTATGCATGGGTTGAGGAAACCTTCTTTGAGTCCTTGCCGGAAATCGCTGCTCCTCAACATGACCAAAAATAAGGGAGCCCTGTCGTCAAGGAAGGCGAACGATGACGCAGCATGAGGGTGCACAACACGACGCAACCGGAGAGACGCTGGTCGGGGTCTACCTCTCGCGTAATCCTGTTGACCCATGCTGGGAGTTGCATCCCGCTCTCCGGCATGGCAAAGCCTGGGCGCTGTTCGGTTGGCGCATGAGCACACCGCCGCTTGACGCCGGGGTTCCGCATGCTGTCGCATCCATACTTTGTCAGGCGCTTTCCCAGTGTGGAAAACTAACATTTTTACACTCACGTGCATTTGAGACCCCGCGCTCGCCAACGTGGCAATCCGCCCCGGAAGGATGGACGTGTGTGCTAGAGCCAAAAGGCATGGACTGGCTCCGCTGGCGACCAGTCTTACCTCTGCTCTGTACGATGGAGCCGACAGTGGCGATGCAACTCTTCAACGCTGAGCCGTTTAGCTGGACTATGCGCGGTCAAGTCGTGGTGCTGTCTCGACGTGAAGCGCCTCCGCCTTTACTTTCGTATCACGCCGTTTTCGAGATGCTGAAAGGCGAGGCGGTGAATGCGCTGAGGATTGAGGAGAATGCGACGATAAGAGGACTGGTGTCGCCCGGAGTTGATGGTGATTTTGTAGAATTGGGATATGTGGATGAAACGATAGCGGAAGACGTGGAAACACAACTTTCTCAGGCTTGTGCGGAGGCGGCCGTCCAGTGGCGCATTGTGTCTGAAGCAGAACTGAAAATCTTGACGAGTGCGCCGTCAGTGGACATAGCTGTTTCGGCGCGGTGAGTAGTAGAAAGCGACCAGACAATGGCATATACGCAGGCAGATAGACTGATCGCGATTCATACGCCTCTGGGCGAGGATGCCTTGCTCCTCCAAGGGTTTACTGGCCATGAAGGAATGTCGCGGCTGTTCAGCTTCCAGCTGGAGTTACTCTCGGAAGATTCGGGCATCGCGTTTGAAAGGATCGTTGGCCAGCGCGCGTCTATCCGCGTGCTCCGTGCGGATGGAGAAAAACGCTACATTAACGGCTTCATCAGCCGCTTTGCCCAACGCGCCACCGATGCCCGGTTCACGCACTATCAAGCGGAACTCGTGCCGTGGCTGTGGTTTCTGACCCGGACGGCCGATTGTCGCATTTTTCAAAACATGACCGTACCGGACATCATTAAGAAAATCTTTACGGATCTCGGGTTCAATGATTTTCGCTTGGTCCTGCAAAAGCAGTATGAACCACGAACCTATTGCGTACAATACCGTGAGACTGATTTTAATTTTGTCTCCCGCTTGATGGAACACAATGGCCTTTTTTACTTTTTTGCACATGAGGAGAACAAACATACTGTCGTCATCGGTGATACTCCTTCCGCCAATCGTCCGTGTTCGGGGCAAGAACAAGCGCGATGCGAGTTCGGCGACGGAACGTATGAGAACGAAGATGTCATTACCGCCTGGCAGGTTGAACACGAAGTCCGTCCGGGAAAGTATGCCCTCACCGACTACAACTTTGAAACGCCGAGCACGAGCCTCGGGGTGAATCTCGCCAGTAAAGTTACCTCAAGCAGCAACGGCCACTATGAGATTTATGATTATCCTGGCGAGTACCTGAAAAAGGGCCATGGCGAAATCGTGGTCAAAACACGCATGGAAGAAGAAGAAGTCCAGCACTGTGTGGTAAATGGCTCCAGCACCTGCCGAGCGTTTGTACCTGGGTATCGTTTCGACCTTACGGGGCATAAGCGCGCTGATATGAACACCGCGTATGTGCTCGTCAGTGTGCAGCACACCGCCTCGGTAGGGAATTGCTACGTCTCAAGCGCCAACCCCGATGACGGCGAAATTTGTTCTAATCATTTCTCTTGCATTCCGCATGAAGTGCCGTTTCGCGCCCCGCGAGTGACGCCGCGCCCCATTGTGCAAGGGCCGCAGACGGCTGTTGTAGTAGGCCCGGCCGGAGAAGAAATTTACACGGATAAATATGGCCGGGTGAAGGTGCAATTCCACTGGGACCGAGAGGGGAAACGGGATGCGCAGAGTTCGTGTTGGATTCGCGTGTCGCATCCTTGGGCGGGCAAAGGATGGGGGGCAGTGTCCATTCCACGGATCGGGCAAGAAGTCATCATCGATTTCTTGGAGGGAGATCCAGACCAGCCTATTATTACAGGTCGCGTCTACAATGCTGAACAAATGCCGCCGTATGGGTTGCCCGGTGGCGCTGTAGTGAGTGGGATCAAATCAAATAGCACCAAAGGCGGCGGCGGTTACAATGAGATGTCGTTCGATGACACCAAGGGGAAGGAGCAAGTCGTCGTCCATGGTCAATACGACATGCATACTACGGTTGAGCATGACCAGACCACGACTGTGCACCGCCACCGGACCGACGCTATCGATGTGGATGATAAGGAAACAGTCGGTCACGATCAAACTCAATCGGTGGGCAATAATCACATGCAGTCTGTGGGCGGCAATCAAACCCTTTCAGTCGTAAAGAACCGGACACGCACCGTCTCCCAGAACGAAACTGTGACGGTTACTCTTATGCGAGCGCATAGCGTTGGCATCAATGAAATGATTAATGTTGGCGCCGCACAAGAAGTGACGGTGGGCGGATTCCGTTCGCTCTCTGTGGGGCTCTATCAAAATACAACAATCGGGGCGAGTCATACTGAGCACGTTGGCACTAATCATAGTGAAACGATCGGCAACAATCATAGTGAGACGATTGGGAACGATCACAGCGAAACAATCGGTAGCGATCGTTCGACGAAAATTGGTAGTAACCGTCAAACTAATATTGGGAAAGACGATTCACTCAAAATTGGCAAAAATCTGGTCATTGACGCTGGTTCCCAAATTGTCATTAAGACTGGACAGGCGAGCATTACGATGAAGAGCGACGGAACGATCGTTATTAAGGGTAAGGCCATTACCGTTGATGCAATGCAAAAGATTGAAGAAAAGGCGATGAATATTACCTCGGAGGCCAGCGCCAAGAGCATGACCAAGGGCTCGATGGTTAATGTTGAGGCGTCGGGAATCAATACCATTAAAGGGTCATTAGTAAAAATAAATTAAGAGTGTTAAAAACCGAGAGAGATGATTCCGCCGTTTTTATCGTGTGGGCGGAGTTCTAGACGATCGAAGCTTTGTTAAACGTTGAAGACAAATGCAAAATGAGGAAATGCCCGTCGCACTCCGGTTCCTAATCGCTGCGTTAGCAACGTGGCGTGTCGCATTTCTCTTGGTAAGGGAAGAAGGTCCTAGTGGAATATGTGCTGCCCTGCGGCAGAGTGCGGGCGCTGGATTTTACGGACAAATTTTGAGTTGTGTAAAATGTACGGGGATGTGGGTAGCGCTTCCATTTGCGATGTTCGTGGGTGGAACATGGGGAGAACTACTAGTGACGTGGCTGGCGCTTGCTGGAGTGGTGGCGTTGATTGATGAATGGACACGATCCCCATTTGAATGGCAGGAGACGAAAGACGATGAACTGTTGCGGACACAGTCCGACCGCACCGATGACCGAGCGTCATAGAATGCGGGTGCGCTACAGCGGCGGCAGACCTGTGGTGGTCAAAGGGCCAGTAACGGGTCTGGAGTACCGATTTTCAGGAATCGACCGTGTTCAGCTCGTTGACCCACGCGATGCCATCACTATCGTACGGAGCCCACTCTTTCGCGTAGAGGGCGTCGTTGAGATTCCAATGGAAAAAGGAGAGAACGCTCATGGGTAAACCGGCTGCGAGACTAGGAGACGCCACCATGCATGGCTCGACCTTACTAGGGGCTCCATGCCCCACCGTATTGATTGGCGGAAAACCAGCGTGGCGTATCACTGATCAGCACACGTGTACAATCCCTAATGCCCCACCGCTCGCCTGCGACGGTGCTCCGCACGGTCCGGGGGTAACAACGCTTATTCCTGACGGAGGCTCCGGGATGGTGCTCATTGGCGGCAAACCTGCTGCCCGTGTCGGTGATATCGTTATGGAGCCTCACGCTCTTATTCCTCTGCCGCCACCAAATAATATTGTTGTAGGCGAGTTCACGGTGTTGATCGGGCAGGGGGGAGGTGGGGGATGTACAGGAGGAGGTACGTGAACGTAGTTATGGTTCCGGTCTGGAACTAACTAGAGTGAAGATGAAAGATGTCCCAATTTGGACTTCCTAAAACGTCCATCGGAGAGTCAACTTCTCCGAAATCAGCCCGAAGGGAGATCTGATGGAGAGGAGAGTAATTTCAGCGGGGCCTACCCATGTGTAACGTAAACATTGTAACTGGTGAGGTCACGCAGTTCGTAACCGACTTCTTTCTACCTGGAATCATTCCGCTTCACTTCATTCGAAGCTACTCTAGCACCTCAACGGAAATGGGACCACTGGGTTACGGGTGGAAACACAACTTTGAGGTAAGTCTTCACCTTTCAGATTCCCAAGCCACGCTTGCTTATGACAATGGGAAAACTGCCACTCTGCCATTACGACCGATCAATGTAGTACCTCCTGCCCCTCTTTCTGGTTTAACGTTGACCAGGACCTCTAGTGAGATCGTTATTACAGAGCCGGACCAAAACCGGTTGGTCTTTGTCCGACCCGAACGTTTTGGCCAACTATGGCTTTTGGTTCGCAAGGAGGACCCGTACGGTAATGCTATACGATTCACCTATGATACCCATCACCGCATAGTTGGAATAACGGACACTGAAGGACGGCTACTTACGTTCCATTACAACCGGCAGGGACGCTTACAAGAGATCCGCCTCGCAGAAAATAGAGGCCTCAGCAATTTCGTCTCCATGATGACATATGAGCACAACCATGTGAACGATCTCATTGCGACCACCGATCGTTCACAAGCGTCCTGTACCTATGCCTATCAAGATCATCTTCTCACTAGCGTGACCAACCGCATCGGAGGGCATCTTTATTATCAGTACGATCGAGACCGTCGTTGCGTCCGTACCTGGCGAGACGGTGGTGTCCAGTACCGGGAGATCCGACATCACCACGCGCGTATGATAACGGCTGTGATTGATTCCCACGGGTATACGACTCTCTACCGGAACAACGAGAAAGGGCTTACCGAGGAAGAAGTGGACCTGCTTGGTCGCACCAAGCGGGACGTTTACGATGGCGATGGCAACCTTCTTCTCAACAATAGTGCCGCCGGCGGCCTGCAAGAAGTGCTGATCCATGACAAAGTCAATAAGGTAGTCCGTCTGATTTCAAATATCGGGGAGATTCGCTTCGAAGTGAACGATATGGGTCAACCCTTGTCGTTCACGAATGCGGAGGGACAGACTAGTCTTTATGAGTACGATCATGGTGGGAATCTTACCCGGTCCGTCTCCCCGCTCGGCGCGGAGTGGCGCTTCTTCTACGACCAGTTCGGACGTTTAGTAAGAACCGTAGACCCTATCGGCTATGAGGTTCGCCACGAGCGCACTAGCAACCCGCCCACAACTGCAGACGTGGACGCTCTGGGAGTACTCTCCAAGCGGAGCTTCGATATATATGGCAACCTCATCGCTCTGGAAAACGAGAGCGGCCATCGCACCGAGATTCAATACGACCCGGCAGGCAACCCTGTGAAGGTCATTTATCCCGACGGGAGCACCGGGACTTACACCTATGATGCGGAAAGCAACATGCTGTCCGACACAGACGGCACAGGCCTGACGACTAGGTATGAGTACGACTTAAATGATTCCCTTATTGCAGTCATCGACCCTGCTGGCCAGCGGACCACGCTGATGTACGACACCGAAGAGAACCTCGTCTCCATTACCAACACCCGAGGCGAGAGGTCCGAGTTGGTCTACGACGCATTGGGACGTGAGACAAAAACGACATACTTTGACGGACGCATAGAGTGCTATGAGTACGACGACCGCGATCGATTGATCCGCATCCGGACGGGGCAGGGCCGGCTGATTGTAGACCTCTCCTACGACGACGCGAACCGCCTTGTGAGCAAGAAGTGGGCGGACGGGAAGGAAGTGACGATCAGTTACGGCACCCAGAACCAGATCCTTTCCCTGACAGGTACCGATCAGGACCTGTTCTACGAGTGGGACGCCGATCTACGCATGGTCAAGCAGCAGCTCGGGGATGTGACTCTGGAGCTTGAGTACGACAGCGCAGACAACCGCGTTGGCTTGAAGACCAGTAAGGGCAGACATATCCACTACGAGTGGGACCTTCGAAAGCGATTGACGAGAATCGTGGATTCAGGTCAGTATGCTTACGAGTATTCTTACAATCCGTCCGGCTGCATTACCGAGGCCCGTTTTCCGGACGGACTTCGTCAGCGGTTTGACTACGATCTCCTCGACCGCATGATTGTGCGTTCAGTCTTGAGACCGGACGGAACTGAGTTGACTCGCAGGCAGTTCCGTTACGACGGACAAAGCCGCCTCTACGCCATGCAGGATCTGCAGCGCGGATCCTTCGAGTATCACTACGATTCCCAAGACCATATCGGGGACGTCATTAAGGACGGCCAGCTGGTCGAGCATTATGACTATGACGGCGAGGATAACTTGCTCTTGACCAGGGGAGGGACAGCCGTCGTCCTTGAGCGCGGCAATCAGGTGGTCCGCGCCGGGGGCGTTGAGTACCATTACGACGACTTCGGCAACCTGGTCTTGAGGAAGCAAGGTGCGGAGGAGACACGCTACGAATACAATCTGGACGGTGACCTTGTCAAGGTGCGCGACAGCCGTGGCAACACGTTCGAGTTCCGCTATGATCCGCTAGGAAGGCGTGTGGCAAAACTACACAATGGAAAAAGACAGGACTTCTTGTGGGACGGCGTCGCGCTGCTGGAAGAGACTGAGGACGGCCAGGGCACGACGGAGTACCTGTTCATGCCGGAATCGTTCTTCCCCGTGGGCCAGACGCAGGGAGGAGAGCATTACACATACAGCTTTGACCAACTCGGAACCCCTACCGAGTTGTTTGACAGCCACGGTAACATCGCTTGGGCGGTCGAGTACACAGCCTTCGGTGAACTGCGGAACACATTTCAGGCGCAGACCAGCAGTCCCTTCCGATTTCTGGGGCAGTACTGCGACGACGAACTCGGGCTCTTCTATACCCACTATCGCTATTACGACCCGCAGCTAGGGCGGTTTACTTCACCGGATCCTATCCGTTTCACTGGGGGACCGAACTTTTATCGGTATGTGATCAACCCAGTGAACTGGGTCGATCCGTTCGGGCTAGCTTCAGGTACCTGCGTTCTGCGCAAAAAATGCAGCTGGAATAAAAAACAACAGAAGGACTTTGAGAAGAAGGCGAGACAATAGCAAAGGCAGATGAAGAACAAGGAAAAGGAAAGGTCAATAGCGAAGGTTCAATGTGAAGATCTCAAGGTTGCCAAGGAGAGTTACGACGAAGTGAAAAACCAAGGATATACGCTCCGCCCCGCAACAAAATCAACCATGAAGTGATCCAATA
>JACXTT010002438.1_pt1 | contig 29521 bp, 21 predicted proteins | sample 9270951 | NCBI WGS metagenome assembly JACXTT01 (sample SAMN15532306, study PRJNA645909) | rock metagenome | isolation source: weathered quartz diorite | place: Puerto Rico | collected 2017-06-21 | reverse complement strand
GCAAACAAAAGACTTACCGGAGGGCTAACTCCTTTAGATGCAACACTTACAACAAACAGGGGGGTGGGGAGCGCGCTCCTGGTTCGGTTTACGCAGAGCGCAGTCTGCGAAGGGTCCGCCGAGCGTCCTTTCATTACCTCTTTACTTCCATGCCTCCTTGATTCATCTTTTCTCCTCACCCGGAGTCACTCCTCATGACCCAACAGCTCACCTTCAACCTCATGCCGGAGAAGCGGGCCTGGACCGTCAGCGAGCTCACCGCAAGGATCCGCGATCTCCTCGCTAAAAACTTTACGGACATCAGCGTGCAGGGCGAAATCTCCAACTGCCGCGAAGCGCAGTCCGGTCATATCTATTTCACCCTGAAGGACGATCGCGCGCAGGTCCGCTGCGTCTTCTTCAAACAACAGCAGCGCGGCATCAAGTTCCGTCCCGAAGACGGCCTGCAAATGACCGTGCGCGGTTCTCTCAGCGTCTACGAAACGCGCGGCGAGTATCAAATTTACGTGGAAAATCTCGAGCCCATCGGCCTCGGCGCGCTCCAGCTCGCTTTCGAGCAATTGAAGAAACGTCTCGAAGCGGAAGGCCTCTTCGATCCGGCGCGCAAAAAGCCACTGCCGCTGCTCCCCAGCCGCATCGGCATTGTCACCTCGCCGCGCGGCGCCGCCGTGCGCGACGTCGTGCGCATCCTCACGCGGCGTTTCCCGAACGTGCATCTAACCGTTTATCCTGTGCGTGTGCAGGGCGAAGGCTCCGCCGAGGAAATCGTCAAAGCGCTGAAATTCTTCAACGCCAGGAAACTGGTGGACGTGCTCATCGTTGCACGCGGTGGCGGCTCCCTGGAAGATTTGTGGGCCTTCAACGAAGAAATCGTCGCGCGCGCTATCTTCGCTTCGGGAATTCCCGTGATCTCCGGCGTCGGCCACGAAACCGATTTCACCATCGCCGATTTCGTCGCCGACGTTCGCGCTTCCACTCCTTCCGCAGCCGCCGAGCTGGTCGTCCAGACGCGCCGCGAATTCGACAAGCACATTGCCGAACTGTGCGAAACTCTCGCAGGTCTGGTTCGGTATCGCCTGCTAGAATTGTCGCGCCGCGTCCACGAGTTCTCCGCGCGCCGCGGTTTCCGCCGCCCGCTCGATCTTCTCCGCCAGCAGCGCCAGCGCGCGGATGAAATGACTTCGCGCCTCGCTCTCGGCCTTCGCGCGCGCCTCGCGCAATCGCGCAAACGCTTCACCGCCGCGCACTTGCGCATCGCTTCCTTCGATTTTCGCGTGAAAATTGCCGCGTTCCGCCTGCGCCTCGAAAGGCGCGCCGCTGAACTCGGTGTCCGTATCGAGCGCCTGCTGCGGGCGAAGCGCGACCGCCTGGAAAAATTAGCCCTACAGCTCCAGGAGCGCAGCCCCCTGCGCGTTCTCGAACGCGGCTACGCCATCGCCACCGGCGCCGCCGGCAACCTCCTCCGCGACGCCGCCCAAGTCGCCCTCGGCGACACCGTCTCTATACAACTCCACCGCGGCAAGCTATTTACAGAAGTGAAAAGAAAGGAGTCTTAACTGTTCGCTGATATCTGATCGCTGATCACAGGGAACTATTCATCATCGGAAGAAGAGGCAACTTTGAGCACCGCGAGGAACGCCTCTTGCGGAATATCGACCTGACCGACGCGCTTCATGCGGCGCTTGCCTTCTTTTTGTTTTTCGAGGAGCTTGCGCTTGCGCGTGATGTCGCCGCCGTAGCACTTGGCGAGCACGTTTTTGCGGATGGCCGCGACGGTTTCGCGTGCGATGACGCGGCTGCCAATTGCAGCCTGAATCGGAACCTCGAACATCTGCCGCGGAATGAGCTTGCGCAAGCGCGTCACCAGATCGCGCCCGCGCTCTGCCGCAAAGTCGCGATGAATGATCAGCGCCAGCGCATCGACCGGTTCCCCGGCGACCAGCACATCCAGCTTGATGAGGTCGGATCCCCGGTAGTCGGCAAGATGGTAGTCGAGCGAAGCGTAGCCGCGTGAAGTGGATTTCAAGCGGTCGTAAAAGTCGAGCACGATTTCGTTAAGCGGCAGCTCGTAGGTGAGCATCACGCGAGTCGGCGAAAGATATTCGAAATTTTTCTGTGTGCCGCGCTTTTCCTGGCAGAGCTGTAGAATTCCGCCGACGGAATCCTCGTTGGTGATGATCATCGCTTTGATGATCGGCTCTTCGATTTTTGCGATGTCGCTGGGGTTCGGAAATTTCGCCGGGCTGTCCACTTCGATCACTTCGCCGGTCACGCGCGTGATGCGGTAGCGCACGCTCGGCGCCGTAGTGATCAGGTTGAGCCCGAATTCGCGCTCCAGCCGCTCCTGCACGATTTCCATGTGCAGCAGGCCGAGGAAGCCGCAGCGGAAACCGAATCCAAGAGCGACGGAATTTTCCGGCTCGTAAAAAAACGCCGCGTCGTTCAATTGCAATTTTCCGAGCGCGTCGCGCAGCGGTTCGTAGTCGTCGGCAAGCACGGGAAATAATCCCGCGAACACCATCGGCTTGATGGCCTCGAATCCCGGCAGCGCCGGAGCGGGACGCGTCACTTCGATGACCGTGTCGCCCATGCGCGCATCGGCCACGCGCTTGATGTTTGCGACGATGAAGCCGACGTCGCCCGCTTCGAGTTCCTCGAGCGCGCTGGGTTTCGGGGTCAGCGTGCCGAGCTGTTCGACTTCGTAGGTGTCGTCGCCCGCGACGAGTTTGATTTTCATATGATTCTTGATGCGCCCTTCCATCACGCGCACGAGAACGACAGCGCCGCGATAAAGGTCGAACCACGAATCGAAAATCAGTGCCTGCAACGGATTTTCCGCGCCGCCCTTGGGCGGCGGCACGCGCGCAACGATCGCTTCGAGCACATCTTCCACGCCGATGCCGCTTTTCGCGCTGATCAGCAGCGCGTCCTCCGCGGGAATCGCGAGCACGCTTTCGATTTGCTCCTTTACGAATTCCGGCTGCGCCGCCGGCAAATCAATTTTGTTGATCACCGGAAGGATCGTCAGATTGTGTCCCGCGGCGAGAAACGTATTCGCTACGGTTTGCGCTTCCACTCCTTGCGACGCATCCACGACCAGGAGCGCGCCTTCGCACGCGGAAAGCGCGCGCGAAACTTCGTATGAAAAATCGACGTGGCCGGGCGTGTCGATCAAATTCAGCCGGTACGTATTTCCGTCTTTCGCTTTGTAGTGCAGACGAATACTTTTCGCTTTGATGGTGATGCCGCGCTCGCGCTCGAGATCCATCGAGTCGAGGACTTGCTCGTGCATTTCGCGCTCGGTCAGCGCGCCGGTCATTTCCAGCAGGCGATCGGCCAGCGTGGATTTGCCGTGGTCGATGTGCGCGATGATGCAGAAATTGCGTATAAACTTCGGATCCATTGTGCTCGGTTACCGGCGGAGCGGCTGCTTTTGAACGGGCAATCCAGGCAGCGAAAAAAACCGTGCCGTGTAAACATTCAGTCTGCCACAAATCGCATTGTCGCGCAGCCGCAGGCAGCAGCCTGAGCCGACGAATGCATCGGCCACACAGGCGCTCCCTCAAAGCAGCAGGAACTTAATTAGGGCTTGTGCGGAGGGAGTTATTTAACCCCGGCCTGGTAACGTGCAGCCTCTTCAGGCTTGCCCCAAGCTTGGTAGAGGGCGGCCAGTCGCCGCACGGCTTCCAAAGTCAACGGGCCGTGTTCCCCCTGAACACCTTTCATGGTGGCGTAACTCCGCCGCAGGAGAGGCTCTGCTTCCACATAGCGTTTCTGCGTGGTCAGGCACTCGCCCAAGGCTCCTTCCGAAGCGCCGATCAACTGATTCCCTGCGGGCAAGAGGCGTGTGCGCATCTCGAGGGCCTCGCGCAGATAGGCTTCTGCCTCCCGAAAACGTCCGGTCTTGTTCAGGATCAGGCCCAACTCCATCAGCGGGTTCGCAAAATAGGCGTTGTCTTTGGGCGTGGTGAGCGCCCTGCTGAAGACTTGCACAGATTCTCTGGCGGCACTTTCGGCATCCTGATAATCGCCCTTCTTGTAGAGGAGATCGGACAGGCGAAACAGGCTCATAGCAGTATCGGGATGCGCGTTGCCCAGCATTTTCCGCCGGAGCTCCAAACCTTCCCGAACGAATGGCTCAGCTTGGGAATAGCTGCCCTTCTTGATTAGCACGGCGCCCAGGTTCGAAAGGGTGGCAGCCATTTCTACATAGGTGCCCTCGGGGAGCCTGCGATACTCGTCGATGGCCGCGCGGTCCAGGCGCTCCGCTTCATTCAGGTCACCGCTGCGGTAGGCGACGTCACCGAGATCGTTGTCAATCATAGCGACGTACGCGCGGTCTTTGCCGATCAACTTGGAAGCGTATTGCAATGCTTCGCGAAGGTAGCCCTCAGCGGCTTTGTCTCCCGTCTGGTCCAGCATCGATCCATAGTCGCCAAGCGCATAGGCCATGGTGTGAGCGTCGAGATGTCCGCGTTGTGCCTCTTTGCGCTCAATGTCGATGTCTTTGCGAAAGAGCGCTTCTGCCCCGGCGGCGCTGCCCTTTCGCAGCAGCGTATTGGCCAGCATGTTCGAGGCCTCGACGATCTGGTGGCTATCGGGGCCGTAAAGACGGATATAGTTTTGGAGAGCCGACCTCAGAATTTGTTCGGCCTGGTCGTAGCGGCCCTGGGCATAGTAAACCGACCCGATGGTGCGCTGCATTTCCGCAAGCACTTCGGGCTGGCCCGCCAACTCCGATTCGGCACGCTTGGCGGCCTGCTCGACGACCTCAGAAACTTTGGCATCCGGATCTTTGCGTGGATTGGATGAATTGTAAGCGGGGCTGGAAAAGCTCAGCATGTCCTGTAGGAAAGCGTTAATACGTTGCGCCTTGGCGGATTCGACGCGCGCGCGTTGGCCTTCGGCGACCGCGACTTTTGCCTGCCACGCGGTGGCCGCAATTCCTGCAGCCAGAGAGACGACTAGCAGGGCCGCAGCCGCGACACCGGCCTTATGCCGCGCGACGAATCTCGCCGCCCGGTATCCGGCAGTATCCGGCCGCGCGATAACCGGTAACTTTTCCAGGTGACGGTTGATGTCTTGCGAGAGTTGCTCGGCCGAGGCATAGCGGCGTGGAGGCTCTTTGCGCAAAGCTTTTAGGACAATGTTGTCGAGATCACCGGTCAGCTGGCGTCTGAGTTTATCGGGTGTACCCTCGCGTGTTGCGCTGACGGATTGAGGAGAAAGTGCGCCGTCCGGGCCAGATTCTTGCACGCGATTCATGACTGCACTGGGCTTTTCCGGTTCCGCTTCGCAGATAGCCCGTTCGATTTCGTCCGGCGACCCGCCGGCTAAGCGGTAGGGGCTATGACCGGTGAGCAACCTATAGAGCAGGACGCCGAGCGAGTAAACATCACTGGCCGTTGTGATGTTGGCCCCACGCACCTGTTCGGGACTGGCAGATTCTGGAGTCATGCGACGTGCGAGGGTAATTGTGGGGTCAGCGATTCCGGGCGCGGCGGCGAGAAGCTTGGCGATGCCGAAGTCCAGGAGCCGCGGGACACCCTCCGCGGTGACAAGGATGTTTCCCGGCTTGATGTCGCGGTGAATTACAAGGTGTTGGTGGGCATCGTGTACTGCGGCGCACACACTCTGAAAGAGCTTCAGCCGTTCGATCGTGTTTAGCTTGTGCGCATCGCAATATTTGTCGATGGGTTCTCCCTGGATGTACTCCATCACGAAGTAGGGCCGTCCCTCTTCGGTTGTGCCGCCATCGAGCAATCTCGTGATATTGGGATGCTCAAGGGTAGCCAGAATCTGGCGTTCACTGCGAAAGCGCCGGATGACGTCTTCACTGTCCTGGCCACGCTTAATGAGCTTGATGGCCACTTCTTTCTGGAAAGCCTCGTCGGCGCGGGACGCCAGGTACACAGCGCCCATGCCACCCTGGCCGATCTTGCGTATGACTTTGTAAGGGCCGATGCTCTGACTGGCGATCGATCGATCTTCGTTTTCTTCGAGCAGTTTGATGCCTTCAACGAAGGCGGGTGTTTCGGTAAAGCTTCCTTTCTCGTAGGAGGAGAGAAGAGATTCGATATCCTTTCGGAGGGAAGCGTCACCGGCGCAGGCTGAATCGAGAAAGGTGGCGCGGCGGCCCGGTTCACAATCCAGAGCGTTTTGAAAGAGATCTTCGATCTGACGCCAGCGTTGGGGCTCCATAATCCAGCCTAGCTGCCGAGTTCACGGCGCAGCCAAGCCCGGGCCATCCTCCAGTCACGGGTTACGGTTGCCGGGGAGACCTTCAGGGCTTCGGCTGCCTCATCGACGGACATACCGCCGAAATAGCGAAGCTCAAAGACTCTGCTCTTCCGGGGATCGATGGTAGTGAGACTGTCAAGCGCGGTATTGACGGCCACCAGCTCGTCCGCGCGCTCGTCGGACATGACCGCGACGTCGCCAAGCGGCAATCCTGGCTTGCCTTCGCCTCGTTTGGCGCGCCCGCGACCGCGGGCGTGATCCACCAGAATGTTGCGCATGACGCGTGCAGCGACGGCGAAGAAGTGGGCTCGCGTCCGCCACTGGATGTTTTGCTGGCCGACAAGCCGGAGATAGGCCTCATGGACGAGGGCAGTGGTCTGGAGAGTGTGGTCCTGGCGCTCCCGGCGCATGTAGGAGTTCGCGAGCCGATGAAGCTCGCCGTAGACAAGGGGAAGGAGCTTCTTGAGGGCCGCCTCGTTCCCCTTGCTCCAGTCCACGAGGAGTTGCGTAATTTCAGCCTGGGCTGACATGGCAAGACTGCCTGTGGGAACTGCCGCGAAGCATACCACACCCTGAACTGGCTCCGGGAGTGGCCGCTATCGCGAAAACAGCATGACTCGATTCTGGCGGAAATGTCGCTCTAGATAGTGTAGGCGCATTTCAGCGTACCCGAAGCAGCTAGACATGCGCGATACGCCACGGTCGTCCCGTGCCCTCCTAGGAGAAGAAGCGATGAAATCCAGCCAGCAGTTTGTCTCGCCCGATCCGACATTGCATCGCTCCGGGATTCTCCTGACTTCCGTAATATTCTGTTGCGTCCTTGCCGTACTTGCTGGCTGCGGCGGTAGTTCCACTCCACCCCCTCCACCCCCTCCACCCCCGCCGACCCTTCCCTCTGCCACCTCCCTCCCGGCTTCCTGCGCTGCAGGCGCAGTGGGCTCAAATTATTCGTGTCAGATTTCAGTTTCAAACGGCAGCAGTCCTTTCACTTGGACGGCCAAGGGTCTACCCAAAGGGCTCACCTTAGTTGTGAGCGCGGACACTACCTCCGCAACCATCACCGGCACTGTACAGCCGCTCGGGGCGGTTGTTCACATGGTTGAGCGGCGCGCGGCGACCACACCTGCTGTCGCAACGGACCCCACGAGTTCCGTCAGCGTTACAGTGACAGTGACCGATGCAAAGGACCTTTCCTCAAGCGTCACCTTCAACATCACTGTGACTTTCCCGGGCCTCGCGATTTCCACCACCACTCTCCCCGCCGGTACCGCAGGAACGGCCTATTCCGCGACTGCCACCGCCACGGGCGGTATTACGCCATACAGTTGGACGATTTCCGGACTTCCGGCGGGACTTACCTCTGCCTCCGCCACTCCCTCCGCAATCATTTCCGGGATCACTGACCATGTCGGAACCTTCAGCATCACTGCTACAGTTTCCGATGCCGAATCCACACCGGCGACTATGTCGGTGACCCTCAGCCTCACCATGATGCAAGCGGCCACGCTGATGATATCGACGACCATGCTGCCCAGCGGCACAGTCAACTCTCCCTATAGTCAAACGCTCGCAGCCACGGGCGGTGTTACGCCATACACGTGGAATGTGGCCAGCGGAGCACTGCCCGCAGGATTGGCGCTTTCTAGCGCTGGCGTAATTTCCGGAACGCCCACGACCAGCGCAAGCTCATCCTTCACTGTCCAGGCCACGGACGCGGAATCTCCTGCGCAGACGTCTACGCAGGCCCTCAGTATCACAATCAATACCGCGTCCAGCGGTCTGAATATCACCACGGCGAGCCCGTTGACGAATGCGACGCTCAATTCTGCCTACAGCGCAATGGTGACGGCAACGGGTGGCACTCCGCCTTATACTTGGACCCTCGGCTCCGGATCGGTCCTCCCCGCAGGTCTCTCTCTGACCTCGGGCACTCCCAGTGCCACGGTTTCAGGCACGCCTACTGTGACTGGCACTTTCAAGTTTACCTTGGACGTCATGGACTCGGCCGGGACTCCCGCAACCTCTTCGGCCAGCTTCTTGCTTACTGTAAGCGGGTCTACGACGCTAAATTGCCCCGCCATCGTGAACTTGACTCTGTGCGGCACATACGAGATGGGACTCCAGGGATTCGTCGCTACCACCGGGCCAGCGATAATGGGGGCCAGCTTTGTCGCTGACAACTCCGGCCACATCGTCAGCGGTGTCGAGGACATTAACAGTGTTAGCGGTGGCCAAGCCGATGTCTCCATCACTGGCGGAAGCTACGTGATGGACGCCAGCGGCGACGGGCGCGGCGTGCTGACACTCGTCGACTCGAATGCCGGTAGCCGCACCTTCCGCTTTGTACTGGAATCGGCGGCCAATGCCGGGTCAGGGGCGATCGAGGAGTTCGACGCCAGTGGGACGCTCGCTGCAGGCACCATCCTTGGCCCCGGAACACCGCCTTTCGCCACGATACCTGCCAGCACCATCTTTGCAGTTCAGCTCGAGGGGTACAACGGTTCCGGCCAACGAGCGGGGATGCTCGCAGAATTCCAAGTCGGGAGCAGCGGGTGCAATGGCGCGAGCGGCTCGCTCAACTCGCTGGCTGGTGAGCACGTGGTTACGAACACCGCCGGCACGGTGAACGCAACCCTCACCATCACGGGATCGTGCACAGCCCCCGATCCCAACACCGGCCGCGGCACTGTCACGCTAACGATCAGCGGCGGCACGCCCTTCACCAACACCACTCTGAATTTCATTTTCTACGCTGCCGGTACGTCCACGAGCGGCCTTCTAGGTCTGTTCCTCGGTGAAACAGATGCTATTGCTGCCAACCAGCCCATCCTGGGTGGCATTGCGCTGCCGGTGGGTGCCGGTGGCGGCGGGTTCACGAGCTGCGGCGCACCGGCAGCGTGCATCTTGGCCGGGCGTGGCACGACTGATGGCACGGTTACAACCGGCCACGCCGTCGCTTTTCTCGTTCGCAGCAGCGGCACACCCGTCACAACAACCACAGGCACGATTGCCGGCGTCTTGGACGAGAACTTCGGCGGCAGCATCACGTCCGGAGGTGCTTTGCCATACACGTCTTACACAATAGACGCCAACGGCGTCGGTACCTTCACCGGCACGCGCCCCACCATTCACTTTATCGGTGACGGCAGGTTTATGGACGAGAGCGTCAGCGTAATTATGGGCGATACCAACGTGCAAAACACGACTGCCTTTGAAAGCCCGGGCGCGCCGTATATCCTTGGCGAGAGTATCGGCACCAGCGGTAATGGGGCGACGCCGGCCGTCCCCCACGTACTCGGCGTTCTGACGCCCTCAGCCGCCAGCGCCGGCACATTCTCCGGAGCCTTGGACGTCAGCAGTAGCGCCGGATCCGCAGCCGGTGTCATGGCCAGCGGCAGCTATACAGTTAGTTCCACCACTGGCCGGGGCACGGGAACCGCCAACCTCACTGGCAGTGCTAGCAGCATTTCGGTAGTCATCTACTGTACCCGGCACAGGCGCTTCTCCGTGCTGGACATGCAGTCCAGCGATCCTTACGTTCTCGGGGCTCGGCTCCAATAGCGGGAAACAGGGCGGGCACCTCGCGTTGATCGAGGCAGTAGCTGCGGCCGATCGGCTACTCCTCGCGGAGGGTGCGGACGGGCTCGACGCGTGTGGCGCGGTAGGCGGGGAGGATGGTGGCGAGGAGGCCGACGGCGACGAGGAGCAGGGCGACGCCAGCGAAGGTCAGCGGGTCGGTGGAGCGGACACCGTAGATGAGGGACGTCACGACGCGGCTGAGAGCGAATGCGGCTGCCAGGCCTAGGGCCACGCCCAGCAGGATGGGCTTCATGCCATCGGCAACGACCATCTCGAGGACATCGGAAGGGGTGGCGCCGAGCGCCATGCGAATGCCAATTTCGCGGACCCGGCGGCGAACACTGTACGATAGCACGCTGTAGATTCCGACGGCGGCGAGAACCAGCGCCAGCCCGGCGAACGCGCCGAGCAGGAGCACGTTGAAACGCTGCGGTGACAACGATGCGGAAATCAAGCCTTCCATAGTGACCACGCCCACGACCGGCGTTTCGGGATCCACCTGGTGCACAGCGCTGGTGACGCCGGAGATCGCGCTCGCCGGATCGGCGCTGGTGCGCACGGCAAGGCTCATGCCGAACGAGCGCCAGGCTTCCGAGGGCGGGACCGTGAGCTGGCTCAAGGGCCAATAGAGCGTCTCAGCGGACCGGGTTTGATCCAAAGAATCCTGTTTCACATCACCGACCACGCCTGCGACTTCCCGCACCACACCCGGGAAAAATGTCAGCGTGATGTGCTTGCCGATTGGATTCTCGTTGGGCCAGAAACGCTTCGCCATGGATTCGCTGATGAACACCACGGGCGGTCGGCCCGCCACGTCCGCGTCGTTCAAGTCGCGGCCTCGCAGCACTGGGACGCGCATCGCACGCAAGTAGCCCGGCGAGATCATGCGAACATCTACCTCGGGCTGATCCGCCATCGGCACGACGGGCTGGCCTTCGACCGCGACGGGCTGGTGCGAGCCGCCGTCGTTTATCGGCAAACTATCGATTAGCCCGGCTGATTCCACACCTGCCGTTGCGCGAACCTGCCGCAGCACCTGGTCATAAAAGTTGATCTGCGCAGCCGGACTGGGGAACTTCGTGCCTGGAACAGTCAGCCTCGCCGTCAAAACGCTATTGGGATCGAAGCCGGGCTGAACACTGCTGAGGCGCAACAAACTACGGATCATCAGGCCGGCGCCGATCAGCAGCACCAGCGACAAGGCAACCTCCGAGACCACCAGCAAGCCGCGTGTTTTGCTTCCGCTGGAATCCGAGCTACCGCGACTTTGGCCCTGCTTCAGGGCTTCGTTGACATCCGTTCTCGTGAATCGCACGGCCGGCAAGAGACCGGCGAGGATTCCCGCGAGGAGCGCCAGAAACACGGTGAACGCCAGCACGGGCGCATCAAGCGTAATTTCCGTGAAACTCGGGAGCCGATCGGCGAGGAATTTCTGGATCAACGTAATGCATAGGCGCGCCAGGAAAAGCCCGAGTGCGCCGCCCGCGAGCGAGAGCAGCACCGTCTCCGCAAGGATCTGGCGCAGCACCGCGGCACGGCTGGCACCCAGCGACGTGCGGATCGCGATTTCTTTCCTTCGCGCGATAGTCTTGGCGAGCACCAGATTGGCGACATTGGCGCACGCAATCAGGAGCACAAAAGCCACTGCGCCCAGTAAGACGAGCAAAGCAGGCCGCACGTCGCCGACAATCTGCTCGCGCAGGGGAAGAACCGTAGCGCCCCAGCCCTTGTCGTCCTCGGGATATTGCTGCTCGAGACGCGCGGAAATCGCGGCGAGGTCCGCTTTGGCTTGCTGCACGGCAACCTCGGGCTTGAGGCGACCGATTACCATATAATTGTGATTGCCGCGTACCGCGCGCTTCTCGTTGCTCCAAGCCAGGGGAACCCATAGCTCAGCCCAGTCTGGAAACTTGAACTTGGGAGGCATAACGCCGACGACGTTATAGGTTTGGCCATTGAGGAGGACGTTCCGGCCCACGATGCCGGGATCGCCGGCGAAGTGGTCACGCCAAAGCGTGTGGCCCAGAATCACGACCTGGCCCTGGCCGGGGCGATCTTCTTCCGGCGAGAACGTGCGTCCAAGAACCGGCTGCACGCACAGGATGGAAAAGAATCCTGGCGCTACGGCCGCTCCACGGATGGCCTCGGGGCGTTCGCCGCCACCTACATTGAAGCTGTTAAATCCATACGCAGCCATTTGCTCGAACGAACGGTTCTGGCTCTGCCAGTCCAGGTAATTCGCCGGCGAGACGGAGAACAAGCTCATTCCGGGAAAGCTCTTGGCTGGAGGGACATGCCAGACCTGCATGATGTGGGAGGCGTCCTGGTAGGGCAGCGGGCGAAGGAGCACGGCGTTCACGATGGAGAAGATCGCAGTGTTGGCCCCTATGCCGAGCGCCAGGACGACGATAGCGGCCAGGGTGAACCCTGGGTTGCGCACCAGGATGCGCAAGCCGAAGCGAAAGTCTGCGACCACGTTACGCATGGCAAGTCACCCCCGCTCACCACGATCAAGGACATCAGCGGTGACACTAACTACAGACGAAGGAACAGCCCCGGATGTTTCCTGCAAGTATTCTGGTCAGCCGTACCCTATACTGCATCGCCCGATAGCGCGGAGTTTTGCCCCGTCGCAGGCGAGGTATATAGTTGAGAATCAGGGCCGCTCGCTCGCGACGCATGGAACAGCCCGGAACCGCCAGGCAATTGGCAGCCGATTCATAATTTCAAGAACTGCAAAGGCAATTCGAAGGCATGGCCGGAGACGTCAGCAAGCATTTGGAACGCGCCAAGCGCTTCCTCGAGAAGAACCGCGTCGAGGATGCCATCGAGGCCTATCTGGCCGTGCTCGGCGAGGTGCCGCAGCATCAGGAAGCCACGCAGGCGCTCGGTGATCTCTACGCGCGGATGGACCAACCGGAGCGCGCGGCGGTGTATTACGGAATGCTGTTTGACCTGCTGGTGGATCCGAAAGACGAGACAAAGGCTCTCGCGATTTACAACCGGTTTCTGCGTTCGAATTCAGGAGTGCTGCTACCCGAGCGCATCGCGCGCTACGCCTTCCTGCAACAAAAACAAAATCATCCCGACGAAGCGATCGAGCAGTACACCAAAGCGGCGGAGCTTTTCACCACGGCGTCCCGCGAGGAAGATGCGCTTTTTTGCTGGGAGCGCATCGCGCAACTGGATCCTGAAAACAAGAGCCGGCAATTGAGGCTTGCGGAGGCCGCCGAACGCCTGGGAAAAAATGCTCTCGCGGCGCGCGCCTTTCTGCGCGCCGCGCAGCTTGCTTCCGCGAGCGGCGCCGCGGCCGACGCCCTGAATGTGCTGGGCCGCGCGCACCGCCTGGCGCCCCAGGAGCGCAGCGTGGCGCTGCTCTACGCGCAGGCCAACCTGCAATCCGGCAACGCAGTTCGCGCGGCGGCCTTGTTGGAACCCTTCGCGGGAACCGAGAACGACGCGATGTTTCTCGATACCTATGGCGACGCGCTCATGCGATCGGGAAATCTGGAGCGTGCCCGTGAGGTGCTGGACCGCCTCATCCTGGAGAAAAAGGAAGGAATGACGAGGCTGTTCGACCTTGCCGACCACTACGCCGCCGCGGGACAAGACCAGAAGGCCGTTGAGATTTTGGTAGTGGTGAAGCGGCGGATGTTCGCGGACAAGCGCCAGAGCGAATTCGCGGCGTTAACCGACGCACTCGCGACCAAGCATTTGCATTCGCAGGCCGTTCTTGAGTTTTCCGCTTCCATCTATAACGAGCTCAATCGCGAATCGCAGTATTTCGAGATTTTGATCAAGCTCTTCGACGTGTACCTGCATTCGGGGAATGTGGCGAAGGCGGCGGAGTCGCTCGAGCGGCTCGTGGACATCGACGCGTACGACTATCGAAATCAGGAGCGGCTGGAATTGTTGCGCGGCCGCGTGGATGAACCCTACTTGAAACGGGTAGGAAGCCGCCTGGCGAAATCAGGAACGGAGACCGCGGCCCACACGACGCACCCGACTCCGGGGCAGAGCGTAGCGCCGCCACCTCCTTCGAGCGAGGAAGGGCGGCACAAGCAGGCGCTCGAAGACCTGATCGTGCAGACGGAGATTTTTTTGCAGTATTCGTTGCAGAGCAAAGCGCTGGAGAGGTTACAGAGAATCGCGGCGATGTTCCCCGGCGAAGAAGAACACAGCGCGCGGCTCGCCAATTTGTATCAACTGGCAAATTGGTGGCCACCGGGTGCGGCCAAGCCGAAAAAGGAGCCTGCGCCCCCGGCGGCTGCGGCGCCGGCGGCAGCGGTTGTCGAGCCAATGCCCACGCCCATTACGGGGAAGACCGGCGTTTACTCGGTGGATACTTTGCGCGATCTCTCTAAGATCTCGGAGATTAATCAGAAGATCTTCCGGCAGCAGACGCCGCGGGCGATGCTGAACACCGCGGTCAACGAGGTCGGAACTTATCTTCGTGGCACGCGGACGCTGGCGGTGGTTGGCGCGCCCGGGCGGCCGCCGGAAATGGCGGCGGAATTTTGCGCCCATGGTGTAAAGCCGGCGCCCGGGGCGCAAGTAGTGCTGCTTCTTGCACAAATGGAAAAGGCCGAGCCCGATGAACTTGGCGGCCTGATCGCAGATGCGACAGACGGTTCCATCCTGGGTGAATTGGGACTGGAGACCGCGCTGGGCGTAATGATTACCGACAAAGAGACACAGATGCCCGCGGGCATGCTGATCATCGGGTATGCCGAGGAGCATAAGTGGAAGCCGAATGAGGCGTACTTTTTGCAGGCCATCGGCGATCAGATGCTGATGAGCGTCAGCCACACGCGACTGCGCTCGCTGGTGCGGCGCATGGGCGTTTCGGATGAGCGCAGCGGGCTGCTGAGCCGCAGCTCATATCAGAGTTGTTTGCTGACGGAAGCGGACCGGGCGCGGACGCAGGGGACGCCGCTGGCGCTGGCGATCTTGCAGATTGACCGCGGTGCGGAGATTTTGCGGCAGCAGGGAGAATCGCCGCTGGAACGATTTTTGGAGCAACTAGCGAGGTCGCTGCAGCCGATCGTGCGGCAGAACGACGTGGCCGTGAAGTACACGTCATGGTCGCTGGCGTTTATTTTGCCGGATACGACGCTGGCCGGCGCGCAGAATCTTGCCGATAAATTGCGGCGAGCGGCTTCTGGATTGCGGCCGCCGTGGGACTCGACGCAAATAACCTTGAGCGCAGGAATTGTTGAGGCTGTGCCCAAGCACGAATACGAAAGCGAAGATATCGTGACGGATTTGATCAATCGAGCGGAGTTTTCGATCGAAGAAGCACGAAAAAAAGGGGGGGATACTGTTGTAGCCTTGGAAACTCCCAAACTTTGAACTCATAGCGGTTCCTGCGTGAACAAGAAATGAAAATGACTCTGATCGCATTTCTGACTTCCGTGCTGACGCTTGCTTGTGCCTGCTCGGACAAGAGCAGACGTGAACCAATTGTTGTTCATGTATTTCGAGATCCTGATGCAGCCGAGCTGGACAAAGCAATATTGGCCGTTGGCCAAAGGCAACTGCAGACAGCGCACGGTCGTCCGATTGTAATCGCTACGTATGAGTCAAAGAGCTACGCAAATGATTTGACGATGCTTGGACGCCGATACCACCCGGAGTTGATCATCTTTAACTCGCCTGAAGACGGCGAAAAAGCGAAGGCCGAGATTCCGCCGCAAAGTATCTTGGAAGTTTCGAGAAAGCGCTATTATCTGGTGATTCCCCCGTGGGTCACGGGAGAAGAGCGTGAAGTCGCACAGGTAGTGTTAGCCGGTTTCCGTCAGGAATTGTCAAAAACCACGAGCAACCCTTAAAGGAAATCATGAGCAGATCGGCGCAAAGGCGCGTTTTCGCGTTTTGATGCGGAGCGGTAAACTGTTAGATGAATTTTTGCAAAGCGAGGAATTTATGTTTCCCACGGATGTGGTGATTTTGGCGGGGGCGCGGACGCCGATGGCACGGTATACCGGGGCGTTTTCGGAGGTGAGCGCGATCGAGCTGGCTGCGCATGCTTCGAGAGAAGCGATTCGGCGTTCGAATGTGGACCCGGGGGAGTTTGACCACGCGATTTTTGGCAACGTGATGCAGACGAGCGCGGATGCGCTCTATGGCGCGCGGCATGTGGGATTGAAGGCGGGGTTGAAAATCGAGACGCCCGCGGTGACCGTGAACCGGCTATGCGGGTCGGGGATCGAAGCCATTGCGCAGGCGGCGCAGCGATTGCTTCTGGGCGAAGGGACGATGGTACTCGCGGGCGGCATGGAAAACATGACGCAGGCGCCGTTTGTGATTCGCGGGGCGCGCGGCGGCTTGAAACTGGGCGGCGGCGCGCTGGAAGACTCGTTGATGGCGGGGCTGATGGATACGTATTGCGGGTTGCCGATGGCGCTCACCGCGGAGAAACTTGCGGAACAGCATGGCATCACTCGGAAAGATGCCGATGCGTATGCGCTGCGCAGCCAGCAGGCCGCGGACGCGGCGTACAAAGCGTGCCGCATCAAGGAAGAGCTTGTGCCGGTGGAAGTGAAGCAGGGAAAAAAGTCGATTTTAATGAGCGAAGACGATCACCGGCGGCCGGAAACGACAATGGAGACGCTGGAAAAATTGCCGCCATCGTTCAAGAAAGATGGAATTGTGACGGCGGGGAATGCCAGCGGAATTGTGGATGGCGGGGCGGCCGTGGTGGTGACGCGGGAAAAAATCGCGAAAGAGCGCGGGTTGAAACCGGTGGGTCGCATCGTGTCCTGGGCCGTGGCGGGAGTGGATCCGAGCATCATGGGGATTGGGCCAGTGCCTTCGTCACAAAAGGCGCTGAAGCTGGCGGGACTGACGCTGGAGCAGATGGATCGCGTGGAAGTGAATGAGGCGTTTGCGGCGCAGTACCTGGCGGTGGAAAAAGTCTTGGGGCTGAATCGCGACAAGACGAATGTGAATGGCGGCGCGATATCGCTCGGCCACCCCCTGGGCGCGAGTGGGACGCGGCTGGTGATTACAATTTTGAACGAGCTGCGGCGGAATGGACTGCGGTATGGGCTGGCGACAGCGTGCATCGGCGGCGGGCAGGGAATTGCGATGATTGTCGAGGCCCTGAAAAACTAGCGGCAGCAGAATAATCTAACGCAGAGACGCAGAGGACGCAAAGAAAGCGCGGAGAAGAGTACGAAACGCCGCGTTTCTGCTAGACTTTGGGTTCGCTTCCGGCAGGGAATTGCCTCAGCCGAAACAACTTCAAGCGAGGAAATGAATGGCGATTCAAAAGGTGGGAGTCGTGGGGTGTGGGCTGATGGGCTCGGGGATCGCGCAGGTGGCGGCGGCCTCGGGATTCAACACCGTGGTGCGCGAAGTGAGCGCGGAGTTGCTGGACAAGGGGCTCAAGAGCATTGATAAGAGCCTGAATCGCCTGGCCGAAAAAGGCACGATTACGGAAGCGGTGAAGAGCGAAATCCGCGGGCGGCTGAAGGGCACGACAAAGATTGAGGACCTGAAAGATTGCGATGTGATCGTGGAAGCAATCATCGAGCAGTTGCCCGCGAAACGTGAACTTTTTTCCGCGCTGGAAGCGATTTGCCCTGCGACGACGATTTTTGCGAGCAATACATCGTCTTTGACGATCACGGAAATCGCGACGGCGACGAAGCGGCCGCATCGGTTTGTGGGATTGCACTTTTTTAATCCCGTGCCGGTGATGAAGCTCGTGGAAGTGGTGCGGACGATTGCGACGGAGCCTTCCGTCTATGAGGAGATGGTCGCGTTTAGCGCGAAACTCGGCAAGACTCCGGTGCGCGCGCAGGACAGCACGGGATTCATCGTGAACCGGCTGTTGGTGCCGTATTTGCTGGACGCGATTCGAGCGCTGGAGGAAGGCGTCGGTTCGATCGAAGACATCGATAATTCGATGAAGCTGGGTTGCGGACACCCGATGGGTCCGCTGACGCTGCTGGATTTTGTGGGACTGGATACGACGTATTACATTTCGCAGATTATGTTTGACGAATTCAAGGAGCGCCGCTTCGCTGCACCGCCGCTGTTGAAGCGCATGGTGCTGGCCGGATGGAACGGACGCAAATCCGGGCGCGGGTTTTATGATTATGCGGATCCGCAGAATCCGAAGGCGATGAAGTTCTAGAAATTCGAAGGACAATCATGGCGTACGAAAACTTGCTCTACGAAAAAAAGGACGGGATTGCTTACGTCACGTTCAACCGGCCGAAGGTTCTTAATGCGCTGAACCGCAAGACGGTGGAAGAGCTGCATCACGCGCTGCTGGACGCGCGCGGCGATGCCACGGTTCGCGTGGTGATCCTCACGGGCGCGGGTGAAAAATCATTTGTCGCCGGAGCGGACATCGGTGAATTGGCGCAGCAGACGCCCGTCAACGGCAAGGAATTCTCGCTTTACGGGCAGAGCGTGTTTCACCTGCTGGAAACGATGGGTAAGCCCTCGATTTGCGCGATCAACGGCTTTGCGCTGGGCGGCGGATGCGAGCTGGCGCTCGCGTGCACCATTCGAATTGCGAGCAAGACGGCGAAACTCGGCCAGCCGGAAGTGAAGCTGGGCATTCTTCCCGGATACGGCGGATCGCAGCGGCTCGCGCGGCTTTGCGGCAAAGGAGTAGCGCACGAGCTTTGCTTGACGGGAGAAATGATTATGGCAGAAGAAGCGCAGCGCATCGGATTGGTGAATCATATTTACGAACCGACGGAGCTGCTTCCCGCGGCGGAAGCGATGGCGAAAAAAATCATCGCCAACGCTCCGTTGGGCGTGAAGTACACGATGGAAGCGATCGAGCGCGGCGTCGAGATGGCCCAGGAGGAAGGGCTCTTTCTGGAAGCGACGCTTTTTGGGCTGGCTTGCGCAACGGAAGATATGCGCGAGGGGACGAAAGCGTTTTTGGAGAAAAGGCCGCCGCAGTTCAGGGGGAAGTAAAGGAAGTACAGGAAGTAGATGAGGTAAAGGATCGGAAACGGAGCAGCGCGGAAAAGAGATGGCAGAGAAATTACAACCCGGCGAAGTTCACGGTGACTTGAGTGCTGCGGGATTCCGCTTCGGCGTCATTGTGAGCCGGTTCAACGGATTTATTACCGAGCGGCTGTTGGCAGCCGCAACGGATGCGCTGGAACGCGCCGGCGCCGCGAGCAAGGATGTGGATGTGGTGCGCGTTCCGGGTGCGTTCGAATTGCCGCTCGTTTCAAAAAAGGCTGCGGCGACGGGCAAGTACGACGCGCTCGTGGCCATCGGTTGCGTGATCCGCGGCGAAACCACCCACTACGATTATGTTTGCTCGGAGACTTCACGCGGCTTGCAACTCGCGCAGTTGGACACCGGCGTGCCCATCATTTTTTGTGTGCTGACGTGCGACACGCTGGAGCAGGCCATCGATCGCGCCGGACTAAAGGGCGGCAACAAAGGATTCGAAGCGGGACTGGCGGCCATCGAGATGGCTCATTTGTCCCGGAAGCTTCGTGCCAATCCCGCGAAGTTAGCCATCATTCGAAAGCCGCGGCGCAAGTAACGTGTCCCTCCGAAGAAAATCGCGCGAGTTTGCCATGCAGATGCTCTTTCAGTGGGACATGAGCCAGCAGGACTTTACGAAGCTGGAAGTGAAATTTTGGAAGAGCGCCAAGGCGGCCGACAAGACGCGCAATTTCGCCAACGAACTGTTTGAAGGGACGGCGAAAGACGTCGCGGTACTCGACGCATTGATCGTTGGAAATTCCGAGAATTGGCGTTTCGAACGGCTGGCAGCCATTGATCGCGCGATATTGCGGCTGGCCATCCATGAGATGCAGCAGGCCCAAACGCCTGCCAAGGTGGTTCTGAACGAGGCCGTCGATCTGGCCAAGAAGTTTTCGTCGGAAGAGTCCGGCGGGTTCGTCAACGGCATCCTCGATTCCGTCCGTAAGTCTCTGAATATAAAATAGTTAGATTGTCTTTCGACTGCCTCCAATCAGTTAACAAAATCCCGGACAACCGCCCGCGAAACTTTGCTGCGCTTGAAGTGTTTGATTTGGAAGCATCGGGTTAGTCCCGGAACGATCAACAAAGGAGACGAGAAATGAACGCAGAACGAGTGGTGCGTCGAGGTGTACTCGCAATCGCTTTTGCCGGTTTGCTCGCGGGTGGTACTTATGCCCAGAGCCAGGATCCGAGTTCCCAGCCGCAGGACATCAAAGATGACAAGAAGGACATTCGAAACGACAAGAAAGATCTCGCGAAGGACCGCGCGGACCGCAACGCCGATCAACGCGACATCAACAAAGATAAGAATGACCTGGCGGCCGATCGCAAAGATCGCAATCAGGACCAGCGCGACATCAACCACGACCGCCGCGACCTGAGCAAGGACCGTGCCGACCGCAACAAGGATCAGCGCGACATCAACAAAGACAAGTCACAGTTGGCCAGCGACGTGAAGAAGTTCGGGGCGAACAGTTCGCAGGCACAGGCGGACCGCAAAGACCTCCAAGCAGACCGCGTAGACCGCAACAAAGACCAGAAAGACATCAATCACGATCGCAAGGACCTGACGAAGGATCGTGCGGATCGCAACGCGGATCAGCGCGACATCAACAAAGACAAGCGCGACCTGCACGCCGACCGCAAAGACCGCAATCAGGACCAGAAGGACATCCACAAAGACAAGAAGGACCTGCATAAGGATCGCAAGGACCTGCGGCACGACAGGCGCGGGCACTAATTGAGTTCGCATAAGCGGAATGAAAAGGGCCGGGCGGGGAAAACGTGCGGCCTTTTTTGTGCTTAGTTATAAGTTCTAAGTTTTGGTCGAGAATATATAGCGAGTCCGCGTCGGATGCGCCCAGCGCAAGCAAGTTTCTCCCGCCGAAAAATCAGATGCGGATGGTGCCTTCGAACACCTTTACGGCGGCGCCGCTCACGCGGGGCACCAGTTTCTTTCCCGATTGCGTGACTTGCACCTCGATGTGGCTCGGACGGCCCATCTCCACGCCCTGAAGAATGCTGAGAGTGTGACCCGGTGCAAGTTTTCCGTGGCGCACGAGATAGGCGCCGAGCGAACCGGCGGCGGAGCCCGTTGCGGCATCCTCGTAGAATTCCCAGGGCAGCATGCCGCGGGAAAAAGCTTTGCCATTGCCGCCGAGGGCGAAACAGTAGGCCATGGTGGCGTGCGTACCCTGGAGTTTTCTCAGCTCGCCCATGTTCATCGCGATCTTGCCCAGGGCGGCCCGATTGCGCAGCGGGACCATGAGATTGAAAATGCCAGTGGAGACGACTTCGGGGTCGAGCTTGGGGTCGAAATCCCTAGGCGAAAGTCCCAGAGCTGCAGCGAGTTTTTTCTTGTTGATTTTGGAAGGTTTGAAGATCGCTTCTTTCTGAGTCATGGTGACGCGCTGCGGGCGGCCGTCCTTGAAACGAATCTCGACTGGCAGAACGCCGGCTCCCGTTTGCTGCAGGATGTGAACGCCGCCTTCCTGCGCCGGGACAACGCCAAGCTCCGCGAGGAGAAACCACGTTCCGATGACCGGGTGGCCCGCGAGCCTGAGTTCTTCTTTCGTGGTGAAGATGCGCAGGCGCGCGAGCGCTTCCTCTTCGGTCGGTTTCTGGACGAAGACCGTCTCCGAAAGATTCATCTCGCGCGCGATGGCGAGCATTTCATCGTCGGAGAGGCCGTCGCCGTCGGTGATCACCGCGAGCGGATTTCCCTCGAAGCGCGTGTTCGTAAAAACATCAAGCGTGTAAAAGCGGTGTTCCATGGCTGGTGGCAGGCGACCCGCAAGAGCGAGTGAAAGATTCAGATGTGCTCGAGCTGGGCGACGGTCCTTTCGTTGGTGATGTTTCCAGTATTCAAAGTGGATTTCGGTTCGATGAGCACGATGTGAACTTCCTCGTCGGCTACGGGGCAGTGCTCCACACCGTGCGGGACGATTACGAATTCCCCTTCGCGCACAATGGCTTCGTGGTCGCGGAACTTCATGCGCAAAGTTCCCTTGACGACGAGAAACAGCTCATCCTGATTTTCATGATGGTGCCAGATGAATTCGCCTTTGAGCTTCACGGCTTTGACGTGGCAGTCGTTCACTTCGCCGAGGATGCGCGGGTTGTAGTAATCGGAGAAGCGACTGAATGTTTCTTTAAGATTAATTGTGTTCATATCGTGACCTATAGATTGTGAACTATCCGCGTTACAGCTTCGAGAACGCGGCGCGTGGCCTCGGACTTCAACGTTTCGCAATAAACCCGCAACAGATTCTCGGTGCCTGAGGCGCGCACCATCACCCACCCAACATCGCTGAGATAAAGTTTGATGCCGTCCATATCCTCGAGGCGGATGACGGGCAGATCGAGTATGCGTGCCAGCTTGCCATTCGAAAAGTGCGCGATGGCTTTTTCTTTTTGGCCCGGTTTGACGTCGAGGTCCACCCGTCCGTAGTGATATTCACCGAACTCGGAGTGAAGCGCGGCGAGCAGTTCGCCTAGTGATTTGTCGTGCCAGGCCATTAATTCCGCAAGGAACAGCGCGGAAACTGTGGCGTCGCGTTCGGGGAGGTAGAGGCTGGTGCCAATCCCGCCGCTTTCTTCGCCGCCGATTAGAATGTTCTGGTCGAGCATCAACTCACAGATGTATTTGAAACCGATGGGCGTTTCATGAAGCTTTCGACCGAACTTGGCGGCAAGCTTGTCGATGAGTTTGGTGACGGAGAAAGTCTTGGCGATGTCTCCCGGCAAGCTGCGCGTTCCCGCCAGGTGCCAGACGAGCAATGCAAAAATCTGGTGAGGATTGACGAACGTGCCGTCGCGGTCGATGGCGCCGATGCGGTCGCCATCTCCATCGGCGCATAAGCCGGCGTCGAATTTTCCCGCGAGCACCGCCTGGCGCAACCCTTCGATGTGCGGCTCGATCGGTTCCGGGTGCACGCCGCCGAAGCGCGGATCACGCGTGCCGCGAATTTCGTCGCAGGCCACGCCATTGCGGCGGAAAAGTTCAACGAGCAAACCCGCGGCGGAGCCATGCATGACATCGGAGACGAAGCGACGTTTCGCGCCGCGCAGCCGCTTCCAGTCGACCAGCTTTTCGAGCGTGTCCAGATACAGTGCACGCGGCTCCACAGGCTGAATCAGATCTTTCCGCGCCGGCAGCGGCGGCACACCTTTCTGCTGCACGACATCGAGCTCTTTTTCGATCTGCGCGACAATCGAAGGCAATGCCGAGCTGCCGTAGCTGGCTTTGTACTTGATGCCATTCCATTGATAGGGATTGTGGCTCGCGGTAATCATCAGGCCACCCGCCGCCGCGCGTTGCCGCACTAGCAAGGACACCGCCGGAGTAGGGCACGGCTTATCCGTCAAGAAAACAGGAGTGCCGCTGGCGGAAAGCACTTCCGCGACCGCCGCAGCAATGGCGTCCGAGGCGAAGCGATGGTCGTAGCCGATGATGACGCCTTTGCGCGCGTCCTCGTAGCGCACCACGTAACGTGCGATGCTCTGCGCCACAATTCGTGCGTTTGCGAACGTGAAATCCTCCGCGATCACACCGCGCCAGCCATCGGTTCCAAATTTGATTGCAGTCATAAGCAGAAGAGGAAAGTATACGCGAAGCTCTCGTTTGGCCAACAGCCGGATTGGCCTGGTGGTTGGAGAACCGACCGCCGCGGAAGGCCATCCCTACAGAAGCTTTCTTAGTTTTTGCTCTTCGAGCCATTTCACGATTTTACCGACATCCTGCGCGCGGTCGCGCGGGCAGACCAGCAGCGCATCGGGTGTATCCACGACGATCAGGTCGTGCACGCCGATCAGTGCGGCGATTTTTCCAGGACAGGAGATGAGATTGCCGCTCGCGTCCAGGGCGTAACCCGGCGTGACGAACACGTTTCTGTCTGTGGAGTCTTTGTCCAGCAGCAGCCCATGAACGGCTCCCCAGGAGCCGATGTCGCTCCAGCCGATTTCCGCGGGAATTACAAAGACGCGCGGCGCACCTTCTGCCCGCGTGGCCGGTTCGAGGACCGCGTAGTCCACGGAAATATTTTCAAGCTTCGGATAGATCGCCCGCAATTTGCGTTTGTAGCTGCGGGATCCGATGAATGCGGAGAGCTTTTCCAGCGCCGCGTGTGTTTTCGGCAAAAACTGCTTTAGATTTTCGAGAAACGTGGAAACGCGCCAGAAGAACATCCCGGCATTCCAGTGGTAGTTGCCTCTGGCAACATATTCTTGCGCGAGCTTTAGTTCGGGCTTTTCTGTAAATCGCAGAACGGGGAAAACCGGGAAGCCCTTGAGTCCGATGGATTCGCTCATGCGCTCGACGTAGCCGAAACCCGTTTCCGGCCGTGTCGGAGGTATGCCCAGCACGACCATGCGTCCGGGATGGCGAGCAACGTCCAGAGCCGCGCGCACGATCTCCCGGTATTTCTCGTCCAGCTCAATGTAGTGATCGGCGGGAAGCACCGCCATCAATGCATCGCCGCCCGCCGCGTGGCGCACGTGAATGGACGCAAGAGCGATCGCCGCGGCGGTGTTGCGTCCGATGGGTTCCGTCAACACGCGGTTGCGGGCTGCCAGCGGAACCTGTTTGCGTACTGCGGCGGCCTGCTCGGCATTCGTGACCGTCCAAATGCGGTCGGCCTGAACCAGCGGGCGCAATCGCGCAATGGTCTGCTGCAACATGGTGTCCTTGCCGACGATGTTGAGGAGCTGCTTGGGAGTGCGCGTGCGGCTGCGCGGCCAGAAGCGTGTGCCGCGCCCCCCGGCGAGGATTACGGCGTGAACGGTGGGTTTGTCAGTCGGCATGACTAACTTTCTCTGAATCCTGCTTTGGATTGCGAGGAGAGGCTAAGAGCACGCTCGTTTTTTTCTTCGGATAGAAGCAATGGCTTCCTATCACCGCGGGAACAAACCAGCACTCCCCCTGTTTGTAATAAAAATCGCCTTGATTACTTCTAGTCATGTCGTGCGGATTGCAAGACCAACCCACTTTTCCTTCGCCTTCGAGAAATACCCATAAGCTAAATCGGATCGGCGGGCCAGGGAGCATTTTGAAGTGGACGAGATCCTCAAACTCAAGCCGCTCTGTCGAGAAATAAGGGCAGTCAACTAAGCATTCTCCAAGCTTCCCTTTGCCGATTAAATGTGGGCGGGGCGCTACTTTTCCGCCGGCGCTCGGACCGAAATTCATCACCTCCAAGGCCTTATCTACGTGGAGTTCGCGTGGTTTGCCGTTGGGATCGCGGCGATCGTAGTCGTAGAGGCGGTAGGTGAGGTCAGAATATTCTTGCACTTCACAAATCACTATGTTTGGGCCAATTGTGTGCGGCATTCCCGCTGGAATAAAGAAGTTGTCGCCTGCATGAACCTCGTACGATAGAAAAAGTTCCTCAAGAGAGTGATCTGCCAGTGCGGCGAGAAACGTTTCCTTTGTTGTGCCAGGTTTTAGGCCTGCGAGCAATCGAGCACCGGGTTCCGCTAAAACGACATGCCACATCTCGGTTTTGCCGCGGCCTCCAGCCGCGGCTTCATGTACGGCGGCGTAGGCGTCATCGGGATGAACCTGAATGGAAAGCTTATCCCTAGGGAAGATGAATTTCAGAAGTAGAGGAAAATCGACTTCGCTCTGAAATTGCGAGCCACGCCATCCAACCGTCATCTCCTTCCAGGCTTGGCCGAACGTCTGTCCAACGAATGGGCCGTTGGCGATGCGACAATCGAGACCAGTCAGCCACGCCTCGCCAATGGGTGACTTAAGGTTGTGCGTTTCCGGAAAAAGTGGCGCGAGTGAGCGAGCGCCCCACAAACGCTCGGAAAATACGGGTTCAATGCGAAATGGCTCGGGAGATATCGGCGAGGCACTCACGTCTTAGACAGCGGCTTCAGCGCGAGCGAAAAAACGCTCGATGCGCCGCAAACCTTCTTCGATGCGCTCGATGGAGGTGGCGTAGGAGAGCCGCAAATAGCCGGGTGCGCCGAAAGCTTCGCCTGGAACGACAGCGACTTGCACTTTGTCCAAAAGCATCTTGGTAATTTCCGTGCAGCTCTTTGCGAGCGCCGGCTTGCCGACGCTATTCGAAAGATGAGCGGAAATGTTCGGGAAAGCGTAGAACGCGCCGCCGGGCCACTCGCACGTGATACCGGGAATCGCGCGGAGCCCCTCGACAATGCGCTTTCTGCGTTTCGCATACTCGGCAAGCATGACCGGCACCGTTTCCATCGATCCGCGCATGGCTTCCAGCGCCGCGTATTGCGCGATGGACGTGGCGTTCGAAGTGGATTGGCTCTGCAGCTTGACGAGCGCCTGGATCAGATCTTCCGGCCCCAGCGTGTAACCGATGCGCCAGCCGGTCATCGCAAACGTTTTCGAGACGGAGCCGATGATGATTACCTTTTCTTTCGAGCCCGCCGCGCTGGCGATCGAGTACGGCTTGTGCGGCTCGTAGGTAAAGTGCGAATAGCATTCGTCGCCCATCAGCCAGACGTTGTGCTTCTTGCAGACCGCGAGGATGCGCCCGTATTCGTCCGGAGGCACGACGCCGCCCGTTGGATTGCTCGGCGAATTGAGAATCAGGAGTTTTGTTTTTGGCGTGATGGCTTTTTCGATGGCCGCTGCCTTCACGCTGAAGCCGTCTTCCGGACGCGTTTCGACGAACACGGGCGCTCCGTGCGCATACTTCACGATGTCCGGGAAGCTCACCCAGTACGGCGCGGGGATGATGACCTCGTCGCCCTGCTGCACGAGCACGCTCATCACGTTGAAGATGGAATGCTTCCCGCCGACGCTGACCACGCATTCTTTCGGATCGTAGGCGGAGCCGAGTTCGCGCTTATGCCAGGCACAGATGGCCTCGCGCAGCGGCATGATCCCGCCCGCCGGAGTGTACTTTGATTTGTTTTCCTCGATCGCCTTGATCCCCGCTTTCTTGATGTGGTCCGGCGTGGGAAAGTCCGGCTCACCCGGGCCGAAGTCCGCAACATCGACTCCGCGCGATTTGAGCTTCTCCGCTTCAGCGATCACCGCCGCCGTCGGCGAGATTTGTATGCGGTTAATGCGATCCGTTAATTGCACCGTTTCTCCTTGCGGGACGTTAGCTTGCGCTTCGCGCTCAAGAAACCTTTGCGCGCAGCATTTGCTCGACTATGGGGGGCACCAGATCCGTCAAGGGCGCGCCGTGCTGCGCGATTTCCCGCACCAGCTTGGAACTCAGGTAGCTGTACGGTTCGCCGGGAAGCATAAACACGGTTTCCAGCCGCGATTCGAGCTTGCGGTTCATCAGCGCCATTTGCAGCTCGTATTCATAATCCGAAACGGCGCGGATACCGCGGAGAATCACGCCGGCATGCCGCTTGCGTGCATAGTCCACTAGCAAGCCTTCAAACACATCCACTTCCACATCAGCCCACTTCTTGGTGACTTCACGAAGCATCTCCACACGTTCAGGAACGGTGAAGAGCGGCTGTTTCTCCGTATTGCGCAGCACGGCCACGATCAACAGGTCGAACATTTTCTCGCCGCGCCCGATCAAGTCGAGGTGGCCGTTGGTGACCGGGTCAAACGAGCCGGGATAGATGGCGATCGAAGTCTTCATCGTGTGCGTATCAGTGCTGCAGCCAATTCGCTATTCTAACTCAGGCGCCGTTTGTGGGACAGGCATTCCTGCCTGTCCGCTTTGTGAATCAGCGCCGCCATTTGCTGGACAGACAGGAATGTCCGTCTACTCGAAATCCGCTTCGCAGGATGCTCAAGATATGACAGTATGCCAAAGCTGGTGCTACATAGCAGCCAACTTAAATTATTTCTTCGAGAGGATTCTCCGAACATGGCGCAGAAGTCCTGCTTGAACGGCCTTGGCATGATACTTGTTTGGATGGTGTTGTACCCGACGATGATCGCAGCGCAACAACCCGCTTTGAGCCTCATCCCCATACCTGCCAACGTCCAGGCCGGAAGCGGTAGCCTGCGCATCGATTCGTCATTCACGGTTGCGCTCACCGGGCATTCCGAGCCACGTCTGGACCGAGCCGCCGAGCGATTTCTCCGTCAGTTGGCGCTGCAAACGGCGATCCCTCTGTCTCCGAAGCCCGCTAAGAATTCGAAAGCCACTCTGATAATTCAGACCGAGCACAGCAGCAAGGGAATTCAGGAAGTTGGTGAAGATGAGTCTTACGTCTTGGAAGTCAGCGCCAGGGGAGCCAAGCTCACCGCGCCGACGCCGCTGGGCACCATGCATGGTTTGCAGACTTTTCTTCAGTTAGTGAATGCTTCCCCTGACGGTTTCGCTGCCTCGGCCGTCACCATTCACGACCAGCCGCGATTCCCCTGGCGCGGGCTAATGATCGATTCCGCGCGGCATTTCATTCCACTCGACGTCATCCGGAGAAATCTTGACGGCATGGAAGCCGTGAAAATGAACGTCTTCCATTGGCACCTTTCGGAAAACCAGGGCTTCCGCATCGAGAGCAGGAAATTTCCGAAACTCCACGGATTGGGCTCGGACGGCCTTTACTACACACAGGACGAAATCCGTGACTTGATCGCCTACGCGCGCGATCGCGGCGTCCGCGTCGTGCCAGAGTTCGATATGCCGGGGCACAGCACGGCGTGGTTCGTCGGACACCCCGAACTGGCCAGCGGAAAGGGCCCTTACGAAATCGAGCGCCGGTGGGGAGTTTTCGATCCGGCGATGGATCCGACCAACGAGAAAGTCTACAAGCTTCTCGATGAGTTGATTGGTGAAATGGCGAAGATCTTTCCGGATCACTTCTTTCATATCGGCGGCGACGAAGTCAACGGCAAGGAATGGGACGCGAACCCGAAAATTCAGGCGTACATGAAAGACCACGGAATCAAGAACAACGACGCGTTGCAAGCGTATTTCAGCGGGCGAGTTCAAAAACTGGTGGTCAAGCACGGAAAAATCGTTGTCGGCTGGGACGAAGTGCTGGTGCCAGGCGTGCCGAAGGACATCGTGATTCAGTCCTGGCGCGGGCAAGCGTCGCTCGCGCTGGCGGCAAAGCAAGGCTATCGCGGAATTCTTTCGAATGGCTACTACTTGGATTTGGGGTGGCCTGCGGCGCGGCATTACGCAGCGGACCCGCTAAGCGGCGACGCGGCGAATCTTTCTCCCGAAGAAAAGCAGCGCATTCTGGGCGGCGAATCTTGCATGTGGGCCGAATACGTCAATCCGGAAAATGTGGACTCGCGGATCTGGCCAAGAAATGCGGCGATTGCGGAGCGCCTCTGGTCCCCTCAGGAAGTTCGCGATCCGGCATCCATGTATGCACGGCTGGATTTTATCAACGCCCGGCTGGAGTGGCTGGGCCTGACGCACAAAACGTATTACCGCAAAATGCTGCAGCGGATCGCCGGTCCGTCATCGCCGGAAGAGTTTGCCGCGCTGCGCACACTCACCGATTTGGTCGAACCTGTGAAGGACTACACCCGCGAGCAGACCGCGCCGGCAGAGCCGACCAGCGCCACGCCGATGAACCGCGTGGTGGATGCCGTGCCGCTGGAAAGCGATGCAGGCCGGCATTTCGGCGAGCTGGTGGATCAATACTTTGCCACTTCTTGCCACGATGCGGCTCTTGCAGACCGATTGCGCTCCCAACTCGTGCTCTGGCGCGACAACGACGCACAGCTTCAGCCGCTTGCGCAGCGCTCCTTGCTTGTGAAAGAAGTCGCCGCCCGATCGCAGGATCTCTCTGCGCTCGGAGCGGCAGGGCTTGC
>JACXTT010002437.1_pt1 | contig 29524 bp, 24 predicted proteins | sample 9270951 | NCBI WGS metagenome assembly JACXTT01 (sample SAMN15532306, study PRJNA645909) | rock metagenome | isolation source: weathered quartz diorite | place: Puerto Rico | collected 2017-06-21 | reverse complement strand
AGCGAATACTCGACCAGTCCCAATCCGAGCCAGCACCCCTGCCTTAAGCTTTTCATCGAGACTCGACGAATGGATTACGATGGCTTTGAGAGCGGATAATCCAAAAAAGTATTGGTGAAGGCAGAACAGATCGATGCAGAAGGCAACGAAACTAAGTGACAAGAGGGCTAAGAACAAGCCAGAGAATTCAAGTCGCAAAAATTGGAGCGCCACAAATAGACAGAAATAGGAGAAGAAAAGGACAAACGTGTCCTGACTGCGTGCCGCGTTGATTGTTTGAAGCGCTGAGGGAAGGAGAAACAAAAAAGGCAGAAAAACAGTTCGGGTAAGTTCGATTGCCGATTCCACCTGTCCCGATCGGCATTCCAAAATGAATGTAACGAGAAACACTAAAATTGAAACACTGATGAAAAGGAATTTCGACTGAAAGAAGACTTCTCCCGGATATACCAAATTAGCAGCAAGCGAGATCAGAATGGCAACGGTCAGCACTCGTCGATGGAGGCCGGTTAGACCACCAGAAGGGATTGAGCTAACTCCCATGGCGCTGAGCACTCAACGGTGCCGCGTGGGAAAGTTTTTTGCGAGCCGACCAAATTGCGGCATCAATTTGAATGCTCATAGCCTCCGTACTTATACGCTTCTTCGCTTCCTCCCACGCGCTCACAGCCTTTTCCAAATCACCCGCAGCTTCAAAACACATTCCCAAGCGGAAATATCCGTCGGAGTTTTCCGGAAAACTCTCAATCATGGCCCGCGCTATCCTCGATGCGAGATCCATCTGACGTGCTCGTAAATAAAGCACCACGATATTATTGAACGCCTCGATGTTCTTGGAATTTACATATGTGGCCCGGAAGAACATGTATAACGCCCTTCTCGCATCGCCCTTTTCAGCCAAAATCTTTCCAAGATTATTAATGCAAATGTCCGAATCAGGCGCTGCATTCACAGCGGCATAGAATTTTTTGAGGGCTGTGTCAATCTTGCCCTTCTCAAAGTAATATCCTCCTATTCCAGCAAGGGCTAGATGATAGTTGGGATTGATCAGGAGAGAAGTGAGATACTCGTGGCCCGAACGGTTGGACTGGCCTTGATTATGAAACCATAAGCCAAGGTTATAGTGTGCTACGCCGTCGAAGAAATTCTTCTCAATTGTATCAGTCCAAAGCGTGTAAGAGCTCCTCCAGACCTTGGCTCCTGTCCACGTCTGATGACAAAGAAACAGCAGCCAGATGGAGACAAGTCCGAAAGCTGCTGTACTCACCAGTCGATAGGGCCGCAACCCATTGATCAAGGCACAGGCGAAAAGCGAAAGGATTACCCAGATTCCCATCTGCGAAATGTAGAGATAGCGATTGGCCATCATTACGGGTAACGGAATGATATTGAGGACCGGTATGAGAAAAACAACGAAGAAGCCGGACCAGAAAAAAAGAGCCCTCGAGCGGAAAAATACAACTATGAAAACTACCAGGACTGATATAAACCAAATCCAAATGGACACAGAGTCGTAGGCGGGTGCCAGTGTTGGATAGATCAACGCAGTGAGTTTTGTTGGCCAAAGTAGGATTTGCGCGTACTGCTGAAACAAATGCCCGCAAGCAAGGATGCTGAGAAGTGGGCCACCTTTGTGATAGGAATTCAAAGCACTGCCTGCACCTGCCGCGTGTATTGCAAGAAACGCAAAAACCTCTGCGAGTGCGATAAACGGCAGCTTGTCGTAAAGCCTAAGGCTTCTCAGGCGCTGATTCCTTTCGCTGCAATAGTCGTAGAGTACAAATGCGAGGGGAGCCACAATGGTGCTTGCCTTCGACATGACGGACAGCAGAAAAAACAGCAAGGAGCTCAGATAATTTGTTCTGTTCCTTCGTTCTGCAAACTGGATATAGTGATAGAAGGAGAGAAGAAAGAAAAAGGCCGCCAGCAGGTTCTTCCTCTCCGAAGCCCAGCTCACTGACTCAACATTTACAGGATGCACGGCGAACAAAAAGGTCGTGCTCCAAATCACGCCTCTTGGCAGATCCAGGCTCCTTAATAGAAAGAACCAAGTCGCGATACATGCGAGATGCAAAGCTACATTATGGAAGTGATAAGCTACTGCATTCAGCTTCCAAAAATGATAATCAATGGCATACGAAATGAGAGTCAGAGGCGCGTAATTTGCAAAGTAAGGTTCAGTAACGATCTTATTAAGATTTCCTAGAGACAAGGAACGGATGAGTGTGTTATTGACAACATATTCGCCATCGTCCCAATTGGTGAACTCCTTCGGTAAGGAACCGATGTAGAGCAGGAAGGTGAGCAGAACTACAGAAGCAATAAAAATCCAATCGGCCCGATCGGCTGTTTTGTCTTTCTCGGGAACTATTTCGGTCATGAGATCTGGTTTCTTCCCAGCTGAGCCGATTTTCAGGTATTGAGATTCAAAGACTTTCTGGCCACAATTCGAATGACTCCTCCTCTTCTCAGAACAGACTCCAAGGCTGCGAATAGGATCGCGGGAAAAACCAAGGTCGCCGCGAGAGAGTAATGCAAAAGTTTCAGGGGAAGGGTTGGACTGATCTCCCTTTTGAGCAGCTTGTAAAGTGTGTCTGGTCCTAACCCCAAGCAGTTCAGGAAACTTTGTAAAACACCAAAGGGGCACTGCTCCCATGAGAAGGTGCTTTCCTCAATCACTGCGAATCCATTTGCGTTCAGCAGTCTCTTCAGCCCCCCCACGGGAAAGTGATAGAGGTGTCGTTCAATATCCAAATGGAACCAACGCTTCCCCGTGAGACGTGATTGCAGGCTCGTTAGGTTTGGAACCTCAAGAATGAGGATTCCGCCAGGTCGCAGCAGCTGGCAGAGTCGGCCCAAGGTATGGGCTGGATTGTCCAGGTGCTCGAGAACGTGCCAGAGGATCACCAGATCAAAATAGTTTGTCTGAAAAGAACATTCGTCAAGCGGCGCAGTGTGAATTTCGAGCCCGGGAACTTTTTGAGCCCGCCTTGCAGCCAGTTTGGATCGCTCCGTCCCATGACACTCGTGTCCGAGGCCGGCTAAGGAGCTGAGGAGTAGGCCTCTTCCACAGCCGATCTCTAGGATTTTGCTATGGTCCCCAATCTTTCCGTTCATCCATTTGGCTCGCTTGTTGGCTGCCCAGCCGACAATCTTTTCGAGTATCGAAATGAATTTGACATTCTCAGGTCCGTAGTAAGACTCCGAATAGTGGCTGTCCAATTCTTCACGGCTGGATTTGGGATAGGTCCAGGCAGTTCCGCATTCTTGGCATCGCCTCAAACAAAAACGCTCATCATTCAGAGGCTCTACAAGAAAGCGAGTAGAGCCGCACACTTCACATGTCTCAGAACTCACATTTAGTTGAACTGCTTGTACCTGACAATTCCGCATTTGAAGAGCAGATATTTTAAGATCGTCTTCAGAATGGAAAGGCCATAAACGATTCCGGCTCTGAAACTAACTGAGGAGGAATCGAACGAATATCGCGTTGAGACAGGGATCTCCTTAAAACGCATTTTCTTAATTACAAACTGAACGAGGATTTCGTTGTCAAAAACAAAATTTTCCGAGTTGGCTTCGAAATTCACGCTCTCGAGCGCCTGACGATTGTAAGCGCGGTAACCGGTATGAAATTCCGAAAATCTCGTTCCCAGAACCAAATTCTCAAGGCTTGTTAGGAATTTGTTGGCCAGGAACTTATAAAGAGGCATTCCCCCTTTCAGGGGACTGCCCAACATTCGAGAGGCCAACACAACGTCCGCCTCTCCCCGCATGATCGGCTGAACAATATCCTTTGCAATTGTGGGATCGTACTGGTAGTCGGGGTGAAGCATCACGACGATATCAGCTCCCTGCTCTAGAGCTTTCGTATAACATGTTTTCTGGTTGCCTCCGTAGCCACGATTTTTTCGATGGCGGATACCAAGAATCTTGAGTTTCGAGGCTACCTCCAAGGTGTTATCCGAACTCGCATCGTCCACTAAAATGATCTGGTCGTAACTGCCCTCCGGTAGAGCGTAGTATGTTTTTTCCAGTGTCAAGGCTGCATTGTAAGCTGGCATTACAATGATCACCTTCGGCTTTTTGAGAGCTGGCTTCCCAGCTCCTGAACTAGCAGCGTCGCTGGCTATCTCCATTTTGGAGTCCATGTCCGGAGGAACGGGCCTTAGTGCTAAAGGTGGCCCGGATGAAATGAATCTGCCTCAAACCAGCCGGGGCTCGATGTCACAGGATCGATTCATCATTTGTAGGTAAAGATGGGTATAATCCTTGACCATTCTTTGAGCAGAAAAAGGCTCTATCATGAGTTGGCTCTTCTGACCCATCGACGTACGCAGGCGCTCGTCGCCGAGGAGCTGGAGAACCCGTTTTGCCATTTCCTGCGTGTTGCCAGGTGGGCTAAGATAGCCGTTTTCGCCGCCCTCGACGACCTCGCTAATTCCGTCAACATCGCTCGCGACTATGGGTATTCCCAAGCTCATGGCCTCGAGTAAGACTCGCGGCAACCCTTCCCAATGAGATGTCAACAGGAAAACGTCAAAGACCTGCATCAGCTCCGGAATGTCCCGACGCCATCCCAGCATCCTCACCGCAGAATCAAGGCGAAGTTGACGCATGTGCAATTGCAACGCCTCTCGCAGCTCGCCGTCACCCACCATTAGAAACTTTGTCTGCGGACTTTCATCAAGTACCCTCCGCGCTACTTCCAGGAAATCGTGCAACCCTTTTGGCGGTTTGAAACCGGCTACGACGCCGACTATTCTATCGGAAGGCTGGAGCTCTAACTCTAATTTTTTTCTGGATTTATCTGGCGTTCCCATCTTGAAGAAGGAGAAATCAACGCCCGAGCGAATCAGTACACAATTCTGACTAGAGTAAAAGCCGTAGCCCAGTCCCTTGAGTCGGTTTTTTTCAGAAACCGTCACAAACTGCGTGGTAATCATTCCAGTGACTCGCTCAGTCAGGACATAGAGCTGCTTTTTTAAAGGAGGATGAGAATCTCCGAACCCAAAGCCGTGAAACGTGTGAACGATCCGGGGGACTCCGGCCAACCAGGAAGCCCATCGCCCCAGTATGCCAGCCTTGGGAGTGTGGGTGTGAGCGATGTGCGGCTTTTCGCCTTGCAGGATGCGACGGATTTTCACGATTGCCGCCAGATCGGTCATCAGTCCGGTTATGCCAACACGGCGAGTTAATTCAGGAACGACATAGCGCCTGATATAGGAAGCAGAATTTAGTTCGGACGAAAGGAGTCCTCCTTCTCCTGTAATAAGGATTTGCTCAAAAAGGTCTCGACTGAGATGATTTGCCAGATAAAGTACCGCCTGCTGGGCCCCGCCCATGTCCATCCGCGTCACGATCCTAGCAATCCTGATCTTCATCGGGGAACAGCCAGAGGTCGAATCGGCTCTTCGGTTTGATCACAGGGTCATATCAATCTTCTTGAGATAATACCCGGTTGAAAGGCACGCCACAGAAACCAGGAGCACAATTGATATTGCTGCGATCGTCCCTACGCGAATAAGAAACAGCGCAATTAATCCCAGCGCCAATGTTACGAAGTAACTGGCCAGCACCGTTTGCTCTACGCTGAACCGCCATTTTCTCAGACGCAAGGCAAAGTGGTCCGGGCTCCCTTGCATAATCGGAACTCCCCGTCGGTACCGAATATAGATGACCAGCAGCATGTCAAAAATAGGTACGCCCAGGATCAGAAGAGGCGCAAGAACACCCATCAGACTGATCCGAGTATAGGCTCCGTTCATCGAAAGCGCAGCTAGCATGAGACCGATGAACAAGCTGCCTGTATCTCCCAGATAGATCTTGGCAGGCTTGAAATTATGTCGCAGAAATCCGATGAGACTGCCTGCCAGCGCGATTGAGAGGGGGACAATCAATTCCTTGCCGCTCCGATAGTTGATGATGACAAGGATAAGGGCAGCAATCGCACCCACTCCCGATGCTAAGCCGTCCATGACATCGATGAGATTGAACGCATTAGTAATCGCCATGATCCACACGACGCTCAATGCCATGGCCAGCCAGACGGGGAGGACAGCCAATTTGATATAGATGGACGCCTTGATCAGCACTGAAGCCGCAATGAATTGGCCGACGAGCTTGACTTGCGGACTGAGGACGCCGAGATCGTCAATTAGTCCGAGAATCACCGTAATAGCGCCTGCAAGTAGAATCCCGAGAACCTCACGGCTATATTGATAGATCAACGCCGTGGTTAACAGAAAAGAAAGATATACTGCCAGCCCGCCGAGATAGGGGACAGCCTCAGGCTGCTTCTTTAAAGGCCCCCCAGGCTTGTCCACGATCCCGAATTTCAGAGCTGCCTTTCTGAAGACGGGTGTCAGATAGAGCGCAAAAAGGAGCGAGAGAACGAAGGTAACTGCATGGACCCCGACTGAAATTCGCATTCTGATCTGTGAAAGTGAGGGTGTGTCTTTTGACGTATCTAACGCGACACTCTAAGAAACGCGATCACTTGCTCAGTTCCCCGTCATTTCTTGTTTCTGAGTATCGAGCCAAGCTTCGAACATCAATACGCCCCACAGCTGGTTCTGCCAGTTTCGCTTACCGAGCAAGTGCTCCTTCCACTGTTGTTGAATGGGTACTGGATTCAAGAAGCCCTCTATCCGCAATCGTCTTTCATCCAGCAGCGACTCGGCCCAATGGCGCAAGGGACCACGCAACCAGTTGTGGAGAGGAATGGCAAATCCTGACTTGGGCCGGTCCACCAAACTGGCTGGCAAGTACTTAGACAACACCTGGCGCAAGACCCATTTTCCGGTTCGCCTTCGAATCTTGAGCGGAAATGGTAAACTCCAGGCAAATTCGACAACTCTGTGGTCCAAAAACGGCGTCCGAGCCTCAAGGCTTGCAGCCATACTAGCTCGGTCCAGTTTGACCAGGATGTCATCTGGGAGATAGGTGACCATATCGAGGTACATCATCCGCACGGCCATGTCAGATAATTCGCTATTCTGATCAGGGTCCTTTTCCTTCTGAAAATCCATCTCATCCAGCGTTCTCGAGAGGAGAGAAACGGGGTTTTGCTGGCCGGAAACCAACATCTGGTACATGTGCCTGGGGTTATCAGCAGCTATCACCTCAGCCAATTTCTGCAGCTTGTCACCAGTATGTCGTTCTCGGAGGGCCTTGGATAGGGAGACGTTTACTGTATCGAAGATGACGTCCCACATTTGAGGTGACAGGCTATTGAGTAGACCGGCCATCATAAGACGGGCTGACTTTGGTAACCAACCGACCCTTCTCCAGATTCGTGGCGCCCAGAAATATCGATTATATCCGCCGAATAACTCGTCACCTCCATCGCCAGACAAGCTTACCGTGACGTGCTTACGTGCCAATTGAGATACGAGCAGAGTGGGAATCTGCGAGGAGTCAGCAAAGGGTTCGTCATAGATGCGGGGCAACTTGGAAATCGTCGCGACGATGTCATTCTCGGAAATGTAGAGTTCAGTGTGTTCGGTCCCGAGATGTTTGGCGACGCGCCCGGCCTGAACCGCCTCGTTGTACTCGTCCGATCGAAAACCGACCGAAAAAGTTCGGACCGAGGCCTTACCTTCCGCCTGCATCATAGACACCACAGTCGAAGAATCGATTCCCCCCGAAAGAAAGGCACCCACAGGCACATCGGCCAGCATGCGAAGGCGGATCGAATCCCGGAGCAGTTCGTCGAGTCCGTTCACGGCCTCTTCCGCTGATCCCTGAAACGGTTCGGCAATTCCATCTAGAACCGCTGCCTTGGCAGACCAATAATTGACTAATCGAACGTCGGGCGAACTGTCTGTCGACTTCAAACTCAAAAGAGTTGCGGGCGGAACCTTATAGACGTTCTTATAAATGGAACGTGGTGCTGGGACATAGTTGTAGCGCAGATAGCCAAGTAGACTGTGGCAATCTATTGCGGGTACAAAGCTGGGATGAGCCAGTAGCGCCTTCAATTCCGAACCGAACAAAAAAGTTCTTCCCATCCATCCATAATAGAGAGGCTTTTCACCTAGCCGATCTCGACTGAGATACAACTGCTGTTGCCGACGATCCCACAAGGCGAGGGCAAACATCCCATTGAATCTTCTCAAGGAACCTTCCAGTCCCCATTCCTCGACAGCCGCGAGCAAGACCTCGGTATCCGACGTTCCACGAAAAACATGACCCCGGCACTGGAGATCACAACGAAGAGAACGAAAATTGTAGATCTCACCATTGAACACAACTACATAACGACCGCTGACGGAGTGCATTGGCTGATGCCCTTGAGGAGAGAGATCCAGTACTGAAAGGCGCCGGAAACCAAGAGCGATTCCGGACTTTGCGTCGGCCCAGGCTCCATCATCATCTGGTCCCCTATGTCTTAAGGTCTCGGCCATCAAAGCAACCTGCTCGCAGAGCTGTTCGTTCGACAGCCCGGCTGAACCATCGACATAACCGGCAAAGCCGCACATTAGTCGAGCCTCCCCGCTGCTTCTTTGAGGAGAGTCGCTAGACGTGGCGCGGTTACCTGCAGGCAGAACCGTTCCTCTATCATCCTCCTGCCGGCTTGGCCCATGCGATCGCATTCATCGGGGTGATCACATAGGAAAGTCAAGCTATCTACCCATTCCCTTTCACTTGCTGCCAAAAGACCGTTCATTCGGTGCGTGATCAATCGCTGGTTGATGCCGACTGGAGAAGCGACCGGAGGGCGAGCGCTCGCCATGTATTGAATGAGTTTGTAGCCACACTTACCTCGAGCCCAGGGATCATCCGGGAGAGGCATAATGCCCACATCGAAATCCTGAATGGCCTTTGCCTCGGTGTGTATGGACCAATCGCGGATTTCTATTGGTATCCCGTCTAGTTCGGCAGAAGAGGAACCGACCAACAGCAATTTCGCTTGCCTCCGTCTGCCAAATTCGGCAAGCGCTGGTTGGACGAGCTGCAGATACGGAGACGTAGTTGGAGACCCGATCCAACCAATGGTGAAGGTGGTATTTCTTTGTGGTGTTATCAGAGGATAGCGTGTTAGGTCGACAACGGTTGGAACGTTTTCCACTCTTCGCGCTCCTGCCAGTTCGGCATGCTCCGCAAGATAATCGTTCCCCACGATCACAAGCTTCGCGAAACTCATCACGCGGTCGATCTTCCTGCTTAAGAGAGCTCGCGCGAGCCGGCTCGGATGCAAGTCGTAACGATGAAAAACTGCGTCGTCATAGTCGACAACGTAAGGAATAGAGGCATACGAGAGCAACTGTTCAATCCAGGCGGGGAGCCAGGGGAAAAGCTCATATTCAATCCACAGGAGATGATAACGACGGCTGTACAGGAGAGAATGCAGTCTACGAAGATATGACTTCAAAATGGCACGCCATGGCCGAGGTTTGCCGGCGTACAGCCCTCTCAAATAATCGTCGCTGAGTAGGGAAGCAACAGTTACCTCTATGCCTTGAGCTTTTAGGAAATCCAAATATTGGTAATAGCGCACACGACTGCTCGCGCCAAGCAGACCGTATCGACTCAGCAGTAAGCACCGCATTTCGGTCAACCCCGTTCGCTGTCTGTTTTCTTGCGAAGAGAGAATCTGATCTCATAACACGGGAAAAGGTAGCAGCAATTCTCCTCGTAAAACTCTTTCATATATCGGTTCAGGTTGAACGCGGCTTGGAGCATTTTTCTCAAGGCATGACGTGCGTAAAAAGGCGGACTCGATTTGAAAATCAGGTTGACTTCACGGAGTTCGAAGCAGATACAGGAGTTGTAGGTCGGTACTTTCCTTTTTAGGATCAAATCCTCAGAGAAATAGGAAAAACTGTAGAGCCCAAAGAAATTCCTGTGAGTGTAATCTGAGTAAAAATAAGGATTCGAAAAATGTGGCACCACGATTTCCAGCATTCCACTGGGCCTGAGAGTCCTAGCAATCTTGTTCATCAGTAGATTGACGTCTCGAACGTGTTCGAAAAAATGATAGGAATGGACTGCCCGGATTGACTGACTGGGAATTTGATCCAAGACCTCGTAAGCATCGCCGACAATGTCGACACAGTCGTAGTCGATTTTGTCGATTCCAATTGAATCCGGTATTCGCTTGCGGTTGCCACAGCCTAAGTCAAGAGTAGCACCGCTCAGGTGCGGCAGGAGTTGCCTCTTGTCTACGACTGCCATTTAGAGCCTTTTGTTAGCAGGTAACCGATAAACTGCCAGTAGGCACGGATGGTCTCGCTGAATCGAGATCGGGATGCCAAAAGACAGGCCTGAAGAAGCCGAGCGAACAACTCGAAAGTTAGAGTCAGAAGCAGCAGAATCACTGCCTCAGGCAGCGTAAGATTTTTGAAACCGTATTGGACTCGGCTGCGCAAGGAATAAAAAAGCCTTTTCGCCTTCACACTCCCTGAGCTTCCGCCGCCTCTGTGATAAAGCAACGTATCGGCCAAGTAATACGACGCGTAGCCCAGCTGACGGGCCCTCAACGAGAAGTCCACTTCCTCGAAGTAGACAAAGAATCTTTCATCAAACCCGTGGTTCAGTGCAAAGACATTTCTCCTGACCAGAAAGAACGCCCCAATGACTTGATCGACCTGACCACTCTGATCATGCACAATCAGGTGGCGCGGAAACCGTGCAGGTAAAAGCCGAGACAAGCCAGTCATTTCCCCCCAAAAAATTCTTAGGGACGGAAAGCGAGCGCATGAGGCCATCGGACCTCCTGCCTGGTCGACCATCCGAATCCCACAAATTCCAATCGAATCGTTTGACGGCTGCTCCATGAATTGGATTGGGTTGCGCAGTGAATTCGGGTAAAGACAGGTGTCTGGATTCAAAAAGAGCAGATACTGGGAAGTGCTGCTCTTCGCACCTTGGTTGCAGGCAACGGCGAAGCCCTGGTTCATTGAATTGCGAATCACAGTCAAGCATGGTTCTGTTTGCGGCAGGTCTTGCAAGGATTGATCGGACGACGCATTGTCTACCACTACGATCCTTCCGAGCTTGAAACCTGATTTCTCTGCATCAATGATCGACTTCAGACAATCACGTAAATGGTGACCAGTGTTCCAGTTGACGATGATAATATCCAGAGAGGCAATTGCTGACACTTGGCTCCCGAGCAGGTTCTTTAAGTAGCTCGATGTGATTCTACTAACGTTCCCAACCCTGCAACCAAAAAGCAAAACCTCTCAATTTGAGGAACAAATATGAGAGTCCCATTACGGCAACGCCGAAGTTACTTCGCACAATGCGGAAGAACTCGGCAGGGCTTGACGGATGAAGAGGTCTCGTCAGCCGAAACATTGCGACGGTTTCATTTGCAGGCAGAGCTCGTTTTCTTTGTTTGTAAAGCCTTTGGTTCAGGTCAAAGTCAGAAAATACTCGATACTCTTCTCGGAACGGAGACGCGTTAAACATTGTTCGCTTGAGGAAAAGGCCCTGATGGTGGAGGGTGTTGTTGAGAAGAAGCGGTAAGCCGTAACAGCTCTTGAAATGTCTGCCGTTGCTAAGACGGACGTCGCCGAACACGATATCGAGATCCTGAGTATAGGCTTGGGTCAGGGCAGGAATCGGTAAGTTTAACAAGACATCGTCGGCGCCCAGATAATAGACATAGTCCCCGCTGCTAACTGCCCATCCTTTGTTCATGGCATCATAGATTCCATTGTCGGGCTCACTTACCCAGTAGTCGATTCGCGCCTCATGACGTTTGACCAGATCAATCGTTCCGTCTTTCGATCCCCCATCAATGACGATGTACTCGATATGTTGGTAGGGCTGGCTTACCACGGACTGAATCGCTTGTTCTAGATACCTTTCTCCGTCTAGCACGACAGTAATAATAGAAATGAGAGGCTTACCCTCAACTCTGTTGGCCGGCAATCCTTTGGTGCGCCGCCCTCCTTCTGCTTTTGGCAAAGACCTAGAGCATCTAGGTTGTCGTTGCTCCGGCAAAAGCTGATCGGCCAGGGTCGGGCAGGTGAAAGGGGAATTGGATATCTTGGGCGCCAACAGGTATTGCCGAATCATCAACCCCTTGACGAAGGTTCGGGTAATGCGAACCTTATTTAGTAAGTCTCGTAGAGGAGAAGTGCATGGTCGCGCAGCGTTAGCATGTCTAACCAATGACTCTGGTCTCTTCCGCACCTCGAGCGCACCTAAATCCAGTTGTTCAATCTCCTGCAAGGTGCGTAGGTACGGGGCGTAGATCTCACGGCGGACGAAAGCGGAAAGCGCCACGTTGTAGTGAGCCAGATTAGTGTCAAAAAGCCTTTCAGTAATACGCCTGAGAGAGTGGAAGTGAAAGAATATCAGTGGTTGATCTTCGACCCAAGGACGCTTCGCTTTGAGTTTGAGCTGATGGTTGGCCAAATTCCAGGGAGCCAGGTTGGCTCCCTTGTGGAGCAGGACAATCACTCCTTTGAACCGTGTTGGCCAGTCGTCCAAGTATTTCTGGTCTGCAAATCGCCCGTTGTCTGGGTGATCGCAGCACCACTCATTGCAGCGTTCTCGCCACCAAGACAAACATTGATGTGCGTGCTCGTCACGACGAAACGATAGCCATCCGACGTTGTAGATTCCCAACGCATGTAGATGCTGCAGAGATTGAGGAAACCGGTGGCCGATAATAGCAACGGATTCAACACCCATTTGTGCAAAAAGAGGGGATGGATCGGAGTAGAAGAAGAGGTCGGCATCCAGGTAAGTGATCAAATCAACCTGGGGATGATTACGGAGGATGAATAACGGGAGAGAAGGCGTACAGGTGAAGTAGTATTCGAGTAATGATCGATTCTGCTTGGCGCCGAGCAAAGACTCATCTCCACGCTCGAACTCATCCAGAGCGATAAGCTGAATCTCTGGAAGATTCAACTCGTCCAGAGTGTCGTGTGTTGCTGAGTCCATGCACAGTATCCAGATACGAAAAGACGCACAGTGCCACTTCAATGACTGATACAGTGCCAAGCCGCGCGAGAGGTAGCGGATGTCAAAATAGGTACAGAAAGAGTACATTTTCAAATCGATCTTTTGAGTGAACTCCAGCGAATTGGAGGCTCGGACACTCTTTTCAGAGCCCGCTGCTCGGTCAAGCACGGATGATTAGGCAGGCTCAACATTTTTGCCTCTTCAGGTGCTTTAGGCCACCGGCGCCGAAACCACTGCGCGCTGTTGGTACCCCTGCGGAAATGTGAACTGACTGTGATGAATCACGTCAGCAATGTCATTGCTCTGAGATAGGCCTCTCCTTGATCACCACGGGAGTCTGATCCACATGCGTCTTACGCCAACGACGGCAGTTCGCAATTTTCGTTATGCTTGTAGCTATTCGAATTGTCGCAGTTTCAAAAATCTCAGGATGCGTTTTCCCTGCTGTACAAATAGCCGCGATACTCACATTGCTCCGGAGCTGCGCACACATTAGGCTTTTCGGAGAGCAAGAATTCACGCGTGAGCTGCACGCCTGCACTGTTCATAACCTCCAGGAACTCTTGGCGGTTCAGGAACCAGTTGGGATACTCCGTTTCATAGCCATGCTGACAGGGTCTTTGCAAAACGACAAAGGAGCTTGCTTGTTGCACAATCGGCAGGCGGGTGATGAAAAGGTAGGATTGGAATGCTTCGGCCAAACGCTGTGCAACTCGCTTCCAATCCTGGAAGCATTGCAGCACACCGCTGGCTAACACCAGATCGTATTTTCTTTGCAGACAGTCAGCTTCATTGTCGTAAAAATTTGCCTCGGGCAGAACTTCTCGGCCGGCCTGACACACGGTTGGGGTCTCGAGACAGTGGTAGTCAATCTCAATGCCAGGAATCAGTGCCTCCCCGAGGACAGAGTAAAATCCCAATCCTCCCCCCCAATCCAATAAGGAGATTCTGGGTTTCATCCGCGCTGTGAGAGTCAATACGTAAGCGAAAGCCAAGAGCGTGTGCTGAAGTCTGGTATCGCCCGGCAAACTTGCATTTCGAATGGGCTTTACTAGACCGTCCCACTTGGTTTTCTGAACCCGGGCGACGGTTTCAACATTCCACCCTTTGATCTCACTATTCGTCGAATCCGGCCATCCCTTAGGGAGATATTGCCATTCACAGGCGTTGACCTTTGCCCTCAGCTGATTCGAATACTCGAAAATAATCGGTGGGATGCATTGCTTAGCAATTGCCTTGAGGTTCATTGTTTATTTGTTGGGATAAAACTCTTAGGCTGCGACTCAGCCCGCCACTTCATTTGACGAACCCTTTAAGAATATTCTTGAGCTGTAAAGGAACAGTAGACTTCAGCCTCGGAAGCCATCGCCTGGATCGTCGTTGTTGAATTTGGCGAAGTGGTTCTCGTCGGAGGATGGCCGAGACGCGATCTGCTCCGAAGATTTTCTCGTACTCCAACGCAAGGTCGAGCGCCACACCGTAATGATGATCGAGCAACGCAAATGCCCAAAGTAGAACATAATCTCGTTCCGTGACGCCAATCTGGACTAGTGATTCAATAGTTCTAAAGTAGCGAGCCTCGCACCAGGCGGGGCTCTGAGGCGTAGCGTCTGAGATCACTGTTTGTGTCAGGGCGTGTTTTTCCGAAAGATAGTCTAATGTCGATCGCCTCATGCGCGTAGCCCCACGCACTTCGATAGCTGACAACCAAAAACCGGCTCGGCTCAATTCCCGATGTGTATCGACGAATAGGTCCTCTCCTTCGTAGGCGTCAATGAGACCGGGTTCAACATCTAGAGCCAAGACATGGCTTCGAACTTGTTCGCTCAGGCTATTGAAGAGGCGGAGATCGGTACCCTGAGTGTCCAGCTTGATCCAGTCCACAGTGGACAGGTTGAGGCGGGCCAAGGCCGCATTTAGACTGGTAGCTCGGACTTCAGTTTCTCTCTCAACCTCAAAAAGGTCGGAGAAAAGGAAACTAGCCAGAGACCGGGAATTTGGCTTGAGCCTGCTGGAACAATAAGGTGACTTGGTGAGAAAGAACGGGACCTCTGAACAGGTCTGATCTTCAGTAACTGCCTCGCTAATCATCTTAGTTTGGTAAAACTTACCGATCGAAGATTTCTCCAGTTCACGATGATCTGCATCGAAGCCGACGTAGAACGACTGCTGTGCGATGGGCTGCCAGATCTTGGGTCTAGGGCCAGCAGCGCCGATATCCAGCAAAACAGGATGAATGTTGAGCAACGTTAGTGGCTCACAAATCGCAGCATTCATTCTAGCGAGGCTCTCATTACTTTCATAAGAAAGGTTTGATCAGCTCCAGGAATTCTTTCATCCGTGTCAAGTAACTGTGCTGCCGCAGCGTCCTCTGCTGTCCCGAGTAAGCCGTCGAGGCGCGCTGCTCTTCATGGCTGAGATAATACTCAATCAACTCTACACATTCCGCTGAGTCGCCATACGCGGCGGCCTCTTTGCCAAGCTCAAACAGTGCGGGTAGATTTCTTTTGGCATCAGTAACTAAGAGACTGCCTACGCCTGTGGCTTCATACAAGCGCATGTTGTTGGCGTACCCCTCCGCTACATCAACGTGATGATTAAGAGTGATACGTGCACTGAGCAGTTTCTCATACATGTCGAGTGCCCAGGCTGGTCCCCGAAAGGCCTTTCGCAAGGGAGAATCCGCCTTCAGGTTCTCGAGGCCGTATCCCCACCAATCCAAACGCGTTTGCGCTGCTACGCTCTCCAATAACTGGATGCGGCTTTTGTGACTGCTTGACAAACCTCCGACAAAGACGACGTCAAAAGCTGAAACTTGCTTGAGACAATCCAACACGTGGGGCTCGAAACCTGCGTTGAGCTGAGCGCTTCGCATTCCCTGCTGCCGAAAACTGTCCACAAAATTCGGCAGTGAAGAAAGCATCAAATCGTAAGGGCTGAGATCGGCTTTTGCCGGGATGGGACTGGCGATTTGAGCTGAGATCGCGCGCACGTAGGGACGAATCTCGCGCACGAAGTCTGGATCTGTGTTCGCAGGATCCTGAAAATGAATGACGTCGGGTCTGTACCACTTTACCTGTGCCAACAAAGTGGGGTAGAACCAGTCTTTCCCGAGGCGCGGCAAGGAAGATCTCAACCTTGGATAATAGTGCGTCTGGACTTTGTAGCGAAGCTCCAAGCCTCTTTCTGCCGCCCATTGCAGCTGCAAGGGGCGGCAATTGGCCACAATCTCCGTGGCCTCATGACCTAAACGTTGCAGATTAGCGGAGTAAAAATCAGCCGTGCCAAAACATTGGTCCATCAGGTTGCGCCACTTCACCTCGTACATTTGCTGTCCCCAGTTCGGGTTCTCGGCATAGAATCTCTCGAGGAACACGTCATAGTAAGTATCGATAATCAGGAAGCGCATGGCTAAACAAACGTGTCCGCTCTTTTCACAAGAGTTGGACTGTGCCGTCCATCTTCATTACTGTGACTTCAAAGGATCCCTGCCATTCGAACATCACATTGAACAAATCCTGATTGTCGTTAAAAGCCTCTTGGAGCGGATGATAGCAGGAACCGAAGATGAGCCGATGCCAGGCGCTGGACCGGATACCTTCTAGTTGGCGTTGGCTATACTCGAAAAATACCAGACGATTCGCGATCGCAACGACGTGCCATTTGTGCATGCCTTTTGCCCAGGCAAAAAGCGTGTCCTTCATCATCGCCGGAGTTTCAATAAATCCTGCCCGGGCCACACGCTGCAGCTCACGGCAAGCGTGGAGCGGGTCTTCGACATGTTCTAGCACGTGCGATGCCACCGCATAATCAAAAGCATGGTCGGGGAAGGGCATGGCGTGGATGTCACAAATCAGCACAGGCTTTCCCCGCGAGTCAAAGCGAGACGTTCGATGGCGGGTCGGCTCCAGATAACGATCTGCTAGAATGGTTGCTCGAGGAAAGGGATCCCCGCCGCTTGCTATGTCCAAAACGCGCTCACCTTGCCTGAACTGATGCCGAATGAATTCCTGCTGATATAGGTAGCGAGGTTCGTCGGGATTCGCTGCTGGACGGAAGAGGAGTGCGATCGAGCCGAGACGATCGGTAACCGCTCGCGCGGTGCGTCGGAGCACTCCGTCTCTTAACAATTGCATTGCCATTGATTGCGCTCGTGAGAATCCTTTCGCGCCTCGTCAGACGAGGCTTTCGAACCATCGCTGGAGGCCCGGCGATTCGGGAAACATTGTCGAGCCGACCTTTATCAGGAGCCGCCGCCTGTCCTTGCCGCCAGGCAAGCTGCCATCGACAGTGATAATGACAATTGCTGAGACAATAGCACAAACCAAAGCGCCGAATCCCAACGAAACCCAATGTGGTGACCAAGTGGTCGATCTCCTGAGGAAGAACAGGGCTACGGCCATTACACTTCCTGTTAGGTATTGACTGAACGTCGCACAAAAATAGACGGGAGCCGAGAACCAATTTCGAAGAATTCGCCGCCAGAGCAAGACGAGAACGGCAACATGGGTGATCGTTCCCGAAGCCATGCCCCAACCCGCCCCGGCTAGTCCTAACCAGGGGATTAGTAGTGCAGAAACCACTAGACTGACCGAGCCCTGCACAAAAGCCATGCCAGCCAGCCAGTTTGTTCGCGCGGTGCCTAACAAGAAGAAATGGTGTAGGGTAAATAGGCAACCCATCATTGTTCCCACAACCATAATCCTCAGCAACCCTGCGGCATTGGAAGCGAAGTCAGGACCAACCCAGAGCAAGAGGAGGTCATCGGCAAATACAAACAAAGGGACTAAACCGGCTATGGCGAGAGTGGAAAGTACCCAGTTGGCTTGAACGGTCAGGCGGGCAGCTTGTTCTTCTCGGGCCAGCCCTTGCAAATGGCTTACGGCCGGGAACAATACCTGTCCCACCTTGTAAGTTAGTGAATACATGGCGGTGATTAATTGGAAACTCACGTTGTAAAAACCAACGGCGGCAATAGGCAGAAGAAACCCAAGGAGCCAGCGCTGCGATTGCTGTGCCATTAATGCACCAACATTGCTGAGCGTTTGCCAGAATCCGAATCTACATGTTTTTCGGAAAGACGAGCTATCGAAGCAAGGAAGCAACCTGAAATTCGGAAACAGTCGCCGTGCCACTAACATCCATCCCAGTCCGGCCAGGGCTGAAGTGATTGCTTGAGCCCGGACCAGGTCCAGCAGTGTTCCGCCCAGGAAAAGGGCTCCTAATCCCGCCACCGTCGTTGCGGATTGAGATATTAGGCTGCCAACTGTCAGGATTCTATACCGCTGTAGTGACATAACCAGTCCCATAAATGTTTGCCGAGCTTGGGTCAGGCACCAGTTAAGGGCGACCCAGAACAGACAACCTTGAGCCAAATCCTGGGTCTCAGAGGGTATCCTGAACAGCGTTACAATGAGAAGTTTTGACAAAAGGAGAATTGCCAGCGTTCCGAGGATGCCTATAGTTAGATTGAACATCAGAGTGCTGCGCGCGTGTCTTTGTGCAGCCACAAAGTCGCCCTTGCCTAAACTTTCAGCCACATACTTCACCGTGGCATCCGAAATTCCAAAATCGAGCAGACCCATGGGTGTCACCAAGGTGTTGAGAAGTGCCATTAGTCCATACTGATCTCGGCCCAGGAGTCGAATCAGGATAGGAGAGGCAATAAATGCGATAACCAACGTCCCGCACCACGCGCCCATACTCCAAAGAGAGTTCCCTGCTACTCCCACAGCTGAGGACAGCGTCTGCTCTGGGACCGCAGGCGTAACCTGATCGGTCAAACGGGATTCAGACATCGATGGCATGGAAATAAGGGCGCAGAATTCAAATTAGCCACGCAGAATGGTTCCGTTCATCCGCGTGTCTAGGTTCGTTCTCAACTTCAGAGGGGCGCAATCGAATTGCGCAGGCTCTCACTTCTTTAAGGCCTCACCTGTCTATCAAGATTCACAACCACTTGTGGATTTTCGGCATCTTTCTAAATGTCGCAGCCGATTATCAAGATTATCAACTGGAGCCTGACTTAACTTTTGCCGTTCGATCTTTCCCGACCTTTAATGTGTAGACTTCGTTTCGCTATTCTACCTAAAATAGAGGTTCTCAGTTTGTTCCAATCGGGATAAACGCCATATGAAGAGCGTTCCAAATCTGTTTTCTCTGGTTGCTGCGGTGAACCAAGACAAAGGTTTATATACATTGGCGTTAGCCGTCTTCATGCTCCTTCGCATGCAGACCCTGCCCGCCACAGAGAATGAATTCCAGTCAAATATCGACGACTTGCAAAAAAAATATTCTCAAGTGAAAGATTTGAAGATGGACTTTATTCAAAACTACTACAGCCCCAAGCGTAACTCCCGAACCGAGACCGGCACTCTGTATTTGCGCCGTCCCGGTATGATGCGTTGGGAGTACCAGTCTCCGAGCCAAAAACTATTTGTCTCGGATGGAAAAGCAATTTTTTTCTACCTCCCGGATGAAAGGCAGGTGCAAAGAACGTCAGTCAAGGAGAGTCGCGATCAGCGTGTTCCTTTCCTCTTTCTTCTTGGAAAAGGAAATCTCAAGAAAGATTTTTCCAGGATTGAGTGGGCCAAGAATGACAGACCTTTTTTCGAGGGCAACCGAATTCTATATGCTTACCCCAAAAAGAATATCGACGAATTTGCTAAAATACTTATGGAATTTGACCCCAAATCCCTTCAGCTTCAGCGGATTACAATCTTCGATGTCGATGATTCAAGAAGTGAATTTGTATTTACCAATATTAAAGAGAACCTTGGCTTGAGTTCCCAGCTGTTCAATTTTAAGATTCCTGAGAACGTAGAAGTTGTGGAGAGCGACATAGGATCAGCCCATACGAACTAGAGGAAACGTGGCCGAATATCGGTGTCGCTTGGCTAATGCCAGCGGCGAAATCGTCAATACCAGCTTTACCTCTTCATCGGAAGGAGAACTACGTCATCGTCTTTCCGAGCAAGGTTACTACATTTATTCGATTCAGGAAAAGACGAAGGGGCTGGCCCTCAGTCCCCCCTTTCTGGGAAGACGAAAAAAAATCAAAACAACAGACTTCATGATTTTTAACCAACAATTCGTTGCGTTAGTTCATGCCGGTCTGCCCATTTTGAAGGCTCTGGACCTGCTGATTCAGAGGATCAAGGATCCTCATTTTCGGCAAATATTGAGCGATGTTGCCGTCCGTGTAAAATCTGGGGCGCTTTTGTCGGAGGCCTTCGAGGCGCAAGGCGTTTTCCCGAAGGTCTACACCGCGTCGCTGTACGCAGGGGAAAAGAGTGGTAATTTGGAAGAAGTTATTCGACGTTTCATGGAATATCAGAAGGTAATTAACACGACCCGCAGCAAGATCAAGAGTGCACTGACCTATCCTTTGATTCTGACTCTCCTGCTCATCACCTTGGTGACTTATCTGCTGACGAACATCGTTCCTCAGTTTGGACAGTTCTACGCCAATCTGGGAGCAGAACTTCCTTTGACTACGCAGGTTCTTATCGCAGTTTCATCCAACTTGCGCAACCAGTTATTGGCGGGAATTCTTGTGTTAACGGCATTGATCCTGGGCATCACTGTTTGGGTGAAGAGTCCTCGAGGCGGGATATACTTCGACGGGGTAAAACTCCGACTGCCACTGGTCGGAGACGTCTGGAAAAAATTCTCCTTTTCACAGATGTGCCGTACCCTCTCGACGCTGCTGTCCGGAGGAATCCCAATGGTCAATTCATTGGAAATCGTGGCGGACTCTTCGGGCAATCGGGTCATCACTCGAGCGGTTAAGTCGGCCATCGCTTCCGTCAAAGAAGGGCAGTCTCTTTCTCATAGCCTCGAATCAAACCCTGTCGTCCCCGAGTTGGCGATTGAAATGGTGCAGGTGGGCGAGTCAACGGGCGCGCTCAGCGAGATGCTAAGGCATGTGGCGGACTTTTACGATGAAGAGGTTAACACCCGGTTGAACCAGCTTATGACTTATATCGAACCGATCCTTCTCGTGATTCTCGCGGTTATCGTTGCTTTCGTGCTTATCGCTCTCTACCTTCCAATCTTCAACTTGGGCACCACCATGCATATTTGAGGAGCTGATTTATGAATCATAAAGCGGCCCTTCCCGTTGAAAAGTTGCCGTCGAGGTTGGACAGCAAACCCAATTTCCAGGACGAAGAAAAGGAAGCTCGCCGACTGGCTGAGCGCTACCATTGCGAGTTTGTGGATCTGAAAAACTTTCCTGTCGACCCCGAACTATTTCGGGCCATTCCTGCGGAACTTATGTTTCGCTATAACTTTGTGCCGCTCAAGAACGTCAATGGCGCTCTGCTAGTTGCCATCTCCGACCCCAGCGAATTGTTGTTGACCGATGAACTCGGAATCTTGCTGGACCGGAAGCTGGCGGTCAAAGTAGCCACGCCTTCTCAGATTGCAGATATTCTAAAGAAAAGTGAGTCATCACAAAGGGTGCTGGAGGAGGCCACCGAAGGTTTTACCCTGGATCTCATTAAGGAAGACGAGTCCGGCGAAGAAACGATCTCGATCGAAAGGCTCACCAGCGAGAACGAAAGCCCCATTATTCGTCTCGTTGATTCCACCATCTTCAATGCGCTGGAGCGAAGAGCTAGTGATATTCATATTGAGACGGGCGACAACGATGTCATCATTAAATACCGGATTGACGGCGTCTTGCTGCAGGCGATGCAACCCATTGCCAAAGAACATCACTCCACGATTATATCCCGCATTAAAGTCATGTCCGAGCTAGACATCTCCGAACGCAGGATTCCTCAGGACGGACGTTTTCGTGTTCGCTACAAGTCCAGGCTAATCGATTTCCGGGTTTCAATCATGCCATCCATTCACGGGGAAGACGCCGTACTGCGGGTTCTGGACAAAGAAGCAATGAGTGAGAAGTTCAGACAGCTCAGCTTGGAGGTAGTGGGATTTTCTGACGCGGACCTTAAGAAATTCCGACGTTACATTTACGAACCCTATGGAATGGTGCTTGTGACGGGGCCGACCGGCAGTGGAAAAACGACTACGCTTTATGCTGCCATATCCGAGATTAAGAGCGATGAAGATAAAATCATCACGATTGAAGATCCAGTGGAATACCAGATTCGAGGAATCACACAAATTCCAGTCAATGAAAAGAAAGGGCTGACGTTTGCACGCGGCCTGCGGTCCATTCTTCGGCATGATCCGGATAAGATCATGGTTGGTGAGATACGTGACTCCGAGACGGCCCAGATCGCCATTCAGTCAGCTCTGACGGGCCATCTGGTATTCACTACGGTGCACGCCAATAATGTGGTCGACGTTCTGGGTCGTTTTCTTAATATGGGGGTAGATCCCTACAATTTTGTTTCGGCCTTAAACTGCATACTGGCTCAACGGTTGGTTCGGATCATCTGTGAACAATGCAAACGGTCAGTTAAGCTTTCTCCACAGCTTTTGCAAGAGTCCGGTCTTGACCCGAAGATTTATTCGGGCTACACGTTCTACGAGGGAACGGGTTGCCTGGACTGTGCCGGCACCGGGTATCGTGGGCGCACGGCGATTCATGAACTTCTTGACCTTTCCGATCCGATACGCGAAATGATCCTCGAACGAAAGCCGGCCTCCGAAATTAAGAGACTAGCGCATGAAGAAGGAATGACATTTTTGAGAGAGTCGGCCGTGCAGAAGGTTCTTTCTGGTGTCACCACCTTAAAGGAAATCAACAAAGTGACTTTTATTGAGGGATAAGCAGGATGCTCGATAGGCTTTCAAGCCTGCCTCAGGGACTCCAGAAATATTTTCAGCCGACACTTCCCCCCGTGGCTTGCGAAATTGCTGACAAAAGCCTCTCCGTCGTGCGACTCAACGCCAAGCGCCCACCGGAAATTGCCCGCTTTGCTGTCGAGGCGATTCCGGCAGGCTTGATCTCTCCGTCTCTCACCCGGCCGATGATCAGTTCTCCGGCGGACTTTCTGAACCTGCTGAGAGCAGTGTTCGCCAAGGCGGAGTTGAAGACGAACAAAATCTCCCTCGCTATTCCAGACTCTTGCGCGAAAGTAACGATTCATCAATTTGACAGCATGCCTGGTAACGAGGCTGAAAAGCAGCAACTACTCAAATGGAAGCTCAAGAAGACAGTCCCCTTCAACATTGAGGATTCCAAATTGTCCTTTCTGGAACAAAAAACCCCGGATGGCAAATATGTTGTCGTCGCCGTAAACATTCATGTTGCAGTCTTGGCACAGCTCGAAACTGTTTTTGAGTCTCTTGGGATACAGGTCGGTTTCGTCACACTGGCTAGCTTCGCAGCGTTTGAGGTTCTCGTCAGACAAGACCCAGATGTGTTGCAGAAGTCCGTCTTGTTTTTGCGCGCACAACCATCCAGGGTGTCATCAGTTATCGTTCGACAAGGATCGATGGTCTTCTTTCGACACACCGACTACGATTCCGATAATGATACCGAAGCGACAAGTAGGCTGTCATCATCGCGAGAGGGCAGCTTCGAACAGCTCTACAACGAGATTCATCCGTGTCTCATGTATTATCAAGACAAAATCAGCGACACCGCAGTTGAGAAGGTATATGTGACTCCTCTCCACAGCCTGGATTCTAATATGCTTTCGGCACTTTCTGAAAAGTCAAATACGCCCATCTTCAGTCTCGATCCACTCCGACTTTTCCAGCGGCAATCCTCTGCCTCCTTGACGAGCCTGAAGAATATCTTGTGCCCTTCGCTGGGCTTGGCGCTGGGTAAATTTTGAATGATCAAGCTCAATATCAACCTATCGACGAGGCCGTTTGTCAATAACCGCAAATTCTTTTCGATCGTGGCTCTGCTATTGCTGTTTTTGCTCGGAGTTTCGTATTGGAACCTTTATCACTATCGTACCGCCCATTCCCGGCGTGAACAGGTGACCCGCCTATTGAGTCGTGATCAACGCATGGTTGAAAGATTGGAGAAGGAGCGGGAGGTGATCATGGCTCGTCTGCAAAGAGCGGAGACGAGCCAGTTCCTGGACCTGGTTGATTACATCAACTCGCTTATCAAACAACGAACTTTTTCGTGGACACGACTACTCAATGATTTGGAGACGCTCACGCCGGCCAATCTGCAGATCGTCTCCATCCGGCCTCTCATTGTCGGGAACGAGATTGGGATCGAAATCACGGCCAACGGTCGCAGTAGTCAGGATTACATCGAGTTTATCTCCAATCTGGAATCCTCGGGAAAGTTCTACAGGATCAACCCGATTTTCGAAGACATTGCTAAGGCACCTGGATTGGTGGGTAAACTCATCAACGTCACCGTCAGATACAGAGGCCAGGTGTGACTCATGAATCTGAGCCCGAAATCACAAAGAATCGTATATCTGTTATTGACGGCATTGATCCTGATCAATTTGCCCGTTTATTTTTTGTTGGTAAGGCCAGAGATTCAGGCGGACCAGAGTGAGAAAGCACGGGATGACTCGACGCGCCTGGCGCTAAGAAAAGAGACTTCGGTGATTAGTTTCCTCAAGGGAACCGAAAGCAAGATGGCAGAGTCCCACAAGAGTTATGATCAATTTACTCGGGACTATCTCTTTTCCCGGGATCGAGGGAGTTCTGAATTATTGCGGGAATTGGACCAGCTTTGTTTGGAAGCTGGCTTGTCCAGGAATCGCAGCAGCTTCAAACACGACGAGGAGGCCCAGTTTGGAATGAGAAGGGTTTCCATGACGCTGCCTGTCGAGGGGAGCTATACCAGTATCCGAAAGTTCTTGAATCTTCTCGAAAGTCGCCCCAGGTTCATCATTGTAGATTCAATGGTCTTGGATTCCGAAAGGGAAGGAACAGGCCTTATTCGGATGGAAATGAGACTCGTTACTCTTTTCGGTGCACAGAGGTGAAGGATCCAAAGCAGAAGAAGCAGATAATCCTGCTCTCAGGCTTGCTCGTGGCGCTAGCGGTCGTACTGTACTACGCGTTCGCGGGAACGGACTCGGCCACGGTAGGGTCGGCAAGTAAGAAAGCCTCGCAAATCAGCATGCCGGAGATTAAGGACTTGGTAATACCGCGAAACCCGCATCGAACTGGGGGCAAGAAAGAGGTGCAGCTCAGGAATGTTGACCCCACCATCCACCTCGAGCGGCTCTCTCATTTTGATCCAGGAAGTCCCCTGAATCGCAGAAACATGTTCTCTCTGGAAGCTCAGGCGGCTCATCCTGTGCCGACTGCAACCGCACCTCGCCGTTCTCCAATGCCGAAACCGACTTCCGACACCAGTGTGGGCGCAGGCGCAAGTGTAGGAAGCGGTCGGCCGCCGCTGGTTCCGCCAGTTAACATCAACCTTAAGTTCATTGGCTTTGCTCTGAATCCAGTAGAGAAGACGCGTCGCGGATTCTTTGCTGATGGTGATCAAGTATACGTCGCGTTTGAGGGACAACTCGTGGCCAACCGCTACCGCGTGGTCCATATTAGCGATGCTTTGGCAGAGATCGAGGAAGTGTCCTCAAAAACGCACCGCCAGATCAGTCTGGTTACTCAATAGCACGCGTGTCTCCAGCCCAGCCTTCACCGTCCATAGGAGTGTATGAAGACCGGATTAGTCGGAAGTGAAAAAGGATATACGCTGGCCGTTGTGGTGGTCTTCACGAGTGTTCTCCTGGTGGGCCTCTCTGAAGTGATGATTAGCTGGCAAAAAGCCATGCAACGAGAGCGAGAGGAGGAGCTCATCTTTCGAGGCAAGCAGTTCATTAGGGCGATTGATTTGTGGCAACGCAAGTTCCCGGGTACCTGGCCGACGACGATTGATGCTCTCCTTAATACCAACAATATTCACTTCCTTCGGAAAAAGTGGAAAGATCCCATCACCAACTCGGATCAATGGAGGCTGATCAAGATGAACCCGGATGGCTCCATCTCCGGCCTTACTATCTTTCCGGGTGATGGCCTTCCGGGAGCCAACAAGACCGGAGCAGCCGGTCAGCGACAATCAACAGACTCCAGTTCCTCTGCTTTTGGCAAGTCGCGTCCCCTGGGCGGATCCAGTGATCCATTCGCTTCTGAGAAGCAAGCTGATAATCCGACCGCCGGTCAGCCGACATCCAACTCGACCGCCCGCCAGTCGAGCTCCTCTGCTTCTGGTTCGAGCTCCTCGGGCACTCCCGTTTTGGGAGGGATCTGCGGAGTGGCCAGCACCAGTAAACAGAAAACGCTCAAAACGTATAATGGCCGCGATCGGTACAACGAATGGGAGTTTTACTATGTCGGCCAGCAACAGCTCAGGTCGTCAAGCCCCGCCCAAGGAGCTGCTGGTGCGCCGCGTCCAGGGGCTGGTCCGGCGGGCAGCCAGCCGGCCCAGCCGGCTGCTTCTCAACCAGCTGCCCAGCAGACGCCTTCTCCCTCTCCCTCGCCTTAGACACTTCCTGTTGCGAAAGCCGCTTCATTCCGCGCGGTCAGTCACGCGTTGAAAAAGCTTGTGTGGAGCATCGCCGCCACGCTTATCTGTCTGGCGACAGAACCTAGATAGTTGTTCCGTCAGGAATAATCGCCGACTTGGGAATCACCACTACTCGATCGCGTACACAAAAATTCTCGTCATCGTGGTGAGTCAAATTCCTGGAATTAACGATCATTACATTGTCGCCGATCCGGGCATTCTTATCGATGATGGCATTTGCGATTGTGGCATGGCTGCCAATTCCAATATTCGGAATTCCCTTTTGGCTGTTTTCCTTGATATCGTCAATCGTTTCGTAGAAATCGGCTCCCATGATATAGGAGTTGGTGATCGTGCTCCCATCGCCTATTCGGCTGCGAATGCCAATGATCGAGTGCCGGATGTCGGAGCCACTGACTATGCTTCCCTCCGAAATGACACATTGGTGCAAGTTGCAGTTGTCGATTTTGGATCCCGGCAAGAGACGCGTGCGCGTGTAAATTGGGTGCGCTGCATTGTAGAAGTTGAATTTGGGCAACGTTGCAGTGAGATCCAGGTTGGCTTCATAAAACGAACGGATCGTTCCTATATCGGTCCAGTAGCCAAAAAATGGATAACTCATCACTCTGTGGTGATGGATGGAGTCTGGGATGACGTTTTTGCCAAAATCGTGTTCACTGGCAGACTCCAGAATCTTAATTAGTAATCTTTTGCTGAAAACATAGATGCCCATGGAAGCCAGGAACGCTTTACCGTCGGGGAATCTCCCTGCGTCAAACTCGCCGGTCAAAGTGCTGTCCAGCCCTTCCAGCTGCTGGAGCGCCGGCTTTTCGTGAAAATGAACAATCTGATTGTTACTGTCGACTTTCATAACGCCGAAACTAGAGGCGTGATCAGCTGTCACTGGAATAGTTGAAACAGTAATGTCTGCCTTACTCTCCACGTGAAAGCGCAGGATCTTCCGATAATCCATTTGATAAAGCTGATCACCGGATAAGACCAGCATCAGAGAAGCATCGATATCGGCAAAGTGGCGGATGCACTGCCTGACTGCATCGGCTGTTCCTTGGAACCAATTCGGATTCTCCAAGGTCTGTTCGGCCGCCAGCACATTGACAAATCCGGCGGTGAAGTTATCAAAACGATACGTCTGCGCAATGTGCCGGTTCAATGAAGCTGAGTTGAATTGGGTCAATACAAAAATCTTGCGGACTTCGGAATTAATACTGTTGCTGACTGGAATGTCAACTAGCCGATACTTACCGGCTAACGGAACCGCCGGCTTGGATCGTAGCTTGGTCAGCGGAAATAGTCGCTCACCTTTCCCGCCTCCGAGGACGACGGTAAGCACGTCCGAGGGATTGGCACTCATAAATACATTCGCCTCACTACTCAAGAAGTTCCAAAACCTCTGCCGAATTATAGAGAGTCGATTTTGAAAAAGGAAGGTGAAAAGGGCTCAAGAGGCGACAGGGATGTTTCCCGACAGAACCACACATTGCCGCCTTCCGATCATGCAGTAAACTTGCTTTGAGGACGGTTTATGTAAAGATCACTTCCGGCAGGTCTCCGCGTCGAATTGTTTCAGGTCAGCGAGCTGCAGACACCGGATACACCAATCTAATCCCGCGAGTCAGCAGAGCGGTCGCAGAAAGTTAGTGAACACATCTCCGATTACGACCGATGGAGGATCGGCGGCAGGCCGACCTCCAGCTGTAGATGTACTACGCCTTCGTTGGCACGAGCGAGAGACCTCCCATTCAGCCTAGAAATGCCGTGCTATGATGAATATTCAAAACGATGCTCAGTGGGGGGATTCAAGATGTTCCGGCGAGTAATGGCTGCTTGCATTTTAGCTGTTTTGTCGGAAGGTCAAGGTCGAGCTTTGGAGCTGCCTGGAGCCTATTTTCGTCTCATGGAAGTTGGTATCAAGCAGGTTCAAGAGAGATTGAGCAAGGGAGAAGTTGAGGATTTGCGGGCACTGGAATCCCGTGAACCGCGTCACCGGCATTTCCCCCATCTGATCCTCGTCGCGGCGGTTTTGTACACTAAGCGAGATCCCAACAATCACTTGTACCAAAATTCCCAGATGCTCTCGTTGGCAGTTAAGATTGGAGATCTGCTGGCCGCTGAAAATGACAAGGGACATTATGCAGAACGGCTCAACAGCCACCGTGATACATACATGTGGCTGGAGGCCTACCGCGTCCTCGAAAAGTATCTCCAAACTGACCGCAGAACCCGCTGGCGGGGTGCTCTCGAGCAAAACCTTGGCACATTGGCTACAGAATGCTCCGAGACGGCAAACTTCCCCGGCTTCCAGTCGCCATTCATCGGCACCTCACCGAATCATCTCTCTTTGTGGGCCTCCACGCTCTATCTGGGCGGGCGTGTCTTCCACAACGGCGAGTGGGAAAAGCTGGGGGCACGAATCATGCACCGCTTTGCGGTGGAGGAACAGTCTTCGGATGGCTATTGGGGAGAGCATGAAAAATCACTTCCTACGCCGGGCTACGATTACACCACTTACTCGGGGATGGCACTGTATTGGGAACTGTCTCAGGATGCTACTGCGCTCGCGGCATTAAGGCGCGGGCTGGACTTCCACAAGTTTTTCACCTATCCCGATGGGACGCCCGTTGAAGTGATTGATGATCGCAATCGCTTTACCCGTGTTGCCGGCTGGGGTCCATCGGCGTCGCATGACTCAGATGATACTTGGCCTTCAGGGGCGAACGATGAATCCGCTTCGAAAGGTCATTTTGGTTTCTCAAATTTTCCCGATGGCCGCCGGTACGCCGCGTTCTTAACGTCCTTTTTTCACCAGGGGCTCTTGACGTATGAGGACCTGGGACGAATTGCTCAGAATGCGCTCTATTACCACGCTGGTCCTGAGGCTCCTATCCCGCAGGATCTGGCAAGCTATGAACGCCAGTTGAGCGTCCCCGCCTCTATTCGCAAATCCAATTCCTGGGTGGTTTGTCTCTCGGGATTGATCAGCACGCAGGCGGTCACAAACCAGTTCTACCACGATCGGCAGGGTCATCTCAGTATCTTTCATGAGAAGACAGGTTTGATTGTGACCGGGGCTAATTCCAAGCGCCAGCCTGAACTGGCAACTTTCTCCGAAAGGCAGCTCGGACAAGTCTTCCACCTGCCACTCAGCAGCCGTCTGAG
>JACXTT010002436.1_pt1 | contig 29533 bp, 30 predicted proteins | sample 9270951 | NCBI WGS metagenome assembly JACXTT01 (sample SAMN15532306, study PRJNA645909) | rock metagenome | isolation source: weathered quartz diorite | place: Puerto Rico | collected 2017-06-21 | reverse complement strand
CGCCCGGGTCGCCAGGGCAAACGCAACAAACGGTCGGCGGCCCATCGGTTGCGGTTTGCCAAGTATGGGAAACGCGTGCTGGCTTAACTGCGCGCCATTGCCCCCAGCGGGGAGAGGGAATAAGGAGCAGACAATGTTGCGCCGCTGACCTTCTCTATTTTGTCGCTATTCGTATGGTCTGACAATGCGCTTCGACAATGCGGTGCATGTCGCGCGCATAGCCGCCGCCGAGCATAATCACCAGTGGCAACCCGGCGCGTTTGGCGAATTCACAAACCATCCGGTCGCGCTCGCCAACTCCCGCCATTGTCAACATCAACTTACCAAAGCGGTCGCCTGCGAGGACATCGACGCCAGCCTGATAGAAAATGAGTTCCGGCGAGGACCGTTCCAGCAACTGCGGCAGCGCCTGCGATAAAACATCAAGATACTGCTCGTCAGTCATGCCATCAGCGAGACCAATATCCCACGAGCTGCGCTCTTTGCGCGCCGGATAGTTGTTTTCTCCGTGCATAGAAAATGTAAAGACGTCGGGGTCCGCCTGACAGAGCGCGGCAGTGCCGTTGCCTTGATGGACATCGAGATCAACAACAAGAAATCGTCGTGCCTCGCCGTCCGCACGGAGTCGTCGCATGGTCACCACCATGTCGTTGAAAATGCAGTACCCTTCGCCATGATCAGCAAACGCGTGGTGCGTGCCTCCGGCCAAGTTTGCTGCTACACCATCATCGAGGGCAAAGTACGCCGCGCCGATCGTGCCGCCGATGACTGCAAAAGCGCGTCGTACAAGCTCCCGCGACCAGGGGAGACCGATCCGCAGCATAGCTTTGCGCTCTAGTGTTCCGTCTACAAAAGCATACACATACTCGGAAGTATGCACGCGCAGCACATCATCGAGGGTCGCCGCCTCTGGCTCCAGTAAATCCTCTGGCGCGAGAATTCCCTCCGCCATGAGTCGTTCTGGAACCAGGCGATATTTGTCCATGGGATACGAATGATGCCCAATAGCAACCGTGTAACGAGCCGAAGTGAAAGCACGCATCGTCATTCTCTCAAAGTGAGACTCTCACCTATTTTTTACCGTGAGACGGGTCGCATGTCGAACGCGCGGTTGACACCTGCTTCATTCAGCCATACAGGGGAAGACTTCGACCGCACCGTATATAACACCAGGAGGAGGAGATTCCATGGCCGAAATGAAACACCTTGCGCCGACGCCGACGCCGGAAACGAAAGTATTCTGGGAAGGGGCCAAACGTCACGAGTTGATGCTGCCCCGTTGCAAGAGCTGCGGGAAATGCCATTTTTATCCGCGCAGCGATTGCCCCTTTTGTTGGTCCAATGATTTGGAGTGGATCAAAGCGAGCGGCAAAGGCAAACTGCACACCTTTTCGATCCCGCAACGCGCCGTGTTGGGCATCCCTGCCCCGTTTATCGCCGCCATTGTGGAATTAGAAGAAGGACCTCGCATCGCTACGAACATCATCGGCGTGGACCCCGATCCCAAGAACCTACGCTGTGACATGGAAGTAGAAGTCGTTTTCGACGATATCAGCGACACTGTAGCGCTGCCGAAATTCCGGCCCGTAGCCCAATCTGCGTAAGAGGAGACCGCTCATGACAGACTTCAAAAATCTTTCCGGTAAATTTGCTATCGTCGGCGTAGCCGAGTCCGATGAGTTGGGAACCCTGCCGCATAAATCGGCTCTGCAGCTCCACATGGAGGCGGCGCGGAATGCGATTGCCGACGCCGGCCTCAGTAAGAGTGACATTGACGGTGTCTTTAGTGCGGGACGCCAGATGTCTACCGAAACTGCTGAATATATGGGTCTACGTCCACGTTATATCGACGGCACCATGGTCGGCGGCTGTTCTTTTCTTCACCACGTGCAACACGCCATGGCGGCGATCAATGCGGGGCTGTGCGAGGTCGCACTTATTACGCATGGCGAGTCCGGGCGCTCGCGGCTGGCGATGCCGAACATGAGTTCATCGAAAGATTCTCTCTTGTGGCAGTTTGAAGCGCCCTACGGCGTCGTCTTTCCGTTCACTGCCTATGGATTTATCGCCACTCGTCACATGCATGAATATGGCACCACTCAAGAACAACTTGCTGAAGTCGCCGTCGCTACACGCGCCTGGGCGCGGCTCAATCCCAAAGCCAACCAACGCGGCCCCCTGACCGTTGACGATGTGATGAAATCGCCGGTCTTAGCCTGGCCGTTCCATGTCCTCGACTGTTGCCTGGTCACAGATGGAGGCGGGGCCTGCATCGTCACCTCCGCCGAACGCGCAAAGGATCTGAAGAAAAAACCTGTCTATATTCTTGGCACAGGTGAAGCGATGGGACACTGCTGGATCAACCAGATGCCGGATTTCACTGCCGCAACTGGCGCGACGATCTCTGGCCCCCAAGCATTCGCCATGGCCGGGGTCACGCATAAGGATATCGACGTGGCGATGTTTTACGACGCGTTCACGATCACGCCCATTTTAGCGTTAGAAGATCTGGGATTCTGTAAAAAGGGTGAAGGCGGCGCTTTTGTGTCGGGACAACGCACCGCGCCGGGCGGCGATTTTCCCATGAATACGAACGGCGGCGGGTTATCGTATGCTCACACCGGCATGTATGGCATGTTCATCATCCTCGAAGCAGTACGACAAGTACGCGGCGAATGCGGCGAACGGCAAGTCAAAGATGTCGAAGTCGCCCTGGCGCATGGCTTAGGCGGCATCTTCAGCGCCGCAGCAACGATGATCTTGTCGAACGCCCCGAATGCGTAGTGGTCTGACGCAGGAAAGATGATGGAGAAACAGTGGCCACGTCATTCCGGGCAAGCACCGCGAGACCCGGAATCCAGGAGGCATAACCGGTGGCAAATACTGAATTTCCCTGGATGCCCGCCTACGCGGGCATGACGAGACCGAATCCCTCAGAATCAATGCAATGAGACAGTAGCGCCGCTGGGCGCAGCATGCTGCGCCCCTACAGACCTGCTCTGCAATGAGCCAAGCGAATCTCAGTTTCTCAGGAGACTTGTTCACCGTCTGGCTGATGGCGCGTTCGCTTCGCTCACTCTATAACTATCGCCAAGGAGAATGAAACAGAGAAAGGCCCGTCACCACGGCTGGCCTCCTGTGTGTGAACAGTCCTACAGACAGTTTCTCACCATCTATGGATAATTGAGCGTTTCTAACGAAAAAGTCTTGTATCGACGGATCAAAGTAAAATCTTCGCGATTGAAAGTGCAGACTGTCGCTCCAATTTGGCGAGCACAGAGAACGATGAGAATGTCGTTCAGCATTTGTTGCACCTTAGACTTCCGCCCTGATTCCTTTCTGGTGATCTGGGCCACGAGCTTCCCCGCGTCTTTCCAGTCCTGAAACGTCGGGGTCACAATTCGCTTGGTCTGTTCCAACGCACGAACGTAGCGTTCAACGAGCTGTACTGCTTGTATATCCAAAGCTCCGGCATACAACTCTTCGATCACAACACTAGCAATATGGGTGCGGAAGATGAGAGGGAAAAAACGGCGAGTAAAAAACGCAGCTCCGGCTTCTGAATTGATGGCAAACAGATAGACATTAGTATCAAGAATATATTTCACTCTGCCTCTTGGTAGACGTCAACAATCCGACCTCGGCCTTTCCGTAGTAACTCCTTGAGCGACGTTTCTACGTCTTTATTCGCAACTGCTTCCTCCAGGGCGCGGGTGATCGCCTCATTATTTGTCGACGCATGTAGGACCTTGCGCGCTTTCCGTAGTAGGGCCTCGTCGATGAAAAGACTTGTGCGTCGCTTCATTGCCACAGATATAACTCCTGTTTTAGGCTTCGATCATGGCATCTCGGCAGGTTTGCTATTGCCGCGCTTGGGCTACAGCTAGCGCCACTTCCTGTCCGAAAGAGACTTCCAACGTGTGCCCGTCTGGATCGGCGATAAACGCCCAGTAGCCAATCGGATACCCGGAATCTGTAGGTCCGGAGTGTAGACATCCCTCGCTGCGAGCCCGCTCACACAACCGATCTACTTCCTCACGCGATGCGCAGCCCACGCCCAGATGCGCAAACGGCAACAGAGGAGTCCCCACCGGAGCAATCTCGGCTAACACAACCACGAAGGGTCTGGTGTGATCGGTGAGCCAGACCACTTTGATCCCGCTCTCAGCATCAACGCGATTGTGGACAATCTGCATGTAAGCATACTTTTCATAAAATGCGACACTCGCGTCTATGTTGCTCACCGGCAAGGCAATATGCGTGAGGCCCAGGTCAGACATGCATTTCCTCCTGCACAGCCGTAAAAACTAGTCTATTACTGCAACTTATCGAGTTGGCGTAAATACTCAGCGTTAGAAGGGAGGCCCCCAATAGCGCCAGTACTGTGGACGTAGCGAATGACGCCGGCTTTATCAATGAGAAAAACAGCCTGTTGTTCCATGTCCGTCGGACCGGAGCGCTTCATATAGGGCATAGGAGAAGGAGTCTTTTCGCCGCGGAATAGACGATCACTCATCGCCGCCGCTGTGCCGGCAACCGCGTTCGCGACAAGATGTCCAATGCCGAACTGCATGATGCGGATGCCATACATAGGGAATATGGCTCGTTCCGGATCACACAGGTAAGGAAACGAGAGCTGGTATTGCCGAAAATACAGTTGGGCCTCCTCCGGAGTGCTGCAGGTGATCTGCAGGATTTCGGTGTTCCGTTTCTGGAGCTCATCGTAACTGAGGCGCAATTGCGTCATATAGCGCCGACAGAATGGGCAAAAGAGCCCTCTGGAGAACCATAAGAGCACGTTCCTTTGCCCCTGGTAATCTTCGAGCGCAATATCATGCCCCTGGGCCGAAGCCAGGCGAAAATTGGGAGCTACAGCGTCAACGGCTAACACTCCGGATTGTTCTTGCTGTTCCATTCTTTTGCCTCCTTACAACAAGCACGCTCAACAGAGGAACGGGAGCATGATCAACGTGTCTGGTGAATACCCGGTCTTGCGGCAAATTTCTAGACTCCTCTCCAAATATTCCTCCGCCTTCACAGTGTCCCCATGCGCAAGAAAGAGGGTAGCCAACCCGTCATAACAAGGAAACAGGTGCTGTGGTTCACCGGTCTCTTCAGCAATGATGCACGCTTCACGATAATAGTGCTCGCTCTCTTCCAATTGATCCTGGCACTGGTGGATCTGTGCGAGCAAAATCAAGGGAATCGGCAGATGGTTGCGTTGGCCAAGTTGCCGGTCGAGCGCAATAGAAGTCTCGGCCGCTTCAACCCCCTGAGAGCAGTCTCCCATCAGCGAACAAAAACTACTAGCGACACTAGAGTAGAGCCAAGATTGCTGAGAAAGATCACCGATCTTCTTCGCCAGAGCCAACCCTTCGTGACAGTAGGATAACGCTTGCTCTCGATCGATGGCGGCCAACAACATCCCCAGGTTCGTGTAAGCTCGACACGCAGCCGCGAGATGATCATGCTGCAAAGCGATTTGTAAACTCTGCTCAACTTTTTCAATTCCTTCTTCTAATTCGCCTCGACGAGCGAGTGAAACCCCCAACGTATTAAAGGCATGGGCGAGTACCTCGGGAGCCTTAAGATGTTGTCCGACATCTAAAGCTCTTTGCGACCACAGGATCGCTTGCGGATCATCACCACTCCGGAAATGCAAACGGCCCAATTCGTGATACAGCAACGCCGCCTCAACGCTATCAGGCGTCCCATCCAAGAGCGTAAGACCATGTTGAAAATACTCAAGGGCTTGCGCCCGCGCCCCTTGCCCCCACCAATGTAGACCAATCTTTCGGTGAACTGCAGCGCAGCGTTGTTTCTCCTCTAGTGCTTCATAGAGGGTCAAGGCCGACTGCCAAGATTCCAAGGCCCCCTCAGGCTCTCCCAAAGCGCTGCGGGCGTCAGCCAATTTCTCTAATACTTCCGCTTTCAGCGCGGGGGCGTCTTCTTGTTGCTCAAGGAGAGTCAGGACGCGACGGTAGCAACTCACCGCGTCTTGATTCGCATACATACGGGCGGATCGCTCGCCAAAACGTAAGAGATAGTGGAGCGCACGCGTCTGATCGTCGCTCAAACTGTAGTGATGCGCTAGCTGGGGCAGTTGCTCATCAAAGTGATGCTCATAAAGACGCTCTAATGCAGCAGCAATATGTCGATGAAGCACGGCGCGACGTGTTCGTAAGAGACTGTTGTACGCCACTTCTTGGATAAGCGCGTTACGAAAACGGTACTCAGCCGGCCGGCTGGCAGTAGCGACGACCTCACTGAGGAGGTCAGCGCGGAGCAGCGTCTCGACGTGCGTGAACAACTCCTGCGGTCGGCTGGCAATCTGACTGAGGAGTGCAAAAGTAAAGCTAGGACCAATCACCGCAGCCTCTAAGAGCAATTGTTTCGCTCCCGGGTCCAGCCGATCTAAACGGGACAAGATGATGCCCTGCACTGTGGTGGGAATTTCTACCTTCGTCACATCTCCGGAAAAGCGAGCCCCGCTTGGGGTCTGTTCGAGCACTCCGGTATCCAGAAGCGAGCGGATCGCTTCTTCTAATACAAAGGGATTGCCGGCAGCTCGGCGAGTCAACAATGTTCGCACGTCCAGTGGGATGGGAGCAGCTAGCGGACCAAGCAAAGTATCGAGCAACTGCTCGCTGTCTTCCGCAATGAGCGGGTGCAGTTCCAGGACTGTTGCATTCACCTTTCCATGAGAAAACCCTTCTATCTGTGCGGATGGCCTAGCTGCTAAGATCAACAGAAGGGAGGAAGCTTCTACTCCGTCAACCAAGGCGTGGAGCAGTTCTACTGAAGCGGCGTCGGCCCACTGGAAATCTTCCACGATTAAGAGCACCGGACGTTGGCGACCTTGCCCCTGGCAGATTTCTTTTATGGCCCAAAAGAGTTGGCGTTTGAGCTGTTCAGGGTCCATATGCAGGGAATTGAACTCCGCCTCGGCAAAGCCCAAAAGATTCTCTACTACCGACACAACAGGATCGGCTTGCACCTCAAGTGTTTGCAAGACTGCTTCAATTTTGTTCCGAGCCTGCGCTGCATCATCCTCCGGTGTAAGCGCAAAGCAGGTCCGAAAAAAGCCGCTCAACACATGATAGGCTTCATTGCCTAACGCCGAGCAGACAGTTTGGTAAAAGGCCATCTGCTCCAGAAGACCCTCGGAGGCAAGGCGACGCAGGAACTCCGCCAACAGTCGCGATTTGCCCACACCGGCTTCGCCGACAAGACTAACTACTTGCGTTTTTCCCTGAGACGATCGAAAAGCAAATGTGAGAAGTTGCCGTAGTTCCTCGTCACGCCCGATCAACGGTATGCTCGGGGCTTCTGTGTCAGGATGAAAGGCTTGCTCGTCTCGAGGTTTGACAATCTCAAACGTCAGGATTGGTTCGGCTTTCCCTTTTAAGGACACAGCGCCCAGGGGACGACTCTCAAAGGATTTACGAATCAACCGGTCAGTGTCTTCACTAACCGTTACCTGCCCTGGAGCGCCGATTTGCTGGAGTCGAGCCGCCACATTCACAGTATCCCCGACAACTCCGTAATCTCTCCCCTCGCCCACCGTCCCGGCCACCACAAGACCCGTATTGACGCCAATGCGCATGGTCAGTGATCCGGCAGTGGATTTCCCCACCGTAGCCCGCACCTGCTGCAACCGGGCTTGCATCCCCAATGCTGCTCGGACTGCGCGCTCAGGATCATCTTCATGGGCAACTGGCGCGCCGAAGACGGCGAGGATAGCGTCGCCGATAAATTTTTCAATGAAGCCGTCGTATCGACGAATTTCTTCAGCAAGGGTTTGGAAGCAACTCATCATCAGGCTGCGGAGTTCCTCCGGATCGAGCTGCTCGGCTAAACTCGTAAAACCCACCACATCGGCAAACAGCACCGTCACCGGCCGCCGTTCCGCCTCGGCAATAACCGGAACAGTTTCCCTACCCGGCGGTTGATTCACCTGCGGCATCGTGGGGCGCGGGGCGGAAACGGCAGAAGGAGGCGTTGTCGAAGTTTCCAGGGACACGCCAGCGCCGCACTTAGGACAATAGCGGAAATCCAAGGGACAAACGTAACCACACTGTGGACAATCTCGGCTAAGCTTCTTGCCGCATTGAGGACAGAACTGAAAATCTGCCGCAACCTCGAAGGCGCAGTGAGGGCAATGCATACTCAGCTTTTAGCAACCTCAAAGGCAATTGTGAATGAGGCATCCTGCTGGCGGATGGCCCGCTCGCTTTGCTCGCTCTATGGCGGATGGCTCGTTCACTACGCTCACTCTATGGCAAGCGGCCGAAAGGGAGAAAAGGCGAAGAGTTGTTACTGACGGGAGAAACGATTGACAGGAGCAAGGGTGAGGCGGAATAATCGCTGCTTAGAAAGGAACAACGATGCCCGAGCAAACGCCCACAGTTGGGATGGAACGGAAGCTGGCGGCAATCTTCAGCACCGATGTGGCAGGCTACAGCCGTCTCATGGGCGACGATGAAGCGGCGACTATCCGCACTCTTACGACGTATCGCGAGGTGATGACAAGGCTCATCCAGCAGCATCGTGGGCGCGTAGTCGACTCTCCCGGTGATAATCTGCTTGCCGAGTTTGCCAGTGCTGTCGACGCCGTGCATAGTGCTGTCGAGATCCAACACGAACTGAAGGCCAGGAATGCAGACCTGCCAGAGGCTCGCAAGATGGAGTATCGCGTCGGCATCAACGTGGGCGATGTCGTGATGGAAGGCGAACGCCTCTACGGTGACGGTGTCAACATCGCCGCACGGCTGGAAAGTTTAGCGATCCCCGGCGGCATCTGTATCTCCGGCACGGTGTACGATCAGGTCAAGAATAAGGTAGCGCTTGGCTATGAATACCTGGGCGAACAGGCCGTAAAGAACATCGCCGACCCCGTGCGGGTCTATCGAGTAGTATCAGACGAGTCGTCAAGTCATCAAGTCGCAAGTCAAAAGTCGAAAGAGGAAACGCCAACGCTGCGTTGGCTGCGCCCCGCGCACCGATGGGTAGTGGCGGGGCTGGTGCTCGCCACAGTCGCAATCGTCGCCGTGCGCTATCTCCCTTTCTCCTTACTCAGCACTCGGTACTCGGGACTCGAGACTGAGGAGGCGAAGCCTCCGTCGCTGCCGCTCCCGGACAAACCTTCTCTCATCGTCTTGCCCTTTGTCAACATGAGCAAAGATCCCGATCAGGAGTATTTTAGCGACGGCCTCACTGACGTGCTCACCGGCGACCTCTCCAAAATCTCCAGTCTCTTTGTCATTGCTCGCAACTCAGCGTTTACGTACAAAAGCAAGGCGGTGAAGATGCAAGAGGTGGGGCGCGAGATGGGGGTGCGTTACGTGCTGGAAGGGAGCGTGCAGAAAACGGACCAGCGGATACGAATCACCGCTCAGTTGATCGAAGCGGCGACTGGCTATCACCTATGGTCGGAGCAGTATGACCGGCCCCTCACCGACATCTTTGCTTTACAAGACGAGATCGTGCAGAAGATTGCGGCAACGTTGAAACTCCAACTCACGTTGCAGGAACAGGGATTCGCCGAGCGCAAACACACGGACAACATGGAAGCCTACGATTACTTCTTGCGCGGGCGAGTGTATTTTTGGCATCTGACGAAAGAGGCTAATGTCCAGGCACGACAAATGTATGAGCAAGCGGTTGCGCTGGACCCGCAGTATGCCGAGGCGTACGCACGTCTGGGCGGGGCTTACTGGATGGAGTGGGTCTACCGATGGAACGCAGATCCCAAAAACCTGGAGCGGGCGCTTGAGATGGCGCAACGAGCTGTTGCCTTGGATAACGCCTTGCCCCTGGCCCATTCGTTCTTGAGCTTGGTCTACATACAGAAACAGCAGTATGACCAGGCCCTAGCTGAGGGCGAGCGGGCCATTGCCCTCAATCCCAATGATGCTGAGAGCCGCGCGAGGCAGGTTGAAGTGTTGATCTCCATGGGTAGGCCGGAGGAAGCCCTGTGGTTGATGCAGCAGGCGATGCGCCTTAATCCCCGTTATCCGACGCACGATTTATTCAGATTAGGCTGGGCCTATGGCTTGACGGGGCAGTATACAGAGGCGATTACCGCGTTGAAGGAAGCTGCTAGCCGTAACCCTAATTTCTTCTTTACCTATACTGCCTTGGCTAACAGCTACGTGCTGCAGTGGAACTCGCAGCAGAGTCAGGGCTCCCAGACGCTAGAGCAGGCGTTGGCAGCAGCGCAACGGGCCATCGCCCTGAATGACTCTCTGCCTTGGGCCCACATCACCTTAGGCACTATTTACCTAGAGCAAAAGCAGTATGAGCAAGCCATCACCGAGGTAGAGCGGGCCACCGTGCTCGATCCTAACTCGGCTTTTAGTTATGCGGCTCTGGCTGTGGTGTTGAGCAGTGTTGGCAGGTCGGAGAAAGCCCTGAGGGCAGCAGAACAGGCACTGCGCCTTAAACCCCTTATTGTGGATTATCACTTAGACAGCGTAGGTGCTGCCTATTACTTGGCCGGGCGGCCTGAGGAGGCGATTGCACCGCTGAAGCAATATCTCACTCGCTACCCCAACACATTGGGTGCTCATCTGACGCTGGCTGCAGTGTACAGCGAGCTAGGCCAAACCGTCGAGGCGCAGAAGGAAGTCGCTGAGGTGTTACGGCTCAACCCCAAGTTCTCACTGGAAGTACACAAGCAGCGCATGCCAATCAAAGATCCAGCGGTGTTGGAGCGGCATATTGCCGCGTTACGCAAGGTGGGGCTCAAGTAAACTAGGCATGATGAATGCGGTAATGGGGAATGAAGGCAGAACAACGAGTGTTGAGTGCTGAGCCGTAGGGTGCACTTGTGCACCAGATTTGTCGGTGCGCGGAGCGCACCCTACTACTGAGTAACGAATGCCGAGGAAAAGAAGCAGTCTGTTGACGTCTTACGCTAAGCCGCCGTAGGCAAAGGGCGCACTGAGGTAATCGGAATGACCTCGCTGGCGGACGGTGTGTAGGCGGAGAGCAGGAGGAAATCGCTCACGGGTGGATGTTGCACGATCTCTAGCGCCAGTGCCCGCAACTCCGGAGAGAGCTGCGCAAGCCCACTCAGAGGAACATTACGCGGGCCAAGGTCCGTGGGTTGCGCGAGCAGCGAGTACTCAAAGAGTGTTAGTCCGACAGCTCGACGCTCGGCAGTATTGATCCTCAGTAGAATATGTTCGTTGAGTTCAATGCCGGTCGCGGGTTCGCCTGGGGTGAAAGAAATATACAAGGTGTCGCTAGTTTCATCGTAGTGAAGAGTTGGAGTCGCCATCCGGTCACCTTATCGCCTTCTGATAGGCGGTCACAATGTAGTTTTGGGGCGTAGCGTACCGTCCGCATCTGCACGGAATTTGAACAGTGCGATGGCGACAACGTGCGTGTTGTCTTCTGCAACGGTTGATAGGTGCAAGGGAGGCGCAGGATAATCGCCGCGTAAAGAGGAGCAGCGATGCCCGAGAAACGCCCACGGTTAGGATGGAACGGAAGCTGGCGGCGATCTTCAGCACCGACGTGGACGGCTACAGCCGCCTCATGGGCGACGATGAAGAGGCCACCATTCGCACCCTTACGGCCTACCGTGCCCTTATTTCCTCTCTGATCCAGCACTACCGGGGCCGAGTGGTCGATTCCCCAGGCGATAATCTGTTGGCGGAGTTCGCCAGTGTGGTCGATGCCGTGCGCTGTGCGGTGGAAATCCAGCAGGCGCTGAAAGAGAAAAATGCCGAGTTGCCGGAACATCGTCAGATGCAGTTTCGCATCGGCATCAATCTTGGTGATGTGATCGTGGAAGGCGAACGACTCTACGGTGACGGTGTCAACATTGCTGCGCGGCTGGAGAGTCTGGCGATCCCCAGCGGCATCTGCATCTCCGGGACGGTGTACGATCAAGTCAAGAATAAGGTAGCGCTTGGCTATGAATACCTGGGCGAACAGGCAGTCAAGAACATCGCCGACCCCGTGCGCGTCTACCGAGTAGAGCTCGACGTTCCCTCGCCCCTTGGGGGAGAGGGCCAGGGTGAGGGGGCCATTAGAGACGTAGGAAGTTCAACGTTCAACGTTCAAGGTTCAACGTCGCGTCTGGTGCGCCCCGTATACCGCTGGATAGCGGTGGGACTCAAATAGATTACGAATGAGACCTCCTGCTTAACGAAAATGCGGCATCACTTTTGTGGCAAACAACTCTAGGTGTTCGTTCATTTTCTTGACCGGATAACCAGGAGGCAGAGTCCAAGTATAAAACCGCTGGATCGGCACTTCAGCTATATAGTCCTTAATCATCTGCACGGCAGTCTCGGGCGTGACGACATTGAGAATGCCGCTCGCTTTAAGTGCGGCTTCGTCCGATAGGTGTGGAAAAAGATTCTGCCCCGCCTTTTCCAACCATTCGGCATAAACGTTGATCTGATACAGGACGTGCGGTGCAATTTCTCGCCAACTTTTTTCCGGATCATTCGCCACAATTAGCCAAAAGTGGCCGCCAGCAAGTTTAGGATTGGTCGCATCTTTGCCGAGAGCGCGCAGTTCGGCTACATAGGCTTGATACTGCGCCTTCATCTCGCCAGTACCGATATACCCATCTCCGAACCGTGCCGCACGTTTAATTGCCGCGCCGGCAAACCCACCAACCCAAATAGGAGGACGGGGCTGTTGCACAGGACCAGGCGTGAGGCGAGCGCCCTCGATTTGAAAATGTTTACCTTTGAAAGTGACGGTCTCGCCTTCCCATAGACGGCGAATGATCTCCAAGCCCTCATTAGCACGGCCGCCGCGCTGCTCACGCGGAATGCCGAGGCCGTAAAACTCCTCTACCCGATAACCAACACCAACTCCAAGTTCAAAGCGGCCTCCAGAGAGAATATCGACCGTTGCACAATCTTCCGCCACCCGCACGGGGTGATAAAGCGGCAAGAGCAGCACCCCGGTGCCAATACGGATCTTTTTGGTTTTCACCGCAATGGCGCCGGCTTGCACTAATGGAGACGGGGCATGCCCATCCTCAGCAAAGTGGTGCTCGGTGAGCCAGACATCGTCGTAGCCGATCTGTTCAGCCCACACGATCTGCTCAAGAATTTCGCTGTAAATGTCTTGATATGAACGCCGCCACTGCGGCGGGTTGCGGAAAGCATACCAGAGCCCAAACCGTAATTGCGGCTTTGCTTGACTCATGCTCGATTCCTTTTTTTATCCGTTCGCCGGCTGTTCCTGCTTGCTCCGATGATGTTTCAAAATTGGCAACAGCGCCGGGAGATTCTCTACCTCCACCACGCGCCAAACGCCAGCCGGACTCTTCTGTGTCTTCACCTCAATCATTTCACCTTTTTTGACCTTAATAGGAAAACGGATGACATCATCCTCGGCGTGTCCGTTCCACAAAGCGGCGACCACCGCGAAAAAAGGAATTTCTGGAAGGGGACGTTCAGGATCTCGCACAGCTTGCTCCACGGCCATCTCCACCCCAGCTTTCACGATGTCGCGAGCATCACTCACCAAGCCTTTGAGAAACCCCTTTTTCAGCAGCTTGCCGAGCGAGCCACGTGGTTGCGGCGTGGTTCCTTCTTCCTGTTGTTTCTCTTGCGCGAACTGCTCAAACCCGTGGTCCACAACACTGTCTACATCAACGTAGTAAGAGAACGTGGCATAGTCATGCGTCAGCAGCGCTTGGCGGATATGATACAGTGAGTACGAAGGCGTACCGGTCCACGCGTACCCCGCGCCGAAGAGCAACACCAAGGCTCCCATCCCAATGACGATACCACGGAATTCTCCTCGCATAAGGCCTCTTTCTGTGAGGCGAGCACACAACGTCTCACCAGATACTCGTAAGAATCTACCCTTTTGTAGATTTTGATGCAGCTAGCCTCTATGCGGCGCCGCGCGTGGCGACGTGATCTCTGAAATCATTGAGCATGCGGCTTGGAGCGCCGCTTCATGGCTTGCCAAGGCATCGTTCATCCGATGCACCGGTCCCGCAATCGCAATTCCATAAATCTCACCACCCAGGCGCACCGTCGCGGCGACCGCCATCACATCCGCCACGTTTTCTCCGGTGGTTACAAAGTAGCCCCGCTTGCGGCTGCGGGTAATGTCAGCAAGGAGAACATCCCGGTCCGTGAGGGTCGCCTCGGTTACCCGTGGCAGGGGTAACTGCCGCAGTAACTCATGCAACTCGGCTGGGTCGAGCGCGCCGAGCAACGCCTTGCCAATCGAGCTGGAGTGCAGGGGCTTGAGCGCCCCCGCTTGGGAGGAATAGCGAATGGATTGCGGCCCTTCGATGACGTTGAGGTAAACGACTTGATCGCCTTGCCGCTTACCGAGGATGACGGTCTCACGCGTCTGGTCACGCAGCTGCACAAGCACCGGCTCTATGCGCGCCATCCAGGGTTCACCGGCCACAATAGCCTGGGCCACATCGAACAGCCGACGGGTGGGATAAAGTTGCCGTTTCGGCTGTAGAGAGTAGAGATAGCCGCGCGCTTGCAACGCCCGAATCAAGTTAAAACAGCTTGACGGCGGCGCATTTAAAGCGCGCGCCAGCTCAGAAAGTGAGAGCGGCGTCTGCGCCTTGGCGAAGGTTTCAAAAAGATCAAGCGTACGACCGGCGGTTTTTACGTCCATACAGGCTCTTTATCCTTAGGGGGTTACTCAGCAGCTTCTTCCTGTCGAGCTTGCTCAACGACAGCGGTCACTCCTCGCACGACTTCATCAAGCGGCGTGCTCGGGAGAAATATCTGGCGCACCCCAAGTTGATGCAGCACAGGGATATCCTGCTCAGGAATCGTCCCCCCTACAACTACGGGAATCGTGACTCCCGCTTCATGCAACTTGGCCATCAACTTTTGTGTCAGTGGAATATGCGCGCCGGAGAGAAGGGACAATCCAATCAGATCGACATCTTCCTGTATAGCCGCCGCGATAATACTTTCCACACTACGACGCAGGCCCGTGTAAATCACCTCGAAACCTGCGTCACGTAAAGTGCGGGCGATAACTTTCGCCCCTCGGTCATGACCATCCAACCCAGGTTTGGCGACCAGCACACGATATGACATAGGACGCTCCTTCTTAAATCACTACTGGTTCCTGAAAGACCCCGAAGACGTCGCGCATGGTGTTCGTGATTTCGCCAATCGTCGCATACGCACGCACGGCGTCCACGATATACGGCATGAGGGGCTTGTCGGCATCGCGGCAAGCAGCTTGCAAATCGTTCAGACATTGCTGCACGGCGCGCCCGTCTCGGCGACGTCGGACTTCATGTAGCCGCTCCCGTTGTCGCTCCAAGATAGAAGCATCGTAGGCATGGAGGTGTAATTGCCCGGCCTCCTCGCTCTGGTAGCGATTGACACCGACAACAGCTTGTTCCCCAGACGAAATCGCTTGCTCACTACGGTATGCTTCGTCGGCGATCATGCGCTGAATCACGCCATTTTCGACACACCGCACCATGCCGCCCAAACGATCAACTTCATCCATGGTCGCGATGATAGCGGCTTCCATTTTGTCAGTGAGCGCCTCGACATAATAAGATCCAGCCAAGGGATCGATCGTATGGGCAACCCCGGTTTCATCCGCCAAGATCTGCTGGGTGCGCAGCCCAAGGATAGCGCTCTCTTCGGTAGGAAGTGCGTAGGCTTCATCGTAGGCCGCAGTGAACATGGACTGTACCCCGCCTAGCACAGAGGCCAGCGCTTCATACGCCACACGAATGACATTATTAAGCGGCTGCTGACGCGTGAGACTCTTGCCGCCACACACGACGCCGAAGCGAAACATCTGAGATCGCGGGTCCTGCGCGCCAAAGCGCTCTTTCATAATCCGCGCCCACAAACGCCGCATCGCTCGATACTTGGCAACTTCCTCAAAGATGTCGGTGTAGGTGTAAAAGTAAAACGATAATCGCGGCGCGAACTGATCGACCAGCATGCCGCGCTGTAGGGCTCGCTCCACATAGACCATGCCGTCACTCAAGGTGAATGCCGCCTCTTGCGCCGCTGTGCCGCCGGCGTCGCGAAAGTGGGCGCCAGCAATGCTGATCGGGTTGAAACGAGGCAAGTGTTCTGCACTAAATGTGACGGAATCAGTCACTAGCCGCAATGATGGCTCTACCGGGAAGATCCAGGTGCCGCGAGCGACGAATTCTTTGAGAATGTCGTTTTGTGTGGTCCCGGAAATTTTTTTGAGCGAGACGCCTTGTTTCTCCGCCACCAGCATATACATCGCCAAGATCACAGGCGCAGTGGCGTTGATCGTGAACGAGGTCGAGATAGCGTCGAGCGGAATACCATCGAACAACACCTCGAAGTCCGCCAGGCTATCGACGGCGACGCCAACTCGTCCGGCTTCTATTTCCGCCTCCTCCGCATCCGAGTCCAGTCCAAGCTGCGTCGGCAGATCAAAAGCAACGGACAGGCCCGTTTGCCCCTCGGCGAGCAAGCGCTTGTAGCGCGCATTGGTGTCTTCCGCCGTCCCAAAGCCCGAGTACTGCCGCATCGTCCAGGGTCGCTCTAAGTACATCGTCGAATAAACGCCACGCGTAAAGGGGTACTCGCCCGGCAGCCCCAGCTTCTCTTCGTATGTTCCGGTCCGGTCTTCGGGAAGATAGAGGGGATTGACCGGGAGGCCGGACAGAGTTTTGCGCGGCGGGAGGGACGTTTTGACAGTCTCTTGCCAACGTTGCTTCTTTTCTGATGCATTCATAACCTCACCTCCCGTGAAATATAGGCGAGCGTTTCGCGAAAAACGCTTCAACTGCTTCTAGATGATCTTCAGACGCCCAGACCTCGCCAAACTCCTGCACTTCAATGGCGGCGGCCGCGTCAAACGGAACGCCTTGAATTTTTCGCAAAGTTCGCTTGATTGCTTGCACGGCCAACGGTGGTTGGTTGACAAGCTGTTGCGCAAGTTCGAGTGCGCCGGCAACCGCTTGTCCTTCAGGCGTAATACGTTGCACGAGCCCCATCTGCAACGCCTGTTCTGGCGAGATGCGCTCGGCAGTGAGCAGGTAATACAAGGAGCGTGAGAACCCCAGGAGCGCCAGTAACCGCGGCGCTCCACCCCATGCAGTCATAATCCCCATCGTCACTTGACGAAAAGAGAAATAGGCATTCGTCGAGGCAATACGCAAGTCACAGGCGAGCGCCACTTCCGTGCCTCCACCTATGGCTGGACCATTGAGCGCGGCAATCACCGGAACAGGCAGAGAACTCACGCGCGTCAATATCGCCCCCATACGCTCCGCCATACGTTTGCCGTCTTCAGCTGTGATCAGCGTCTGGAAGTCTTTCAAATCTCCGCCAGACACAAACGTGCCCCCGCCGCCGGTGAGCACTAGCGCTCGCAGCGAGACGTCCTGTTCCAGGAGGGACAGCACTGCTTCAAGTTCATCCATGGTAGAGAAATCAATGGCGTTCCGTTGGTCTGGCCGATCAACCTGTAGAAGCGTCATCGCTCCTCGTTCAACGTTGAGGTTCTTCCACACCATGACTGCTCCTTACTGAGAGTCCTCTAAACCTCACTAATTTTTCATCTATATGAAAAATTATGTTTCATATTGAAAAACCACTGTCAACAGGCGCCTTCGCGCCATATGTTCCGGGAGGCGAACAGATGCTTACCAAGAATACAAAGTCTCAGAGGATTTTTCGGGAAAGAGGCGCTGTGCAGAAAGCAGCGTTCACGATATGCAATATCAGTGCATAAAGAAAAAAACGAAGAAGCAAGAAAGGACAGGAGAAGGTAGCCTGGCCAATGGTAATAGTCTGGACGAAGCACGCCGAAAATCGCCAGAAGGAATGGGAAAAGAAGCGTGGCATTTCACGTCAAGAAGTGGAAATGGCTTTGTTAAAACCGGAACAAATTATTCCTGGTGATCAAGGCGTTCTTATTGCTCAAGTACGAAGAGAAATGGGACTGTTGCGCATACCCTTCGTCGAAGATAAGCACACAAAAAGAATCTTGACGTTATATTGGACTAGTAAAATCGAGAAATACTGGCAGGAGCCACAACAATGAAATTTCAGTACGATGTCGAAGCAGACGTTCTTTGTTTAATTCTTCGCGATGATCCTCCAGTTGATGCAATCGAAGAGCCCGGAGGGGTTATTGTAAGTTATGCTGACGATGGGGAACCAGTGAGTGTAGAGTTTTTGAACGCTGGGGCCAGGCATTTAATTGCTCCAGGAGAAGCCGCCATTGCTATCCATTCGTAGGCGAGAAAAGGGGCGCATGTCCGTCGCCCCAAGACCGTTTGTCGCTACGATATCATCACCGCCGCTTCAGTCTGCACTTTGACGTCTTGCTCAAAAGACTCTTCACTGTGGCAATCCGATCATCTGCCGTGCTTCTTGCGGCGTCGCCGGCGTGCGCCCGTGCGCACGAGCAACCTCTACCGCCCACGACACAAAATCCGCGCTGCTCCGCGCTGGCGAACCATCGACCAAAGTTGCCCGGTCCTCGAAGCCGATGCGAACATGCGCGCCAGTGGCAATCGCCAAACTTGCAATCGTAAACACGCTGTCCTCGCTCCCATGCGTGATCCAGATTGCGCCAGGAAACAATTCTCTGACACAGTCCGTCATATAGAAATAACTGCGCGGCGTGCCCGGCATAATTTGCAAGCCATCACCAAAACGTCCGCCAAACTCGACCAACAAATAGCGCGGCGTGGGCAACAAGCCATCCTGCACGAGTGTCGTCACATTGGACAGAAAACCAGTGTCGAGAACTGCGGGCTCGGGCATGATGCCGCGTTCCCGACAAGTGAGAATCGTCTGGCGAAGGTCCTCATAAGAATTCGGAATCACCAAAGTGCGGCGCGCGCCGTTTTGCAGCGGTGAATTGATCACGATGTTGCCAACATTAAGTGAGACCATATCAACCGGTTCCGGCGTCTCACGCAGATAGCGCAGCACCTGTTCAATCGACGCATCCGGCAGGCGCGCAGTCGTATGATTCACTACTAAGTTGGTTTGCGCGCGAATGAGGCGGTCGGCCTCGGCGTACCAGGTGGGGTCATAGCTTGTGCCGCCGTTCGCTGTACGCCCGTGAATATGCACGATCGCCGCACCGGCATCCGCGCAGCGCTTCGCTTCAGCAGCCACCTCCTCCGGGGTCCACGGCACGTTTGGGCTTTGTTCGCGCCCGCGTCCGCCATTAAGACAGGCTTTGATGATAATTTTGTCCATATTTTCTCCCTTTGTTCCTCGTCTCTCAAGACAGCGACTAACTCAAATGCAAATACCGCTTGGCATTTTCTCCTAGAATCGAACGTTTCGCCTGCTCGGATAGACTTTCGCGCTCACTGATTGCGGCTACAGCGCCCGGAAACATCGCATCCCAATGGGGATAATCGGAGGCGAACATAATTCGATCGTTACCGAGCACTTCAACCACGTGTGCAATTTCTTCTTCGTCTGGATCACACGTAATAAAGCAATTCCCGTCCTGGAGATACTCGCTCGGTTTCTTCTTAATGTTGGGCATCTCGTCAGCGCGTTTCTCATAGTGTTCATCGAGGCGCGCAATCCAGTACGGGGCCCAGCCGCAGGCCGCTTCCAGAAACGCGACGCGTAGCTTGGGGAATTTTTCCAGCACGCCGCCGCAAACGACGGTGGACAGCGCAAGCATCGTATCGAAGGCGAAGCCGCAGGCATGAGCCAGCACGTAATTGTTAACAAACCGATCGACGCCAGCACCGCCGCCGCCAAAGTGGAATCCGATTGAGACATCGAGGTCCTGGGCGAGTTCGTATAACGGATAGTAACTGGGATGATCAGGGTTTCTGCCGCCGCAGTTTGTCTGTACTTGCAACGTCACCATCCCCAACTCTTTCACGGCGCGGTTCGCTTCTTTGAGCGCCGCGTCCATGTCTTGTAATGGTAGACTGGCTACACCTTTCAGACGTTTGGGATCGGCTTTGCAATAATCGGCTAACCAGTTGTTATAGGCGCGACACATCGCCGCCCCAAAACGAGAGTCTTCAAGCCAACAGAGCCCCAACGCCGTTGTGCCATACAGCACGGCGATATCGATGCCGTCGGTGTCCATATCCTGCAAGCGCGCGCGTGGATCATAGCCGCCTTCACGTCGACAGCCGGACTTCACAATACCTTCAGGAGCCCACGCGCCCCGCCCTTCCGGCGTCGGCCATAATCGCCCTTCGATGAGATAACGCTCAGTTCCACGATTATCGAGGACAATACGCGGACTGCGCTCTCGGTAGGCTGGTTCAAGATACTCTGCCCAGATCGACTCGCGCTCAAATACATGTCCATCGATATCAATGACCGGATAATCGCCCATGTGCAGATCCTCCTTTTTTCAATAACGGCAACGAGAGAATCGCACGGATTCCCTCAGCCGCTCAAGTCTGGCATTCTTGCCGTCAGGCTGTCAACTCGGTAAGCCACACATAAAGGGGGAATAGCATGAGACGGAACAAATTGCACAAACTGGCAATCATCGGAATGACATTGTTCACGTTAGCAATCGGATCTTCTCCGACCTGGGCGGAAAAGAAGCCAGCCGAAGCGAGACCGACGCCGCCGCCCATAGCAAAGGATGAAATTAACGCCTTCTTGGCGCGCCCGCTTATTGCTCGGCTTGCCACCGTGCGCCCCAACGGTACGCCGCAGATCGTGCCGATGTGGTTTCTCTATGAAGACGGCGTCATGTACATGAGCACGCGCACCTACGCAGCCAAAGTCAAACATTTCAAAAAGAATCCTCACGTCGCGGTAGTGGTGGACGAGATGGTGGCGCCCATGAAGAACAAAGTGGTCACGATTGAAGGAACCGTAGAAGTGCTGAACACCGGCGTGAAAGAGATGACGACAAAGATCTATCACAAATATGCGGGGGTAGAAGGCTCCGCCTCTCCGCAAGCGCAGCAGAGCATCAACACTCCCCGGGTTATCCTAAAAATCACGCCAAAGAAGATGGAGACAATAGATACTACGCATTGAGAGTTGTCGCTCAGCCTGAAACGACGAGACTCACAATGCAGTCTTTTGGGGAAGTGCGTAGTGGAATGATGGTTGATACTGTACGCATGTTGACTACATTAAATCCCACATCCAGATATTAGAATGAAAAGCGGGCAACTTTGCGCAGGGAAAATCTATAGAGCACCGCAGGCTGAGTTGAGTCAAGCGAAACTCAACGTTTTTCTGGCGCCGTGCCTTCTCATGCAGAGCCTCTATGACGATGACGCGGAGTAGCAGCTCGTAAAAGTAGGAAGCGCTGAGTGAGATGTTGATAGAATCGTTCGCACCACATCCCGATGCTATGGAGATCCACACGATTGAAATTGCCGCATCAGGAACAGCCGTGTATAGCGCGCTATGGACAGCAAATCTGGGTGGATCCCCCATAATTAGAGGCTTGATGGCGTTGCGTTCCTTGCCAGAGACTATCTTGCATCCGACGAATCGACGACGCCCGCCCCAAAAAGTCACGCTCCAAACTTTGATTGAAGCAGGCTTTGGGCGTCTGGCGGAAGAGCTAGGGCGAGAGGTTGTGTTTGGGGTAGCAGGACGTTTTTGGCGGCCGCTGGACAATATCTTGCCCTTCAAGCACGAAAACTTCTCTGGTCCAGTGCCCCCCGGTTTGGCCCGGGCAGTCTGGAATTTCACGGTGCAAGAAGGCAACCTTGGACGGACTGTACTATCTACAGAGACCCGTGTTGTATGTGGAGATCCAGCAAGCCGAAGGAAGTTTCGCGCCTATTGGTTGCTAGTGGGACCCTTCAGCGGGTTAATTCGCATCCTGATGCTTCGAGCAGTAAGACGAGCGTGTGAAGGCGTTTCCTAACCACTTTATCTGCGCCGTAAGCGAGGTTGAGTCGTGCGAAACCCAGAGTTTTTCTGAAGCCGCAGCTTGTGATTGGATAACTAGTGGTGATTTTCGACGTTAGGGGTTAAAGGTAAAGTGTTTCATGACTAGACTCCATGAGCGCCAAGTCGTCCAGCTGCTCCTCATCCGAGCAATCGAGGAGCACGACCCCTCGTTCTTTGCGCCAGAAGTCTTCTCTGGCGCTGTCCTTGCAGCCATCGATGCTCGCGATGACGTTGAGTTCTTGGAAAAGAGAACCGCCTATCTTTCGCTCCGACTCCCGAAAGCAATGAAGAGCTGGACGCATACAGCTTTTCTTCCCGAAGACTGGCTGGGATCCTGGCTGTTGGTTGCCGTTCTCATCGGCATGCTCTCTAATTACTTGGGTCCAAGCGGCCTCGTCCATGTTGTCTACAATCCTCTCACCTTTTTACTGGTATGGAACCTCGTTATCTATGCAGTGTTAACGTGGCGTCGTCTGAGGCCCTCCTCGTCCAACGTCGCAGCACCTGTAGAGTCACCAACTGTAAGCCATACTACGTCCCAGCCGCGGACGATCCCTAACCTGTCGGAGTCCCCCAGCAGCGACATCCTGCCTCGTTGGTTGCATTGGTTGTTAGGTGATCTCTACCCACGGTGGCTTTCGTATAAGACGAAGTACCAAGACTCTCGTATGAAGATCGCAAACGCCGGCAAAATATGCATTACCTTCTGTGAGTCTTACTGGAATGTAGCCAGCTCGGTCATTATCGCGCGGGTAGAGACGCTCATCCATGTTGGAGCTATCGGCATCCTCTTAGGGGCCTTAGCTGGAACCTATCTGCGAGGCTTCTTCTTTGAATACAATGCAATTTGGCGCAGCACCTTTCTCACAGAGCCTGCCTCTGTTACGGTTTTTCTCAATCTTCTGCTCGGCCCGGCCAGTCTCTTCCTCGATGGGCAGTTGCTGACCCCGGAAGTTGTGCAGCCTCTCCTCCTTCCCTCAGGGGCCCTGGCGGGTCCATGGATTCACAAGCTTGCGCTCACAGCCGTGCTTGTCATTCTTGTCCCGCGTGCAATCCTAGCCACCCTTTCAGCTCGGCACGCAAGAATGGGGGCTCGGAGCATCCAGCTCGATCTTTCCGATGCTTATTATGTTGAGAAGATTTATACTGCTCGCGAAGGTTACGCTCGCCGCATTCGCGATGAAATCACCGCGACTCTTCATCTTGAGTTCGCCAAGCTTGCGGAGTCTATCGCGCTCTTTGTCCGTGAGGACTTCTTTGACAAGATCGTGGCCCCTACTCTCGTCACATTTAGGAATAGAGGAGGCCGCATCAAAGATCTTGAGGTCCAGATCTCAGACTCAACTGCGAAGTTCGAATCAAAGCTTTCTCAACATCTGCGTATCGTGCAGCAAGAGTTTCAACAATCGCTTGGCGCAAATATTCAATCCATTATAGGAAGAGAACTGCATCTCCCTCACGGCGCCTTAAGAGCAGTGGAGCCTGGGTCGCTCCGTTTGGAGCAAAAGCTCACGGGTCCGGCTGCCGCTAATGTCGGCGACACCATCGGTGTTACCGTCGCCGCTGCGGTTGCTATGACAGTCGCCGCTATCAGCGGCGGAATAGGAAAGACCCTTGGGATCGCAATTCTATCTAGTTTACTTGGCGTGTCAGGACCAATTGGTTTGCTCATCGGTGGGATCGGAGCCTTAACGGCAGTTGGAGGGACCTATCTTCTCGGACGCGACCGAGTCACCGAGGCAGTTAAAGGCTGGCGTCTCCCCGCTTCCGTTGTTTCCCTTGCCCTGCGCGATGCGAAGATTGAGCAGACGCGTGAAGCAACCTACACTCAAGTCAGGCAAGAGATCCAAAATCGACTCGATCCTCAGATATCGGCAATTACTGAGGCCATCCTCCAAAAGATGTCGTTTGCCGCCATCACGACTGCGCGGGAAGGCGCAGGTTAACAGCACCCTAGTGCAGTTTCAGTCTACCTGTTGGGGAATACCACGGTAGGGGTCCGATTCATCGGACCCACGCAAGGGCTTGATCAATCAAGCCCCTACCTCTGCGTTGACCGCAGCGAGGAGCACGATATTCCCCAACAGGTTTCCTACAGATGCACTAGGAGCGTCACTCTCCTACTCCTTCGTCGGAATTCTCTTCGTCATCACCAGAAGGTTTTTCCCCTGCTGCCTACGGTATTCTACTTTATCTATAAGCTTCCGCACCAAGTGAATGCCTAAACCGCCCATTGGCCGTTCTGCGAGCGGTTTGCTAATGTCTGGGGCATGCGCCGTCAACGGGTCAAACGGCTGACCGTCATCCTCTACCTCCGCGGTCACCTCCTCTCCCGTAGACGACAAACGCAGCGTAATCTCGTGCTCACCGGCGTCTTGGTAGCCGTAGGAAATCACATTCGTCAGAACCTCTTCCAATGCGAGATTGAGTTCAAAAACCAGGATTGACGGCAGCTGGCGCTGTGCGGCGAATGCCGCCACTACCTGCGCTAACCGTCCAATTTCTGCGAGCGTGTTCTTGAAGATAATCGTTAATTGCTTCCTTGGCGCCTCATCGCCGTGATAATCTTCGCCCCGGTAATGTACGGCTAAGGCGGTAATGTCATCACTCTGTTCAGCGCCGGAGGAAAACTGTTGTACTTCCTCAAGGACGCTGTGAATGATCTCGACCGGGGCTACCCCGTTCATCCGGGTCAAGCATTCATACAAGCGATGATCCGAAAACAGATTGTGCGCGCGGTCCATTGCTTCAGTCACCCCGTCGGTGTACAGGAAGAGCCCGTCTCCCGCTCGGAGCCGTATCGTCTTCGCCTGGTACTTGGCGCCAGTCAGTACTCCCAGCGCCATGCCTTTGGCCTTAGCCAAGAGCTCTACCGCGCCATTGCGGGCAAGGACGTACGGAGGGTTATGGCCGCCGTTGCTGTACTCCAGCGCTCCGGTGCGCAGGTGTAAAATGCCATAAAATAGCGTGACAAACATGCCGGTGTCGTTCTCTCGACAGAGTTCAGTATTCAGTTCGGCAAGCACCGCCTCCGGGCGGTGTTGCTTGCTGGCAATGACCCGGAGCAATGTTTTTGTCATTGACATAAACAATGCAGCTGGGATCCCTTTCCCCGATACATCGCCGATAGCGAGACCCAGGGAGTCATCGTCAAGGAGTAAAAAATCGTAGAAATCTCCCCCTACCTCTCGCGCCGGTTCGATCACGGCATAGAGGTCAAAATCGGATCGCTGCGGAAACGGGGGAAAGCGTTTGGGCAACATACTCATTTGGATATCATGAGCAAGCTTGAGCGCCTCTTCCATCCGCTGCTTCTCGACATAGGCTTCGATCAGTTGGGCCCGCTCCAAGGCGACGGCCGCGTGTGCGCCAAATGCCTCTAACAGCGACTCGTCTCTCTCGTCAAAGATGCTGTTGCCTTTCTTGTTTAGCACCTGGACCACGCCAATCAGCTTTCCGGCGCTAGTCAGCAAAGGGAGGCACAGCAGCGAACGGGTGCGATACCCGGTCTGTTTATCAAAGTCCGGGTTGAATCTCGGATCGACATAAGCGTCGGCGAGATTGATTCCCTGGCGGGTCTGGGCGACATGTCCGGCAATCCCTACACCCACTGGGAAACGAATCTCCTGTGATGGGCCCAGCTCTTGCGCAATTTTACTCCACAACTCCTTGCGCCTTTCGTCGTACAAGAAGAGGCTCGTGCGTTCCGCCTCCATCACTTCGCTCGTTTTCTGCATGATGACTTGCAGTAGACTATCCAGTTGCACTTCACTGGACATTGCTCTCGACACTTCCAAAATAGCGTTGAGATTGCGTATCTCGCGTTCAATATCGACCGTTGGCATGGTCTCAGGCATAGCACTCTCTCTGGGCAAACCCTCACTCCAGATCTCCTGTACTGCTGACAAGCCGGAGCATTGACCCTACAGCAGGATACACTATATGTTGCCTATCTCCGAAAATTGGGAAAGGGGACTTCATCGCTATGGCGGAATCTGCATCCTTCTTCAGTTCTGTACGCCGATTCTTTCGCGATTATTTATCGGTCATGGAAACGCGCGGCTCGTTTGGCCAGCTCGTCCAGAAAGCGACAGAGGATCCTATTCTACGTCAACGCCTCGTACAGACGCCTAAGCAGGTTTTGGCTGAAGCCGGGATCACGCTGCCTGCAGGTCTTGAGGTAGAGATTGTCGAAAATACCGATAAGGTGATTCACCTCATCTTGCCCCCGCTGATGGAGGCAAGTGAAGCGGAAGGAGAAACAAAATGAAACCGAACCCGGTGAAACAGGCGATCGTGCGGGCCTGCACGGACGCCGCCTATCGTACGCGTCTCTTGTCGGATCCGCGAAAAGCCTTGGCCGAGGAAGGCATTGAAGTGCCGCCAGATATCGAGGTGCGGGTGCATGAAAACTCGGACAACAAGATTATGGCCGTCCTCCCTGGGCCGCAGATTGCGGAGCTACGAGAACGGACCCAGCACTTACCCAGTGGACCGGTGGCTGATGTCCCTGCCGGATTGACCCTGGAATGGCAACAAACCTCCTTGATTGCGAAGGGGAGGATCGACACAAACACGGCTCCGGCGCTTCGGCGTGAACTCCAGAAAGCATTCGTGGATATTGACCTCGTTATGACTGACGTGACGTTCTTGAGTTCTCCCGGCTTAGCGGCGCTGTTGGCCGGACAGAAACATCTGGCGGAGCATGACAGCCATCTGCGGCTGTTCGACGTTCCTGTGGAGATTCGCAATGTCTTGGAGATGGTAGGGTTCCTTGATCTTTTCGAAATCGTCGCCCCCAGTAGTTTGGATGACGCCTACGTGGCCGCTATGATGGCAACGCCTTTTCACTAATTGTGAATTGTCTCGCTCCCGCGAGTTGCTGTTGCTTAGAAGGCGGCTCAGACATCGGGGAGGAACCTACATATGGCTGAGAAAAAGCCTTGCTTGCTGCGCGCCCAAGATATCAGTGCGACAGAATAGACGGGTTCGCACCCCTGAAATCCCCAATCGCTGCTAATCGGAACTCGGCTCGCGCCCCTGGTTGGACTCCAGCGCACAGGGGTGAGCCGAGTAAGAATTCCACCAGGGAAGGAATCTTTTGTTTATCACCTGCATCACCGCGAGGAGGAATGGATCTACATTCTCTCGGGGTGCGGCGTTGCCGAGATTGACGGCGAAGAGTTTGAGGTGGGACCAGGGGATTTCATGGGGTTTCCAACTCCGTCCGTCGCCCATCATCTACGAAACCCTCATAGCGAGGACCTTGTCTATTTCATGGGCGGTGAAAATCTCGATATGGAAATTGCCGATTTTCCACGCCACGGAAAACGCATGCTCCGTCGGGGAGAAACCGTTGAAATCTATGAGATCACAGATGCGAAAACATTCGGTCCTTTAGACGCCTAATCACCCGGGGCGCGAAACTGCCGCCTATAGATGTGGCGCGCCAAGACAGGGAGTGAAAAATCCGATGCTCCTTCGGCTGTGACTGGTCTCCTGACGGCGCCGGAGAGCTCACAGAAGATCCCACCGAAAAAAATGGAAGATTGAGCTTGTAATAGTCACAAAATCCCCTATGCTCGATCGTGGCCTGAGTTAGGGTAAACGCGGTCATTCACTATTACCGATCACGCAAAGAGGAGGAGGTTATGTCATTAACCAATCGCGCGGTGGCTGAATTTCTCGGCACCTTCTGGCTGGTCCTTGGTGGCTGCGGGAGCGCTGTTCTGGCGGTGGCCTTCCCGAATGTCGGGATTGGGCTACTGGGAGTTTCCTTCGCCTTCGGTCTTACGGTACTGACAATGGCCTATACGATCGGCCACATTTCGGGTTGCCATTTGAATCCAGCAGTGTCCCTCGGATTGGTCGTCGGAGGGCGTTTCAAAGCGTCTGAACTGTTCCCCTATGTCGTCGCTCAAGTGCTTGGCGCCATTGTTGCCGCAGGCGTGCTGTACCTCATCGCCAGCGGCAAAGCGGGGTTCGACCTCAGCGGAGGCTTAGCCTCTAATGGATATGGAGCCCACTCGCCGGGCGGCTATTCCCTGACCTCCGGATTCGTGACCGAGGTGGTCATGACGTTTATGTTTCTCATGATCATTCTGGGGGCGACTGATGACCGGGCGCCAAGTGGCTTTGCCCCCATCCCCATTGGTCTCGGTCTCACGCTCATCCACCTCATCAGTATTCCTGTGACTAACACTTCCGTGAACCCGGCTCGTAGCACAGGCCCTGCGGTGATTGTGGGGGACTGGGCGCTTGCCCAACTTTGGCTCTTTTGGGTCGCGCCTCTCATCGGGGCCGCTCTCGCCGGAGTGACGTATCAGTGGCTAAGCAGCACATCGAAGTCTTAATGGGACGATATTCTCGATCAGCCGGAAGAAGCGTCAATCCCAGTGCTGGAAGTCAACTTTGAGAAAATCGGTGAGGCAGAATTTCGCTTCTTTGAAAACCATCACTTCAATTTCACAATGACAACTTCGTAGTCGGTCCAGCGAACATTTCGAGGAAGCAGTTTTTCGTCGTGCGTTTCCATTTTATGCACCGTGTTTTGAGATGTACGAAGCGTCACTTATTGTTTGGTGCGGCCTCGCCTTTAGCATTGGATAAATAGAGGACCGTTCCTCCCCCATTTTCCTCGTCTAGCGTGTTCGCCGTCACATTCGGTAAGATCGGGGCCAGCTGCTGCATAAGCAGCGGCAAGGACTTCCCAAGCGTCCCGGTCTCGTCCGCCCCCAGCTCAATCCGGCACGTACGCGAATGACACTCAAGGCGCTGTAAGGCCGCCTGTCCTGCAGTGTCGCTGTTTAGCGCATCCTGCACCGCCCCCGTCGCCTGTAACGCCCACGCTCGGTCAATGGGTTCACGCTGAAAATCAGCCTCAAGCATCGCCATCTGCTCTTGCCGTTGCTGTTCTGCAGCAGCGCGAGCCGCGGGATCGAGGCGTGGATCAGGAATCGAATTTTCCGCGTTTTCTGTAGCCGCCGCAGGCGCAACACTCCGCAGCTCACGGATTTGCCTCCGCAGGCTTACGATTTGTTCTTTGAGGGACGCAACGTCCTGCCGTAGCACAGTCAAATCCGCCGGCCGCGAGTCCATCTTCCGATCCTCTTCGCTGCAGGTTGACGACCCTCCATCCTCCGCCTCTGACGCTGTACATCGTCCAGAAGCGGGGCTCACTGACGTTGGGTTATTAACACCGACGTGCTCGGGTGTGGTGACTGATGGACCGCTGACCCAATATGCCAGGACCAGTCCACTTGCCACGACTGCAGCAGAGCTCCACCATACTCGATAGGCATTTTTCATGACATCACTTCCTTTTTGATTGGTTTCGAAGCTGCGCTCTGTGCGAGGAACGCTTCACTAGCGCCGCCTCACGGAGGACGCCCTATCCGTGAGGCGTTGCTTCTTTACAAAGAGAGACCATGTCGCGCCCGCGCTGCAGCGACATGATCAGAGAGAGGTTTAATACTCGTAAAGATCAACATCGTAAACAAGACCATTGCCGTTCCCGGGAATCGTGCAGAGCACGCTGTAATTACTCCAGGCGTTGCTCTTGCCGGAGCCATAGAGACTGATAGCAAATTCGTGAAAACCAGCGCCCGTCCAACTCGCGCTGCCCGAAGCCAGGTACGCGCCGTTGTAGTTCACGCTGTAGAATGAGCAGTAGGTCGTCTGCGTGC
>JACXTT010002435.1_pt1 | contig 29547 bp, 26 predicted proteins | sample 9270951 | NCBI WGS metagenome assembly JACXTT01 (sample SAMN15532306, study PRJNA645909) | rock metagenome | isolation source: weathered quartz diorite | place: Puerto Rico | collected 2017-06-21 | reverse complement strand
AGCGGGCCTGCTGATCCGCTTCGAGGTCATCGACACCGGCATCGGCATTGCGCAGGCCGAGTTTTCCCGACTGTTCAACCCGTTTGCGCAGGCCGAGCGCACCAGCACCCGGCTGCATGTGGGCACCGGCCTGGGGCTGGCCATCACGCGGCATATTGCCGAGCAGATGGGGGGGGAGGCCGGCGGCGAGAGCGTGCTGGGACAGGGCAGCCGCTTCTGGTTTACAGCCCGTCTGCACAGCGTGGCGCAGCAGGAGGCCGTGCCCGCACCCGTGCTGCGCGGCATGCGGGCGCTGGTGGCCGACGACCTGCCTGCGGCGCGCGATGCGCTGGCTGCGATGCTGGCGGGCCTGGGGCTGCGGGTGGACAGCGTCCCCAACGGCACGCAGGCGCTGGAGTCGGTGGCGCAGGCCCTGGACGCAGGCGACCCGTACCGTGTGGTGCTGCTGGACTGGGCCATGCCCGGGCTGGATGGTCTGGAAACCGGGGTGCGGCTGGCCGACACGCTGGCACCGCCCGACGTCATGGTGCTGGTGTCGACGCGCGACCACATGTCCATGCACCAATTGGCGCGGGACGCCGGCTTTGGCGCGGTGCTGATGAAACCGGTCACGCCGTCGGTGCTGCTGGACTGCCTGATGCGCCTATTGAACAAGGGCTATCGCTCGCATGTGGTGCACGAGTCGCCCGAGCCGACGGACTACCGGTTGGCCGAGCACCACCTGGGCGCCCGCGTCCTGCTGGTGGAAGACAACCCGGTGAACCAGGAGGTCGCGACCCAGTTGCTGCAGTCCGCGGGGCTCACGGTCGATGTGGCGGGCGACGGCCAGGAGGCGGTGCACATGGCGCTGAACCAGAACTACGACCTGGTGCTGATGGACGTGCAGATGCCGCGCATGGACGGCCTGCAGGCGACGCGGCTGCTGCGTCAGGCCCCGACGCTGGCGCAGTTGCCCATCATCGCCATGACCGCCAACGCCCTGCAGGACGACCGGCAGGCGTGCATGGATGCCGGCATGAACGATCACCTGGCCAAGCCGGTGGACCCGCGCCTGCTGCACCTGGCGTTGGCGCGCTGGCTGCCAGCGCAATTGCTGCGGACGGACTCTTCCGCGGTGGCGCAGACGCCGGCGGCGGACGATCCAGTGCCAGGCCCCGTGGCAGCGCAGCGCAGCCCGGAGCAGAAGCTGGCAGACATGGCCCATCTGGTGGACCTGGACCAGGCCTATGAGTACTGCGCCGGGCAGGCCGGCATCCTGATCGGTGTCATGGAGAAGTTCACTACGCATTACCGCAGCGCCGGTGCCCAGCTTGTGGCCGACCTGCAGGGCGGGCAGATGGACACGGTGTCACGCCTGCTGCACTCCCTGCGCGGCGTGAGCGCCACCATTGGCGCGGGGGACATCCTGAACCAGACCAAGGAGATGGAGCAGGCGATCAAGGCCGGCAAAGGGCCGGAAGTGCTGCTGACCATGGCGGTGCCGCTGTCCGCGGCGCTGGACAGCCTGGTGGCCGCCATCGCCCTGCGCCTGAAGGACTGAACCCGCTGCGGGTGCTTCAGGCGGTTTCTGCGCTGGCCAGGTCGACCCGCTCGAAGCGGTAGCCAAAACCGTAGATGGGCACCAGCTTCCAGCCACGGCTGCCGTCGATGGACAGCTTGCGGCGCACCCGGCTGACATGGGTGTCCACGGTGCGCACGTCCACGTCGGCAGACACGCCCCAGACCTTGTTGAGCAGGTAGTCGCGCGACAGCAGTTTGCCCAGGTTCTGGAACAGGCAGACGGCCAGGTCAAACTCCTTCTGGGTCAACTCCACGGCCGTGCCCGCCACCGACAGGCGCTGGCGCTCGATATCAATTTCATAGTCGCCGGCGCGCAGCACCGGCAGGCTGCCCGGGCGGGCCCGGCGCGAAGCGGCGTTGACGCGGGCCAGCAGTTCCAGGGGTTTGGCGGGTTTGACAATGTAGTCGTCGGCACCGGCCTCCAGGGCCGACACCACGGCGGATTCCTCGTCACGCGCCGTGATGACGATGCTGGGCAGCTGCCAGCCGATGTTCTTGCGGATCCACAGCAGCACCTCGCCGCCATTGCTTTCGGGAAGCACCCAGTCGATCAGCGTCAGGTCAAAGCTTTCCTGCTTGAGCGCTTCCAGAAAGCTTGCCGCCGATTCGAAAGACCTGCAGGTGTGCTGGCCCTGGCGCACCAGCGTGCCCAGCAGCTCGCGTTGCACGGGGTCGTCTTCCAGTATCCCAATATGCATACCTCCCTCCAAGTCCTTCAGCTCGTCTTGTGGCGACCAGTCATGTGGACAACAGTTGCGCCAATTGTCGGTACGAAATAGCGCTACGCACTATGGTAGAAGTATTTCGCATTTTTACAATACGGGTTTGTCAAAGCAAAGTAGGCATGTGCAATTGACGGTTGTGCGTTGTTTGCATCAGGATTTGACAGACGTAGCCACAGGCTTCAACCAGCGCAAGAGCGTGGTGTACAGGTCCTGCGGAATCACCGGCTTGCTGACAAAGTCGTTCATGCCGGCCGACAGGCAGGCGCGTTTGTCTTCGTCGAAGGCATTGGCCGTCATGGCCAGAATCGGGACGGATTGCAGGGCCGGCATGCGGCGTATCGCGCGCGTGGCATCCAGACCATCCATGTCGGCCATCTGCACGTCCATCAGGATCAGGTCGTAATGGTGGGCGGTGGCCATCTCCACCGCCAGCAGGCCGTTCTCGGCGGTGTCCACCACCAAGTCCAGGCGGCGCAGCAGTTCGGTGGCGACCTCGCGGTTGACCGGGTTGTCTTCGACCAGCAGCAGCCGGGCGCCGGCATGGTTCTGCTGCAGTTCCTGGGCGGCATCGGTCCATTTTTGCCGCGTATGCAGGGTCTCGTGCCGGTTGCCGGCCTGCAGGCGTGCGGTGAACCAGAAGGTGCTGCCATGGCCTTCCTGGCTGACCCCGCCGGCGTCTCCGCCCATCAGCTGGGCCAGGTGCTTGGCAATGGACAGGCCCAGGCCGGTTCCACCAAACTTCCGGCTGGTGGAGGCGTCGGCCTGGGTGAAGGATTCAAACAGGCGGGACATCTTTTCCGGCGCAATGCCGACGCCGGTGTCCTGCACCTCAAAGCGCACCAGCGTGCCGCCGGGCCCTTCTTCCACCACCTGGCCACGCAGCGACACGGTGCCCTGCGCGGTGAACTTGACGGCGTTGCTGGCGAAGTTCAGCAGGGCCTGGCGCAGCCGCGTGGGGTCGCCGCGCAGCCATACCGGCAGGTGGTCGCCGTCCACGGCAATGGCCAGGCCCTTGGCCCGGGCCTGGTCGGTGATCAGGGAGCGCACGTTGTCCAGGATGGTGCCCAGCGCGAAGTCGGTCTGCTCCAGCTCCAGGCGGCCGGCCTCGATCTTGGACAGGTCCAGGATGTCATTGATGACCGACAGCAGGTGGTGCGCCGCCGCATCGATCTTGTCCAGCCGCTCGGCCTGGCTGGGTGTCGGCTGGTCAGCGCGCAGCAGCCATGCCAGGCCGATGATGGCGTTCATCGGCGTGCGGATTTCATGGCTCATATTGGCCAGGAACGCGCTCTTGGCGCGGTTGGCGGTCTCGGCATCCGCACGGGCGGCCTCCAGTTCGGCGGTGCGCTGCACCACCAGCTCCCGCAGGTGGTGGCGGTGCTGGTCCAGTTCCTCGTCCAGTCGCTTTTTTTCGGTGATGTCTTCCTTGACCGCGACAAAATGGGTGATGCGTCCGTCCTCCTGGCGCAGCGGGCTGATGGTGGCGGACTCGATGTAGGTGCTGCCATCCTTGCGCCGGCTGGTCAGTTCGCCGCGCCATACCTCGCCTTGCATCAGAAGCTTGCGCAGGTGAGAGCGCACGCCAGGCGGCAGGGATTCGGCCAACATCGGTATGGCGTTGTGCCCTATGACTTCGTCGCGCGTGTAGCCGCTGGTACGCAGGTAGGCGTCATTCACGTATTCGACAATGCCGTCCAGCGTGCTGATGGCGATGGTCTCGGCACTTTGCTCCACCGCCAGCGACAGCTCGCGCAGCGAGGCATGGGCCGCCTCGGCGCGGGCGCGGGCCGCCACCGCCTCCGTCATCAACGCCAGGGCGTGCTCATGGGCCTGGCGTTGTTCCGCCAACGCAGCCGCCTGGCTGGACTGCAGTGCACGCTCGGCAATCCGGCGTTCGGTGATGTCCATGCTGAACACCGCAATGCCCTCGGCCACCGGTTGCACGTTGACGTGGAACCAGCCGGTGCTGCCGTCCGGGAAATCGAACTGGTTCTCGCCACTTTGCGGCGTGCGTTCTTCCATGCAGCGTCGCAGCCGGGCGAAGGTGGGGGTGTTCTCTATGCCCGGGTAGGCCTGCATCATGGTGCGGCCTATCAAAGACTCGGCGCTCTGGTGGCCCTGGCGGGCTGCCGCTGCGTTGACATAGCGGTAGCGCCAGTCGAAGTCGATGATCTGGCAGCCCTCCAGCATGTTGTCCAGCGTGTGCTGGTACAAGGCCGCGCTCTCGCGCAACGCGCTTTCGGCGGAGGAGCGGTTGCGTGCGCTCTGGTCCAGCAGATCGCGCACCGCCGCGATCTCGTTGATGTCGTTGGCGGGCCGGTCTGCGCTGGGCGCCTGCACCAGCGATGCGACGGACTCGCCCAGGCGGCGGCTGGCGATCAGGCCGCCAATCACGCCCAGCAGGGTGGCGCCGATGATGGCAATCGCCAGCCGCGTGCCCGCCTCGACCATGGGGGCACGGTAGATGTGCGGAGGCACCTCCAGCACCACGGTCCAGGCCGACAGCGTGGTAGGTGTCACAAAGCGCTTGTCCCCGCTGTCGGAGGTGGCCGAGCGGATGCGCTGCGGGCCGCGGCGCGAGATCTCTTCGCCGGTGCTGTCCAGCACCGCCAGTGTCCAGCCGCTGGGCAGGGGTTGTGCGGCCAGGCGGCTCTCGAACTGGCGGGTTTCAAACGTGGTCAGCAGCAGGCCTTGTGCCGTGCCGTCGCGCACGATGGGCAGGGCAATCGCCACCAGAGGTTCCTTGGCGATGGGCCCCAGAAAAATATCGCCGACCGCCGGCTTGCCGGTTTCCAGGGCCAGGGCCACGGCCGCGCGTCCCTTGGGCTGCGGCAGCTTGGGCAGCGGGGCGCCAAAGGGTTCGCGCGTGTTGAACAGCATCTGGCGGTCCAGGTTGGCGAGCACCACGTGACCACCAAAGCTTTTGCGGAAGGCCTGCGCCTGCTTGTAAAGGTCTGGCAGGCGCGATGTATCACCGACGGGCGTGGTGTCGGCCAGCATCTGCAAGGCATTGATGCGGGATCGCAGATAGCCGTCGACGACGCTGGCCACGCTCCGGGTCAGGTTGGCCGCATCCTCGTCACGGGTTTTGCTGACGTCGCTGACATTGTCCAGCGCGAGATAGGCTGCCAGCAGCACCATCGGGGCGACGCACAGCCAGATGACCTGTGCCAGGAAGGAATGCAGCGCGCGCCCGGCGGGGCGGCGCGCAGAGGCATTCAGCAGGGCCATCGTCGGGCCGGCGTGCAGCAGCATGCCGGGGGCATATCAGGTGGATGGGTGTCGGGCGTCCATGCCTGCAGAACGGCGGGGCGCACCCTGCGCGTTTTGACGTGCCTCCAGGTTGCCTGAGGCTGGGCTTGAAGGCTGCCGGTCAATTGCATCTCCCTTCGAGGCGTGTGCCGGTCGACCCCCAAAATCCGGGCGCCGACCGCCACAGCGGTACCAGTGTAGGGACTGCCCCCGGGGGCGTCCATCCCCCAAACGGGTGAGATTGGGGGCGGCGACGGCGTCGCAGGCACAAAAAAGCCCGCGGATGCGGGCTTTTTTCACGGATGCGCGGGGGGCTTATTTCTGGCTCAGCACCCAGGCCACCAGTTTCTTGGCCTCGGCTTCGCTGACTTGCGTGTTGGCTGGCATGGGCACGGCACCCCATACGCCGCTGCCGCCCTTCATGACCTTGGCAGCCAGCTTGTCGGCTGCGGTCTTGTCGCCCTTGTACTTGGCCGCCACGTCCTTGTAGGCGGGGCCCACCAGCTTCTTGTCGATGGCATGGCAGGCCATGCAGTTCTTGGCGGTGGCCAGATCCAGATTCTGATCGGCAAAAGCTGGCGCTGACGACAGGACCGCTGCGGCGCTGACGGCGGCGGTGAACAAAATGCGTTTCATGGTGTGCCTTTGGGGGTTGGGTTACAGTTGGTCAACGCTATTGTAGTGAAGGCGGTTGACAGTGGTTCCGCCCCTTCCTGTTGGGCGTGCACACTGGAGAAAACGATGTACTTTTTGGGTCTGGGAATCATTTTTCTGGCGATGAAATACCTGGAGATGGGGCCGGTGGCCGCATGGTCGTGGCTGGTGGTCCTGTCGCCGTTTGCGGCGGCGGTGGTCTGGTGGTGGTGGGCCGACACTTCCGGCTACACCAAGCGCAAGGCCATGGAAAAGGAGAATGCGCGCCGCCAGGCCCGCATCGACCGCAACCGCGAAGCGGTCGGTACGCTGAATTCCAAAAAGCGCCGCTGACGCCAACGGGGGATAATCGCAGGCGGCGTATCCCCCAACCTTCGAATTTCCAAGAGACACCATGCCAGCTTACCGTTCCAAGACTTCCACTGCCGGCCGCAACATGGCGGGCGCGCGCTCCCTGTGGCGCGCCACCGGCATGAAGGATGACGACTTCAGCAAACCCATTGTTGCAGTGGTCAATTCCTTCACCCAGTTCGTGCCCGGCCACGTGCACCTGAAGGACCTGGGCCAACTGGTGGCCCGCGAGATCGAAGCCGCTGGCGGCGTGGCCAAGGAATTCAACACCATTGCCGTGGACGACGGCATCGCCATGGGCCACGACGGCATGCTGTATTCGCTGCCCAGCCGCGACATCATTGCCGACAGCGTGGAATACATGGTCAACGCCCACTGCGCCGACGCCATGGTCTGCATCTCCAACTGCGACAAGATCACCCCCGGCATGCTGATGGCTGCGATGCGCCTGAACATCCCCGTGGTCTTCGTCTCGGGCGGGCCCATGGAAGCCGGCAAGGTGCGCCTGGCCGTGCCCGGCACTTCGACCGTGCAGTTCAAGAAGCTGGACCTGATCGACGCCATGGTCATGGCGGCCGACCCCAAGGTGTCCGACGCCGATGTGGCCGAAGTGGAACGCTCCGCCTGCCCGACCTGCGGTTCCTGCTCCGGCATGTTCACCGCCAACTCCATGAACTGCCTGACCGAGGCCCTGGGCCTGTCCTTGCCCGGCAACGGCACCGTGGTGGCCACGCACAGCGACCGCGAGCAGCTGTTCAAGCGGGCAGGGCGCCTGGCGGTCGAACTGTGCAAGCGCTACTACGAGCAAGAAGATACGTCCATCCTGCCGCGCTCCATGGGCTTCAAGGCCTTCGAGAACGCCATGACGCTGGACATCGCCATGGGCGGCTCCACCAACACCATCCTGCACATCCTGGCCATTGCGCAGGAGGCCGAGATCGATTTCACGATGGAAGACATCGACCGCCTGTCGCGCAGCGTGCCGCAGCTGTGCAAGGTCGCACCCAACACCAACAAGTACCACATCGAAGACGTGCATCGCGCCGGCGGCATCTACGGCATCCTGGGCGAGCTGGACCGTGCTGGCAAGCTGCACACCGACGTGCCCACCGTGCACAGCAAGACCCTGAAGGACGCGCTGGACCAGTGGGACATCGCCCGCAAGCCATCCGACGCGGTCAAAACCTTCTACATGGCCGGCCCCGCAGGCATCCCTACGCAGGTGGCGTTCAGCCAGAGCACGCGCTGGCCCAGCCTGGATGCAGACCGCGCCGAAGGCTGCATCCGCTCCTACGACCATGCGTTTTCCAAGGAAGGCGGCCTGGCCGTGCTGACCGGCAATATTGCGCTCAATGGCTGCGTGGTCAAGACCGCTGGCGTGGACGACTCCATCCTGGTGTTCGAAGGCCCGGCCCACGTCGTGGAGTCGCAGGACGAGGCGGTGGAGCACATCCTGGCCGACCAGGTCAAGGCCGGTGACGTGGTCATCGTGCGCTACGAAGGCCCCAAGGGCGGCCCCGGCATGCAGGAAATGCTGTACCCCACGAGCTACATCAAGTCCAAGGGCCTGGGCAAGGCCTGCGCGCTGCTGACCGACGGCCGCTTCTCGGGCGGCACCTCGGGCCTGTCCATCGGCCACGCTTCGCCCGAAGCGGCAGCCGGCGGCGCCATCGGCCTGGTGCGCAACGGTGACCGCATCCGCATCGACATCCCCAACCGCAGCATCAATGTGCTGGTGTCCGACGAAGAGCTGGCCCGCCGCCGTGTGGAGCAGGACGCCAAGGGCTGGAAGCCCGTGCTGCCGCGCCCGCGCAAGGTGTCGGCCGCCCTCAAGGCCTACGCCAAGCTGGTGATGTCGGCCGACAAGGGCGCCGTGCGCGACCTGTCGCTGCTGGACGACTGAGCGCACACCGCTTTCTTCTCCCACAGGGGCCCGTTCGGGCCCCTGGCTTCATACATTCCAGCCCATGCTGATCCATCCCCAAATCGACCCCGTGGCCCTGCAAGTCGGGCCCCTGTCCGTGCACTGGTACGGGCTGACTTACCTGGCGGCCTTTGCACTGTTCATGTTCCTGGGCAGTCGCCGGCTGCGCCATGCACCCTTTGCGGCGCTGAGCGGCCCCGGCGCCTGGTCGTTCAAGGACGTGGAGGACATCCTGTTCCTGGGCGTCATGGGCGTGGTGCTGGGTGGGCGCCTGGGCTACTGCCTGTTCTACAAGCCGGGCTATTACGCGACGCACCCGCTGGAGGTGTTCTATGTGTGGCAGGGCGGCATGAGCTTTCACGGCGGCATGCTGGGCGTGATCGCCTCCATGCTGTGGTTTGCCGTGTCGCGCAAGAAGCCGTTCTGGCAGGTCGCCGACTTTGTCGCGCCCTGCGTGCCCACGGGCCTGGCGGCCGGGCGGGTGGGCAACTTCATCAATGGCGAGCTGTGGGGCCGCCTGTGCGACCCGGACCTGCCCTGGGGCATGGTGTTCCGCGGCGCCGGCGACGCGCCGCGCCACCCCTCGCAGATCTACCAGTTCCTGATGGAAGGGCTACTGCTGTTCGTGCTGCTGTGGTGGTATGCCAGCACGCCGCGCAAGCAGGGGCAGGTGGCGGCGGCCTTCCTGTTCGGCTACGGCGTGTTCCGTTTCATTGCGGAGTTCTTCCGCGAGCCCGACGATTTCCTGCTGTGGTTGCAACAGCAGACCGGCATGAGCATGGGCCAATGGCTGTGCGTGCCGATGATCATTGGCGGCGCCGTGCTGTGGTGGTGGCAGAACCGCCAGCCGGCCGTCCTGCCCGCGGGCTGATCTTTCCAAAATCCTAGGGTTTGTACGGGCTGCGGAGGCCTTGTATTTACCCGGGGGCTTGCTAATAATTACGCATAATTATGTGTAATTACGAATTCCTGCCGCCGAATTCGCACAGGTGCTGAACCATGCGCCCTGTACGCAGCTCCATGCATGACGAGGTGGCGGTGATGCTGCGCGAGCAGATCTTTTCCGGCGTGTTGTCGCCCGGGGCGTTTGTCGACGAGGCGGTGCTGTGCGAGCGGCTGCAGATATCCCGCACGCCGCTGCGCGAGGCCTTGAAGGTGCTGTGCGCCGAAGGCCTGTTGCGCCATGAACCCCGGCGCGGCTGCTTTGTCAGCGAGGTCACGGAGCGGGACCTGGACGAGATCTTCCCGGTCATCGCGCTGCTCGAGGGGCGCTGTGCCTATGAGGCCGCGCGCAACGCCAGCGACTCCGACATTGCGGCGCTGGATGCGCTGCACCAGCGGCTGCAGGAGCATGCCCGGGCCGGCCGCATCACCGACTACTACGCCACCAATTTCACCATCCACGAAGCCATCATCACCTTGGCCGACAACCGCTGGCTGGCGCAGGCCATCGCCGACCTGCGCAAGATATTGAAGCTCGCCCGGCTGCAGCAGTTGCGGGCCCCGGGCCGGCTGGAGCAAAGCCTGCAGGAGCACCTGGCCATCTACGCCGCGCTGCGCGCACGTGATGCGGAGCAAGCGGAGCAGGCCATGCGCCAGCACCTCTTGCTGCAGCGCGAGGCGCTGCGCACGCTGGCGCGCGAACAGAAAAGCAGGTTGCTGGCATGACCACCGGCGAATGGATCAGCCGCAAGGTCTCCAGCCTGTTGCCCAGGCACGGCCACAAGCCCAAGGAGGGTCTAGCCCCTGCCGCGTCTGTGCAGGAAGCTACAAAAACAGTAGCTAATCCCACGCCACCCGCGGCTGAACCGCATGCCGCAGCATCTGCACGCACGCTGGCGCGCTCCACGCATGAGCGCCTGCACGCCACGCTGCGCCACCAGGACGAGGCGCTATCGCCGCGCATGCTGCGGCGCATCCTGCAGGAGCTGCAGGCCGTCATCGACCCGCATGTCAGCGAAGTGGAGGGCGGGCGCCGGGCCCAGGCCCTGGCCGCCTGGTATGTGCGGGCCACACAGGCGCGGCGCCGCGACCTGTGGCTCCTGATGAGCGAGCAGTTTGTCGCCAACCCGGACAAGGTCCGGGTGGCCCAGGCCAAGTTCGCGGCGGCGGTGGGCACGCCGGACGAAGCCGTGGCCGAGGTCGACTACCGCCGCGCCACGGTGTCGCCGCGCCGGCGCCTGCTGCAGCGCTTCAGCGTCAACGCGGACGGCATCGAGTTCCTGGTCAACATGCGCGCCGAACTGCAGCCAGCGCTGAAGGGCGACCGGCGCCTGATGGCGCTGGACGTGGAGATGGAATACATGTTCTCCACCTGGTTCGACGTGGGCTTCCTGGAGCTGCGCCGCATCAGCTGGGACTCGCCGGCCTCGCTGATCGAGAAGCTGATCGCCTACGAGGCGGTGCACGACATCAAGAGCTGGGCCGACATGAAGAACCGCCTGGACTCGGACCGGCGCTGCTACGGCTTCTTCCACCCGCGCATGCCCAGCGTGCCGCTGATCTTTGTCGAGGTGGCGCTGGTGGATGCCATGGCCAGCCACATCACGCCGCTGTTGGACGAGTCCGCCGCGCCGTCGGACCTGAAGAAGGCCACCACCGCCATCTTCTATTCCATCAGCAACACCCAGACCGGCCTGCGCGGCGTGAGCTTCGGCGACTCGCTGATCAAGCGCGTCGTGGAGACGCTGAAGGACGAATTCCCGCGCCTGAAGACCTTTGCCACGCTGTCGCCGATTCCGGGCTTCCGCGCCTGGCTGAGCAAGCGGGCGCCGTCGCTGCTGGAAGACCTGCCGGAGCGCGAGCGTGCGTTGCTGGCGCGCGCCGTGGGGGCGGAGCAGCCCACCGCAGCGCAGCTGCTGGGCGCGGCCGACAACGCGCTGGCACTGCCGGACCCGTCGCCCGTGCAGCGCTGGCTGATGCGTAGCGCGGCTCTGTACCTGGGGCAGTCCCTGGTGGACGGCAAGCCCGCTGACCCGGTGGCGCGCTTCCATCTGGGCAACGGCGCACGGGTGGAGCGCCTCAACTGGATCGGAGACCCGTCTGCCAAAGGACTGAAACAGTCCTATGGTCTGATGGTCAACTACCTGTACGACCTCAAGCGCCTGGACAAGCACCGCAGCCAGCTTTCCCAAGGGAAAGTCCCGGTGTCGTCGGAAGTACAGGCGCTGTTCAATGCAAGCATCGCCTAGGCCACCGTGCCTGGCCCCATCAGAAAACAACGAGGAGACAAGCATGACTTTGACACGACGTGATTTCATCCACCTGGCCGGTGCCACGGCACTGGCGTCCGCCGGCACCCACGCAGGCGCCCAGACTGCGGAGGGCCTGAAGATTTCCCACCAGTTCCCGGGTGGCACGCTGGCCGATGGCGACTTCCGCGACCGGCTGTGCCGCCGCTTTGCCGCGGACGTGGAAAAGCGCAGCGGCGGTGCGCTCAAGGCCACGGTCTACCCCGGCTCCTCGCTGATGAAGACCAACGCCCAGTTCTCGTCCATGCGCAAGGGCGCGCTGGACATGAGCCTGGTGCCGCTGTCCTATGCCGGCGGCGAGGTGGCAGAAACCAACATCGGCCTGATGCCGGCCCTGGTGCCCAGCTACGAGCAGGGCGCGGCCTGGAAGAACGCCGAGGTCGGCAAGCTGCTGGCCAAGACGCTGGACGACAAGGGCATCCTCATCGTCAGCTGGATCTGGCAGGCCGGCGGCGTGGCCAGCCGTACGCGCCCGTTGCTGACGCCCGACGACGCCAAGGGCCTGAAGGTGCGCGGCGGCAGCCGCGAGATGGACATGATGCTCAAGCAGGCCGGCGCCTCTGTCATCACGCTGCCGTCCAACGAGATCTACGCTGCGATGCAGACCGGCGCCATGGACGCGGCGATGACCTCCAGCACCAGCTTCATCTCCTTCAAGCTCGAAGAGATCGCCAAGCACTTGACCACCGGGCGCGACAAGACCTACTGGTTCATGCTGGAGCCGCTGATGATGTCCAAGGAAGTGTTCGCCAAGCTGCCCCGGGCGCAGCAGGACATCATCATGGCCGTGGGTGCCGAGCAGGAGGCGTTTGCCCGTGATGCCGCGCGTGCCGACGACAAGATCGCCGCCGACATCTACGCCAAGGCCGGCGCCAAGGTCTATGACATGGACGAAGCCACGCTGAAGAAATGGCAGGCCATCGCACGCGACACCGCGTGGAAAGACTTCAACGACAAGAACGAATCCTGCGCTGCGCTGCTGAAAGCCGCACAAAAGCTGCTATGAGCGCAGGCGTTCCAACGAATAGCCCCGCACAGCCGGGGCTGGACCCGGACACGCCGGCGTTTTTGCGCCCCCTGGCCCAACTGCTGCAATGGACCAACCGCGCCATGGTGGGGCTGGGCATGGTGGCGCTGCTGGTGGCCTCCTGCGTGCTGACCTACAGCGTGGTGTCGCGCTACGTCATGCAGGCGTCCACCGACTGGCAGGACGAGGCGGCGGTGTTCTGCCTGGTCGGCGCCACCTTTATGTGCGGCGCCTTCGTGCAGTCGCTGCGCGGCCATGTGGGCATCGAGGCCACGGCCGGCCTGCTGTCCGCCGCGGTCAACGCCTGGCGGCTGGCGTTCGTGGACCTGATGGGCATGGTGTTCTGCAGCTTCTTTGCGTGGAAGTCCTGGACGCTGTTCCATGAGGCCTGGGTCGAGGGGCAGACCACGTCCTCGTCGTGGGCGCCACCGCTATGGATTCCCTACGGTCTGATGGCCGCCGGCATGTCGCTGCTGGGCCTGCAGCTGGCGGTGCAGTGCAGCGCGCGCCTCAATGGTCTGCGCAAGCGCCTGATGGGGGTGGCCGCATGAGTATGCTGACCCTGGGCTTGCTGTTCGGCGTGGTCACGCTGCTGTTCATGTTTTCCGGCGCGCCGATCGCGTTTGCGCTGGGCAGCGTGGCACTGCTGTTCATGTACCTGTTCATGCCGGCATCGGCGCTGGACACGGTCACGCAGAACGTCTACGAGGAAATGGCCAGCATCACGCTGCTGTCCATACCGCTGTTCATCCTGAAAGGGGCGGCCATCGGCAAGTCGCGCGCCGGGCAGGACCTGTACGCCGCCATGCATGTGTGGATGGGCCGCATCCCCGGCGGCCTGGGCATTGCCAACGTGTTTGCCTGCGCGCTGTTTGCCGCCATGGCCGGCTCCAGCCCGGCCACCTGCTCGGCCATCGGCAGCGCCGGCATTCCGGAGATGCGCCGACGCGGCTACTCGCCGGGCTTTGCGGCCGGCATCATCGCCGCCGGCGGCACGCTGGGCATTCTGCTGCCACCGTCGGTGACCATGATCCTGTACGCCGTGGCGGCAGAGCAGTCGCTCGGCAGACTGTTCCTGGCCGGCATCTTCCCGGGCATCCTGCTGGTGGTGCTGTTTGCCGCGTATGCCGTGCTGCGCTACCGCCAGGAATACCGGCTGGCCGAGGCCGAATTCAAGCAGACCGGCAAGGCCTCGGCCCTGCTGTCCGAAGAGAGCTTCACGACGCGCCAGAAGTTCGAGATGCTGCCGCGCGTCGTGCCCTTCGTGCTGCTGCTCCTGGGCGTGATGGTGGCGCTGTACGGCGGCTTTGCGACACCCAGCGAGACGGCAGGACTGGGCGCCTTGCTGGCGCTGGCGCTGATTGCCGGCATCTATGGTGTCTGGCGTCCGCGCGACGTGGCGCCCATACTCACCGCCACGCTGAAGGAATCGACGATGCTGATGATGATCATCGGCATGTCGCTGCTGTTCTCCTACGTCATGAGCTACCTGCACATCAGCCAGTCCACCGCGGAGTGGGTGGTGGGCATGCACCTGTCCAAGTGGGTGCTGCTGGCGGCCATCCTCGTCATGGTGATCCTGCTGGGCTTCTTCCTGCCGCCGGTCAGCATCATCCTGATGACGGCGCCCATCGTGCTGCCGCCGCTGAAGGCTGCCGGCTTCGACCTGATCTGGTTCGGCGTGCTCATGACCATCGTCATGGAAACCGGCCTGATCCACCCGCCGGTGGGGCTGAACATCTTCGTCATCAAGAACATCGCGCCCGACATCGCACTCAAGGACATCATCTGGGGTGTCGTGCCCTTTGTCGCGCTGATGCTGCTGGCCGTGGTGCTGATCTGCATCTTCCCCGGCATTGCCACGGCCTTGCCGGATGCCGTGATGGGCCCGCTGGCGGTCAAACCATGAGGATGTCGGCATGAGCGGTACGGTGTCGGTACGCATAGCGGGTGGCGTGGCCTGGGTCACGCTGACGCATGCGCGCAAGTTCAACGCCATGTCGCGCGCCATGTGGGCTGCGCTGAAGACCACCTTCGAAGACATCCAGCGCGACACCCGGCTGCGCTGCGTCGTCATCCAGGGCGCGCAGGGCAATTTCTGCGCCGGCGGCGACATTGCCGAATACCCGTCGTTCCGCTTCGACGCCGCCCAGTTGGAACAGTTCCACGAGCAGGAGGTCTGGGGCGGCCTGCAGGCCATGCTGGACTGTGACGTGCCCATCGTGGCGCAGATCGAAGGCTTCTGCATGGGCGCCGGCGTGGAGATGGCCTGCTGCTGCGACATCCGCATCGCCAGCAGCTCGGCGCGCTTTGGCGCACCCATTGCCCGCCTGGGCTTTCCGATGGCGCCACGCGAGGCGGCGCTGGTGTCGCAGGTGGTCGGCGCCTCGGTGGCCCGGGCCATGCTGCTGGCCGCCGAGGTGTTCGACGCGGACTACATGCAAAAGCGCGGCTTCCTGACCCAGGTCTTCGACGACGAACAGATCGCCACCCAGGCCCTGCAGATGTCCCTCCGCATCGCCGCGCTGGCGCCGCAGGCGGCGCGCCTGAACAAGCAGACGCTTCGGGCATTGAATAGCGTCACAGGCCCCGCCAACGCTGCGCAATCAGCTACTGAATCAGGAGCAAACCAGGGCGGCATGCTGCGCAAGCCGTATGCCTATGCCGACAACGCCGAGCACCGCGAGGGCATCCAGGCCTTCGCGGAGAAACGCAAACCCCGTTTTTAGAGCGCACCACCCCATGTCTTCCAACGCCAATCTCTTTGCCGCGCTGCGCGCGGCCTTCCCCCAGGACCTGTCCGCCTGCGCCGTGGAAACTGACACCGGCCTGCAGTATTCGTGGCGCGACCTGGACCAGGCCACGGCCATGCTGGCCAACTTCCTGGATTCGCTGGAGCTGCCGGCCGGTGCGCGCATCGCCGTGCAGGTGGAAAAGTCGGTGGAGGCGCTGGTGCTGTACCTGGCCACGCTGCGCGCCGGCCTGGTCTACCTGCCGCTGAACACCGCCTACCAGAGCGCCGAGATGGCGTATTTCATCGCCGACGCGGCGCCCGCCGTCGTGGTCTGCAGCGGCCGCAACTTCGGCTGGATCAGCAAGCTCGCCTTCCAGGCCGGCACCGCCTATGTGTTCACGCTCAACGACGACCGCACCGGCTCGCTGCTGGACCGCGCCAGCCAGTTCCCGCGCGAGCATCGCATTGCAGAGAGAAAGGCCGATGACCTGGCCGCCATCATCTACACCAGCGGCACCACCGGGCGCAGCAAGGGCGCGATGCTGTCGCACGGCAACCTGCTGTCCAACGCCCAGGTGCTGAAGACTTACTGGGACTGGTCGGCTACCGGAGGGCCTGACGGACGGGGTGACGTGCTGATCCACGCGCTGCCTATCTTCCACGTGCACGGCCTGTTCGTCGCCATCCACGGCGCGCTGCTCAACGGCAGCAAGATGCTGTGGTGCGCCAAGTTCGAGCCCCAGACCGTGCTGCGCCTGCTGCCGCGGGCCAGCGTGTTCATGGGCGTGCCCACCTTGTATGTGCGGCTGCTGGCCGAACCCGGCCTCACCCGCGACGCGGTGCGCAGCATGCGCCTGTTCATCTCCGGCTCGGCGCCCATGCTGATCGAGACCTTCAAGGACTGGCAGCAGCGCACTGGCCATGCCATCCTGGAGCGCTACGGCATGTCCGAGACCGTCATGCTCACCTCCAACCCCTGCCGCGCGGCTGACGGCCCGCGCATCGGCGGCACGGTAGGCCGGCCGCTGCCCGGCGTGCAGCTGCGGGTGCAGGACGACGCCGGCCAGGCGCTGCCGGCGGGCGAGGTCGGCGGCATCCAGGTCAAGGGGCCCAATGTGTTCCACGGCTACTGGCAGATGCCCGAGAAGACGGCGCAGGAATTCACGGCCGACGGCTTCTTCAAGACCGGTGACGTCGGCCGGGTCGACGCGGACGGCTATGTGACCATCGTCGGGCGCAGCAAGGACCTGATCATCAGCGGCGGCTACAACGTCTACCCGGCCGAGATCGAGGGCTATATCAACAATATGCAGGGCGTCCTGGAAAGCGCCGTCGTCGGCGTGCCGGACGCTGACTTCGGCGAGGTCGGCGTGGCCGTGGTCGTGCCCAAGCCGGGGGCGCGCCTGGACGGGGCGGCGCTGATTGCGCAGCTCAAATCCATGCTGGCGAACTTCAAGATTCCCAAGCGTTGCCATGTGGTGGCCGAGCTGCCGCGCAACGCCATGGGCAAGGTGCAGAAAAACCTGCTGCGCGCCCAGTACCAGGGCGGGGGTGTCTAGGGCCTGTTCACACTAATTTCCCGAGTGCGAACGGGGTGAAAACAACGCCAATCTAGGCGCGCGACGACGCCCAGACTGGCCGTCTGGGCTAGGAGCGCAACGACGAGTGGCGTTGTTTTCACCCCGTTCCCTTCGGGTTGCGGCCAAAAAGGCCATGCGCGGCGTTGCGAAGCCTTGCCGGGGGGATACCCCGGCTGCGTTTCGCGCCCTCGATCAGCCCCGACAGGGGATGATCGACACGCGCATGGCCTTTTTGATCCGCAACGCATCTCGGGAAATTAGTGTGAATAGGCCCTAGCGTGGTATGGTTTTGGGGTATTTTTCTGGTTTCATCCAAGGGAATGCCACCATGCAAGTCGCCCAGACCGTCGTGCAACGCCAGGCCGCAGCGGATGCCGATTTTTCAGCGCTGACTGCGCTGCAGCCGGCACTGGTGCTGGCGTTTGGTTCCGTGGCGGCACTGCGGGCCCATGCCGATTCCCTGGCGAACGCCTTTCCCCACGCCTGCCGTGCCGGCTGCTCCACGGCCGGCGAGATCTCGCAGGACGGTGTGGCCGACGACAGCCTGGTCGTGACGGCACTGCGCTTTGACGCCGTCACGGTGCGCCAGGCCAGCACCGTGCTGGGCGGCATGGACGACTCGCTGGCGGCGGGGCGGCGGCTGGCCCAGGGGCTGGCGCAGGAACATCTGCGCGGCGTGCTGCTGTTCGGCCAGGGCGTGCTCATCAACGGCAGCGCGGTGCTGCGCGGCATGGCCGAGGTGCTGGGCCCGCAGGTGCCCATCACCGGCGGCCTGGCAGGGGACGGGGGCTCCTTCATCAAGACCTGGGTGCTGGACGCGCAGGGCGCCAGCAGCGACCGCCTGGTCTGCGTCGGCCTGTACGGGGACGCGCTGGTGGTTTCGCACGGCTCGTTTGGCGGCTGGTCGCCGTTCGGGCCGATACGCAGGGTCACCCGCTGCGACAACAACGTGCTGTACGAGCTGGACGGCGAGCCGGCGCTGACGGTCTACAAGCGCTACCTGGGCGAACACGCCAAGGGCCTGCCCGCCACCGGCCTGCTGTTTCCGTTTGCGATGCTGACCAGCGAGCAGGGCGAGGTGGAACTGATACGCACCATCCTGGGCATCGACGAGGCCAGTCACAGCCTGACCTTTGCCGGCGACATCGTCCCCGGCGGCTACCTCAAGCTCATGCATGCCAACACCGACGCGCTGGTGACCGGGGCCGCCACGGCGGCCACGGCGGCCGCCGCGCTGGACAAAAGCCCGGACGCCGGCCTGGCCCTGCTGGTCAGCTGCGTGGGGCGCAAGCTGGTCATGGGGCGGCGTGTGCATGAAGAGGTGGAGGCGGTGGCCCAGGTGTTCGGGCAACGCGCCACCATCGCCGGCTTCTACTCCAATGGCGAAATCAGCCCGCTGAACCGCGAGACCGAATGCCGGCTGCACAACCAGACCATGACGGTCACCTACATCGGTGAGTTGAGCTAGTTACTTCAGGATCAGCACCGGCATCGTCGCATGCGTCAGCACATGCTGGGTCTCGCTGCCCAGCAGCAGGCGCTTGATGCCCTTGCGGCCGTGCGAGGCCATGACGATCAGGTCGCAGCGCTGCTTCTTGGCGGCTGCCAGCACCGCGTCCGACACCACGTCCGATTTCACGGTGACCGCCTTGGCGGTGACGCCCTTGGCGGCGGCCGACTTCTTCACGGCGTCCACCACCGCCTGGGCCTCCTCGGCCCACTGGCGCTCCACGCGCAGCACATAGTCGGGCTCCAGCGCGACGCTGCCTTCAAAGTAGGCCTGCGGGTAGCGCGGCACCACCTTCAGCGCCACCAGCTCCGCGCCGCACAGGGCGGCCAGCGCAATGGCCTGCGTGACGGCCCCCTTGGACAACTTGGACCCGTCGGTGGCGACCAGTATGCGTTTGTACATGCAAGGCTCCTTCCGTGTTGCAACAAGCCTGCAGATTACTCCTGGCGTGGCCTGAAGCCTTGATCTGGGTCAAGAGATACCAGATACTGCGCCGGCACACTCCCCACCCATGCCCATCGCCAGCATCGCACCTGCCATTGCCCTGCCCGACGAACTGCACGCTTCGGGAGTCCCTGCGCCGCACAGCCAGGAACACCTGCATCTGCTGGACGACCCGCAGGAGTGGAGCGCCTTCAGCCGCCCGTCCGCGCAGGACGCCAGCCTGTGGGAGTCCAGCGTGGTCATCGAGGGCATGCACTGCGCCGCCTGTGCCCTGGCCGTGGAAGAGGCGCTGGGCCAGGTCCCCGGCGTGCTGAGCGCCCAGGTCAGTGCCGCCAGCCACCGTGCGCGCGTGCTGTGGTCGGCCCAGCGGGCGCGGCCTTCGCAATGGATGCAGGCGGTGCAGGCCGCCGGCTACCGCGCGCTGCCGGCGCAGGACCGGTTCGCCAGCGAACGCCGCCGGCGGGAGACGCGCCAGGCGATGTGGCGCTGGCTCGTGGCCGGCCTGTGCATGATGCAGGTCATGATGTACGCCTACCCGGCCTACATTGCAGCGCCCGGTGATCTGACGGGCGAGATGGAGCAGCTGCTGCGCTGGGCCTCGTGGGTGCTGACGCTGCCGGTCATGCTGTTTGCCTGCGGGCCGTTCTTCCGCAATGCCCTGCGTGACCTGGCGCATGCCCGCGTCAGCATGGACTTGCCGGTGGCGCTGGGTATCTGCATCAGCTTTGCGGTCAGCACCGCCGGCACCTTAGAGCCCCAGGGCATTTTCGGGCGCGAGGTGTATTTCGATTCCCTGACCATGTTCGTGTTCTTCCTGCTGACGGGCCGCTGGCTGGAGCTGCGCCTGCGCGACCGCACCGCCGGGGCGCTGGAAGCGCTGATGAACCGCCTGCCCGACAGCGTGGAACGCCAGGCGCAGGACGGCCGCTTTGAGCGTGTGGCGGCACGCCGCCTGCAGGTCGGTGATCTGGTGCGGGTGCACGCCGGCGAGGCCTTCGCCGGCGATGGCACCGTGGAGCAGGGCACCACATCGGTCGACGAGTCCCTGCTGACCGGGGAGTCACGCCCCGTGCTGCGCGGCCCGGGCCAGACCGTCGTGGCCGGTAGCCATAACCAGAGCGGCACGGTGTGGGTGCGGCTGACGCAGGTCGGTGCGCAGACGCGCTTTGGCCAGATGGTTGCGCTGATGGAACATGCCGCCACCACCAAGCCTGCGCTGGCGCAATTGGCCGACCGCCTGGCCAAACCATTCTTGCTGGCGGTCCTGCTGTCCGCGGCGGCGGCCTGTGCCTGGTGGTGGCCGCACGACCCCGGGCACGCGCTGATGGTGGCGGTGGCCGTGCTGGTGGTGACCTGCCCGTGCGCCCTGTCGCTGGCCACGCCCACCGCGATGCTGGCCGCCGCCGGGGCGCTGGCGCGCGCCGGGGTCCTGGTGCGCAATCTGCAGGCGCTGGAGACCTTGGCTAGCGTGGACACGGTGGTGTTCGACAAGACCGGCACCCTGACCAGTGACGCCTTGGCGCTGGACGCCGTACGCGCCCGCGCAGGTGTCAGCACCGCGCAGGCGCTGGCGCTGGCAGCGGTGTTGGCGCAGCATTCCCTGCACCCGGTCTCCCGCGCGCTGTGCCGGGCGGCACGCGATGCTGCCGCACCGCAGCCCGCCGCGCCGTGGCTGTGCGACAGCCTTGCCGAAACTGCCGGCCAGGGGCTCAGCGGAAGCGTGCGCCGGCAGGGCGAGGCCGCAGGGCAGATGCTGCGGCTGGGCTCGGCGGCCTGGTGCGGCGTGGCACCCGAGGTGGCGCAGGCCATGGAAGGGCAGGGCAGGGTATGCGTCCACCTGCGCGATGCGCAAGGCTGGGTCGCCAGCTTTGCCTGGCAGGAGGCCCTGCGGCCGCAGGCCCAGCCGCTGGTGGATGCGCTCATCGGGCAAGGTATCGCCGTGCACCTGCTGTCAGGCGACGGCGCGGCCTCGGTGGCGCGCATCGCCGGCCAGACCGGCATCGCGCAGGCGCGGGGCGGGTGTTCGGCCGCGGACAAGCTGGCCTACCTGCGCGCACTGCAGGCGCAGGGCGCGGTGGTCGCCATGGTCGGTGACGGGCTCAACGACGGGCCGGTGCTGGCCGGCGCCGACGTCTCGCTGGTGCTAGGGCAGGCGGTGCCGCTGGCGCAGGCGCGGGCCGACTTCGTCGTGCTGGGCGCGCAGCTGGACGGTGTGGCCCGGGCGCTGCAGCTGGCCCGGCGCACCCTGCGCGTGGTGCGGCAGAACCTGGGGTGGGCGCTCCTGTACAACGCCGCCTGTGTGCCGCTGGCGGTGCTGGGCTGGCTGCCGGCCTGGCTGGCTGGCCTGGGCATGGCCAGCAGTTCGCTGCTGGTTGTGCTCAATGCCTTGCGCCTGGCCCGTGGCACTGCACCGGCGCGGGAGGCTTGATGGACATCCTGTATCTGCTGATTCCGCTGTCCGTGACCCTGGTGTTCTTCATCCTGGGTGGCCTGTGGTGGGCCATTGACCGGGGGCAATTCGAAGACATCGAGTCCGAAGCGGAACGGATCTTGCACGACCCCTGAAAAAGTTCAGGGTTTGTGAGCGGCCTTTGACATGGGTCAAGCCCATGTCGTACATGACAGAAGAAACTTTTGCACAGTCATTCAAGGAGGGTACCTATGGCATTTCCAAACCAGCAGGCGGTGGCCTACAACGATACCGTTGTGCGCCAGTTCGCCATCATGACGGTGGTGTGGGGCGTGGTGGGCATGCTGGTCGGCGTGGTCATTGCCGCCCAGCTGGCCTGGCCGGAGCTCAACTTCGGCATCCCCTGGCTCAGCTACGGGCGCCTGCGGCCGCTGCACACCAATGCGGTGATCTTCGCGTTCGGCGGCTGCGGCCTGTTTGCCGCGGCCTACTACGTGGTGCAGCGCACCTGCCAGGTCCGGCTGTTTGGCGACAAGTTGGCGGCTTTCACCTTCTGGGGCTGGCAATTGGTCATCGTGGCGGCCGCCATCTCGCTGCCGCTGGGCTACACCCGGGGCAAGGAATATGCCGAGCTGGAATGGCCCATCAGCATCCTGATCACGCTGGTCTGGGTCTCGTTTGCCGTCGTGTTCTTCGGCACCGTGGGCACGCGCAAGGTGCGCCACATCTATGTGGCCAACTGGTTCTTCGGCGCCTTCATCATCGCCGTGGCGATCTTGCACCTGGTCAACGGCGCTGTGATTCCGGTGGGCTGGATGAAGAGCTACTCGGTGTATGCCGGCGTGCAGGACGCGATGGTGCAGTGGTGGTACGGCCACAATGCCGTGGGCTTCTTCCTCACCGCCGGCTTCCTGGGCATGATGTACTACTTCATCCCCAAGCAGGCCGAGCGCCCGGTCTACAGCTACCGCCTGTCCATCGTCCACTTCTGGGCGCTGATCTTCACCTACATGTGGGCCGGCCCGCACCACCTGCACTACACCGCGCTGCCGGACTGGACGCAGTCGGTGGGCATGGTGTTCTCGCTGATCCTGCTGGCCCCGAGCTGGGGCGGCATGATCAACGGCATCATGACGCTCAGCGGTGCCTGGCACAAGCTGCGTGACGACCCCATCCTGCGCTTCCTCATCGTCTCGCTGTCCTTCTACGGCATGAGCACCTTCGAAGGCCCGATGATGTCCATCAAGACCGTCAACGCGCTGTCCCACTACACCGACTGGACCATAGGCCACGTGCACTCCGGCGCCCTGGGCTGGGTCGGCCTGGTGACCATGGGCTCCATGTACTACCTGATCCCGCGCCTGTTCGGCCAGAAGCAGATGTACAGCGTGAAGGCCATCGAGCTGCATTTCTGGATTGCCACGGTGGGCATCGTCGTCTACATCGCCGCCATGTGGATTGCCGGCGTGATGCAGGGCCTGATGTGGCGCGCCATCAACCCCGACGGCACGCTGACCTACACCTTTGTCGAATCCGTCAAGGCCACCTATCCCTTCTACGTGCTGCGCCTGCTCGGCGGCTTGCTGTACCTCAGCGGCATGCTGGTCATGGCCTGGAACACGTTCAAGACCGTCAGCGGCGGGCGCGCCATCAGCGTCAACGTACCTACCACCGTGGCACACGCCTGAAGGAAGCACACCATGGCAGACAACAACACATCGACCGGCGGCTTCTCGCACGAGAAGATCGAGACCAGCAACTTCCTGATGATCGTCCTCATCCTGCTGGTGCTGCTGATCGGCGGCATGGTGGAAATCGTTCCGCTGTTCTTCCAGAAGTCCACCACCGAACCGATCCAGGGCATCCAGCCCTACACCGCACTGCAACTGGCCGGGCGCGACATCTATGTGCGCGAGGGCTGCTACAACTGCCACTCGCAGATGATCCGCCCGTTCCGCGCCGAAACGCTGCGCTACGGCCACTACTCGGTGGCCGGCGAGTCGGTCTATGACCACCCCTTCCAATGGGGCAGCAAGCGCACCGGGCCGGACCTGGCCCGCGTCGGCGGCAAGTACAGCGACGAGTGGCACAAGATCCACCTGACCAACCCGCGCGACGTGGTGCCCGAGTCCAACATGCCGGCCTACCCCTGGCTGGAGAAGACCCCGGTGGACGGCGCGGTGATGCCGGCCCACATGCGCGGCCTGCGCACCGTGGGCGTGCCCTACACCGACGCACAGATCGCGTCCGCCGAGGCCGACGTCAAGGGCAAGAACGAGCTGGAGGCGGTCATCGCCTACCTGCAGGTGCTGGGCCTGGCCCTCAAATAAACCCGGGAGTCAAACACCATGGACATCAATACCCTGCGTTCCCTGGCCACCGTGGCCAGCTTCGTCATCTTCATCGCCATCTTCTGGTGGGCCTGGTCCAAGCGCCGCGCCGAGGACTTTGCCGAGGCCGCCAATCTGCCCTTCGAGCAGGACTGAGGCACAGAACAAGGAACTCCCATGAGCGATTTCACAGACCCCTTCTGGTCCATCTACATCACGGTCTTCACCGTGGCCGGCATCGTGTCCTGCCTGCTGCTGCTGTGGTTCAGCGGCAAGGCCAAAGCCATGACCGCCTCCGACAACACCACCGGCCACGTCTGGGACGGCGACCTGCGCGAAATGAACAACCCGCTGCCGCGCTGGTGGGCCTGGCTGTTCGTCATCACCGTGGTCTTTGCGCTGGTCTACCTGGCGCTGTACCCGGGCCTGGGCCAGTACGCCGGCAAGCTCGGCTGGAGCGAAAAAGACCAGTACGAGAAAGAGGTCGCCAAGGGCGCCGCCGAAGTGGCGCCGCTGTACGCCAAGTTCTCGGCCATGACGGTGGAAGACACTGCCCGTGACCCGCAGGCGCAGGCCATCGGCGAGCGCCTGTTCATGAACAACTGCGCGCAGTGCCACGGCTCCGACGCGCGCGGCGGCAAGGGCTTCCCCAACCTCACGGACTCGGACTGGCTGCACGGCGGCACGCCCGACAAGATCGTCGAGACCATCACCAAGGGCCGCATCGGCCAGATGCCGCCCATGGCCGCAGCCGTCGGTTCGGCCGACGACGTGAAGAACGTCGCCAACTATGTGCTGAGCCTGTCCGGCAGCCCGCACGACTCGGTGCGTGCGGCCCTGGGCAAGTCCAAGTTCAGCGTCTGCGCCGCCTGCCACGGCAACGACGGCAAGGGCAACCAGGCCCTGGGCGCACCCAACCTGACCGACGACATCTGGCTGCACGGCTATGGCGAGAACGCCATCATCGCCATGGTCAACAACGGCAAGACCAACCAGATGCCGGCCCAGGCCGACAAATTGTCGGAGGCGCAGATCCACGTGCTGGCGTCCTACGTCTGGGGCCTGTCCAACCTGGCGCGCAAGCCCTGAGCACGGCGTCCTGAGGCCTGCCCTAGCCAATGACTTCCACACCAGACGCCCCGCGCAAGACCATCCCCATCCTTGCCGTTCCGGGCAAGGGGCCGGCGGCGTCTGCCGCCAGCATGGCCGAGGAGGAAGTCTGGCTGTACGAGGCGCACCAGAAGATCTACCCGCGCAGCGTGTCCGGCCAGTTCGCGCGCTGGCGCTGGGCGCTGGTGTTCCTGACCCAACTGGTGTTCTACGGCGTGCCCTGGCTGCAGTGGGGGCAGCGCCAGGCCGTGCTGTTTGACCTGGAGGCGCGGCGCTTCTACATCTTCAACCTGGTGCTGTACCCGCAGGACTTCATCTACCTCACCGGCATCCTGGTCATCTCGGCGCTGTCGCTGTTCCTGTTCACCGCCGTGGCCGGGCGGCTGTGGTGCGGCTACGCCTGCCCGCAGACCGTCTACACCGAAATCTTCCTGTGGCTGGAAAAGCAGGTGGAGGGCGACCGCTCCGCCCGCATGCGCCGCGACGCCGGGCCGTGGAACGCCGACAAGCTGGCGCGCAAGACCGCCAAGCACCTGCTGTGGCTGGCGCTGGCGCTGTGGACCGGCTTCAGCTTTGTCGGCTATTTCACGCCCATCCAGTCGCTGGGGCAGGAAGTGCTGCAGTGGAACCTGGGCGGCTGGGAGGTGTTCTGGACCCTGTTCTACGGCCTGGCCACCTATGGCAACGCCGGCTTCCTGCGCGAACAGGTGTGCAAGCACATGTGCCCCTACGCCCGCTTCCAGAGCGCCATGTTCGACCGCGACACGCTGATCGTCACCTACGACGAAGCGCGCGGCGAGCCCCGCGGCCCGCGGTCGCGCAAGGCCGACCCGGCGGCACTGCAGCTGGGCGCCTGCGTCAACTGCAGCCTGTGCGTGCAGGTCTGCCCCACTGGCATCGACATCCGCGACGGCCTGCAGTACGAATGCATAGGCTGCGGCGCCTGCGCCGACGTCTGCGACACCGTGATGGACAAGATGGGCTATGCCCGGGGCCTGGTGAAATACTCCACGCAGAACGCCGTGCAGCACCACTGGACGCCACGTCAGCTGCTGCGCCGCGTGCTGCGCCCCCGCGTGCTGGTCTACGGCGCCATCCTGGGCACCGTCGTGCTGGCCATGGGGGTCAGCCTGCTGCTGCGCACCCCGTTCAAGGTGGACGTGGTGCGCGACCGCGGCACGCTGGCGCGCATTGCCGCCGGCGGGCGCCTGGAAAACGTCTACCGCCTGCAGATCATGAACGCCACCGAAGCGGGGCAGACCTTCCACCTGTCGGTGGACGGCCTGCCGGGCCTGGCGGTCGCATCCGAAGAGGCGGTGGCCGTGGAGGCCACGCAGTCCCGCTGGATCGCGGTGCGCGTGCAGGCGCCGTTCGACGCTGCCGCAGCCGGCTCGCACCCTATCCATTTCCACATCGACGCGCCGGACCTGCACGCCAGCGTGTCCGAAAAATCGGTCTTCATTGTTCCCCGTTAAGGATTGACCATGCCGCAAGTACCCAGCACTCCAACCCCCCCCTGGTGGACCTATGGCCATGTATGGATGGTCATTGCCGGTCCGGCCGTGGTCGTCGTGGCCAGCTTTGTCACGCTGTACCTGGCCATCACCCGCCCGGACCCGGTCATGGACGAGGACTACTACCGCAAGGGCATCAACATCAACAAGGAACTGGCCGCCCACCCGTCCAGCCTGGCCCCGGCGATGCAGGGCCGCAACCACGCGGCCACCGGCGGCATGCCGCGGCCCATCGAAGAGCCCTGAGCCCGCCATGTTCAAGCTGCGCGTGATGTGGATCGTGTGGCCCGCGTTCCTGATGGCGGGCGTCATCGAGATGCTGGTGTTCAGCCTGGCCGACCCGCAGGACCTGTACTGGTTCGGCCACCACCTGGAGCTGTCGCGCCAGGCGGTCTACACGCTGTCGTTCTTTGCGTTCTGGCTGGTCACCAGCCTGAGCGGGGCCTTGACGCTGCTGCTGTCGCTGCCGGCCAGCAGCATCAACCACCCGGCCGGTCCTGGCGAATGATCAGTTGCAGACCTTGGGGTTGACGATGTCCCGCAGCATGTCGGCGTTGAGGATGCGCACATGGCGCTGCTTGACGTCGACGATGCCGTCGTCGACAAACTTGGAGAAGGTGCGGCTCACGGTTTCCAGCTTCAGCCCCAGGTAGCTGCCGATCTCTTCGCGCGTCATGCGCAGCACCAGTTCCGACTGCGAGAAGCCGCGCGCATGCAGGCGCTGCACCAGGTTCAGCAGAAAGGCCGCCAGCCGCTCCTCGGCACGCATGCTGCCCAGGAGCAGCATGACGCCGTTCTCGCGCACGATCTCGCGGCTCATGATCTTGTGCACATGGCGTTGCAGGGCGTTGACCTCGCGCGACAGCTCTTCGATGCGCTCGAACGGCATGACGCAGACCTCCGCGTCTTCCAGCGCCACGGCATCGCAGGTGTGGTGGTCGTTGACGATGCCGTCCAGGCCCATGACCTCGCCGGCCATCTGGAAGCCGGTGACCTGGTCGCGCCCGTCCTCGGAGGCCACGCAGGTCTTGAAAAAGCCGGTGCGGATGGCGTACAGGCTGGTGAACTTCTCGCCGTTGCGGAACAGCGTGCCGCCGCGCTTGACCTTGCGGCGGCTGGCCACCACCTCGTCGATGCGCTCCAGCTCACTGTCGCTCAAGCCCATGGGCATGCACAGCTCGCGCAGGTTGCAGTTGGAGCACGCCACCTTGATGCTGTGCGGGGTGATGGGAATGGTCTTGCCTGCAGGGGCGGAAGAGGGGGCGGCGTTGTCGAACATGGTGGTCTCTGGCTACCGGTCCATTATGAACTTGTGAACCTTTAACTTTCTTGACACACGTCAAGGAAGCTTGGCGTGCGATGCGGCACATTGGGCCCCAGTACAGGAACCACCATGCCCCCCATTGCAGAACGCCTACCCGATGAATTGCTGCGCCGCTTTGACGTGGCCGGGCCGCGCTACACCTCCTACCCCACGGCAGACCGCTTTGTCGAAGCCTTTGGCGCCGACGACTATGCCCAGGCCCTGACCCAACGGCGCAGCGGCGCGGCGGCGCTGGCGCTGCCGCTGTCGCTGTACGTGCATATCCCGTTCTGCGAATCGCTGTGCTACTACTGCGCCTGCAACAAGATCATCACCAAACACCATGACCGTGCCGTCTCCTACCTGCGCTACCTCAGCCGCGAGGTGGACCTGCACACCGCGCGCATAGGGCGTGGCCAGATGGTCAGCCAGCTGCACCTGGGCGGGGGCAGCCCCACCTTCCTGAGTGACAGCGAGCTGCATGAACTGATGGGCATGCTGCGCCGCAATTTCAGCTTCGCGCCGGGCGGGGAATACTCCATCGAGGTGGACCCGCGCACCGTCAACCCGCAGCGCCTGGACACCCTGGCGCAGCTGGGCTTCAACCGCCTGAGCTTTGGCGTGCAGGACTTCGACCCCGCGGTGCAGAAGGCGGTGCACCGCGTGCAACCGGCCGAGCAGGTGTTTGCGCTGGTGCAGGCGGCGCGCGAGCGCGGCTTCGAGTCCATCAACGTGGACCTGATCTACGGCCTGCCGCAGCAAAGCCCCGAGTCCTTCGACCGCACGCTGGCCCAGGTCAACGCGCTGCGGCCGGACCGCATTGCGCTGTACGCCTATGCCCACCTGCCGGAGCGCTTCAAGCCGCAGCGCCGCATCGCCACCGTGGAGCTGCCCAACGCGGCGGCCAAGGTCTCCATGCAGTCGCGCTCGCTGGCGGCCTTTCTGCAGGCCGGCTATGTCTATGTGGGCATGGACCACTTCGCGCTGCCCGACGACGCGCTGGCCGTGGCCAAGCGCCAGGGCCGGCTGCACCGCAACTTCCAGGGCTACAGCACCCAGCCGGACTGCGATCTGATAGGCCTGGGCGTGTCGTCCATAGGCCGCATCGGCGCCACCTACAGCCAGAACGCCAAGACGCTGGACGAGTACTACGACTTCCTGGACCAGGGGCGCTTTCCGGTGGTGCGCGGCCTGGCCTTGACGCGCGACGACCTGGTGCGCCGCACCGTCATCATGGCGCTGATGTGCCAGGGCCAGGTGCTGTACGAATCCGTGGAGCTGGCCCACCTCATCGCCTTCAAGACCTACTTCGCCGCCGAGCTGGAGGCCCTGCGCGAGCTGGCCCAGCAAGGCATGGTGGTGCTGGACGATGCCGGCATCCAGGTCACGGCCCAAGGCTGGTACTTCGTGCGCGCACTGGCCATGGTGTTCGACCGCCACCTGCAGTCCGACCGCACCCGCGCCCGCTTTTCGAAAATCATTTAGCCAAGATCATTTAGCATCGCCGGATGCAATCCTCCCTCGCCCTGACGGCGCTGCTGATGGGCCTGGTCGGCGGGCCGCACTGTGTCGTCATGTGTGGCGCCGCGTGCGCCGGCATAGGCCGGGCCGCCGGGCCGCGCAAGGCGTCTGCGCTCTTGGCCTTCCAGGCCGGGCGCCTGGTCGGCTACTCCGTGCTGGGTGCGCTGGGCGCGGCCTCCATGCAGGGCCTGGGCTGGCTCACCGTGCAGTCCGCCGCGCTGCGGCCGGTCTGGTCGCTGCTGCATGTCGCGGCCCTGGTGCTGGGCCTGTCGCTGCTGTGGCAGGCCCGCCAGCCGGTGTGGCTGGACGCCACGGGCCAGAAAATCTGGGCGCGCGCTCGCGCCCTG
>JACXTT010002434.1_pt1 | contig 29559 bp, 24 predicted proteins | sample 9270951 | NCBI WGS metagenome assembly JACXTT01 (sample SAMN15532306, study PRJNA645909) | rock metagenome | isolation source: weathered quartz diorite | place: Puerto Rico | collected 2017-06-21 | reverse complement strand
ACGGAGATGTTCCTCCCCCGGCTACCGCTGTAGCGGTTCCATTGCACAGTGCGTTGCACGTTACGTTCGTGGGCGGGTTGACCGATGCGGTGAGCACTGGCGGCTGGGTGATCGTTACGGCTACGGTTGCCGTACAGGAATTGGAGGAAGTTACCGTCACCGTGTAGTTGCCTGCGCACAGGCCGGTGGCCGTTTGCGTGGTTTGGACGGGAACCGTATTCCAACTGTAGGTATACGGAGTGTTTCCCCCGCTGGGAGTAGCAGTGGCAGTTCCCGTGCAAAGACCGTTACACAGGATATTGGTCTGTGCCGAAGAAAGGGTCATACCGCCTGAAGCGGTGAGTGTGACCGTTTGCGTTACTGTATTGCACCCGCTCACAACGGTCACTGTATAAGTTCCTCCGCACAGGCCAGTTGCTGTTTGCGTGGTTTGAACAGGTGTGGTGCTCCAGGTGTAAGTGTAACCGGTACCGCTGCTGACAGTTGCAGTTGCTGTTCCGTTGCATGCAGCGCAGGTGGGATTGGTAGAGGTCATGGTAACGGAGAAGGAAGTGTTCGTGCAGGTGGTGCAGGTGGTGGTCTGATAATAACATCCCATCATGCAGAAGTTATAACAGTCGCCTCCATCACTCAGTGTGGTGTTGGATGTTGCCTGGCCTGAGGTATAGCTGGTAGCTTGCTGTGTATAGTTCCACCAGTTCTCAGCGGCCACGTTCGTATAGGGAGCATTGCCGTTCATGGTAAAGGTCATCCCAATCTGCTGCAGGTCGGCCACGCAGTTGAACACCTGTCCTGTTCCGACCGTTGAGTTTGCGCAGACGCCCATGCCGGTAACGGTTTGCGTGGTGACGCCCCCATTGATCACCACGCAGCCGTCATGGATCACAATGTGTCCCTGCCATGCCGCGCTGGGAACGCTATAGATGATGAAGAGGGTGGCTCCATCGGTATCACTGCCTACGATGGGATAATTGTTGCTCACCGGCAACCCGCTGATTTTGTAGGTTCCATTGCCTGAAATACTGGTAGTCACATCTTCCCGGTAGGTATAGGTTCCCGGGGCGCTCCAGCACTTATCGATCCCGCTTCCTACCATCACGGAAGGATAGGTGAAAGTGTTGCTCAAAGGATTTGTAATGGTAGCGGTGAATGTGGCCCCGTTCCCGGAGGTGCCGGACCAGAGGTATGCTTTTTCGATGATCGCGCAGGCGGGAATTCCGGAAATCACGAAGTTGGCCGGCTGCACCAGACCATTGGTTGCAGGGCAGCAGGAAAATGTGAAGCGCTGCCCCAGCTTGTTCGATGCCTGAACGAAGTTAAGCCCGCATTTGTCCTGCTTCCATACCTGGCCGAGGGTGCCGTTCCCGTTCTTGGTGGAAGGCCCGTAGCATGCACCGGGAGGTGGGGTCTTGGCCGTAGTGTTTGGCTGGTGAACGATATCTTGGGAAAATGATGCGCAGGTTCCGGTAAGGAAAAGCGTGGTGATTAGCAAAAATTTTCTCATGGTAGCAGGGGATTTTTTAGGGATCGCTAAAATATGTTTTTTATTAAGAAAATTGACACATTTAATGACTAAAAAGTTGCTTCTCTCCTCAGGAAAAGTTTCCAACATTTAAAAGCCTCGAATTTGCGCAAATTAGAGGGTTATAATACCGGTCCTTGGTCCGGGTTTACCCTATTTTTCAAAAGATCGAATCGATCTGTGACGAAAGAATTCGGTGAACGAACCCCAAAAATCGTTGGAGGAAATATAGCAGTAGCCTAAAAAAAATTCACATTTTTTGTTGAAAAATAAAGTCGGACATAATTGTGACTGGTCTGTCATTTTAGAATAACATTTGCCCGTTAAAAACAGTATAAGAAGTTCTAACCCTAAACTGCCTGAACCATGCGATGCATCATAGTAGATGATGAAGAAATGAGCCGAACCGCTCTTACTCATCTTGTTGAGCAAGTCGACTACCTTCACTTGACCGGCCAATGTTCCAATGCGATGGATGCTTCCAACTTCCTCGAAAAGGAACGTATCGATCTCATGTTCCTTGATGTGGAAATGCCGGAGATGACGGGACTTGAGTTCCTCAGGAACCTGTCGCACCCCCCGCTGGTGATCCTGACCACTTCCCATACGAAATACGCGCTCGATGCATTTGAGCATAACGTGGTGGATTACCTGGTAAAACCCATCCAGCTGGCCCGTTTCATGAAGGCCACCAACAAAGCCAGGGAGATCTTTGAAAGCAATGCCGCGGAAGTGACCTCCGACAAGAAGGATTATTTCTTCGTGCGCACGGGCGGAGTGCTGAACAAGATAAAGATCAATGACATTCTTTACATCGAAGCGCTGGGCGACTACATCACCATTTTTACCGTTGACAAGAAATACGTGCTGCACATGACCCTGAAGGCCATCGAAGGCAAGCTGCCTCCCCGGAAGTTCGTGCGGGTGCACCGCTCGTTCATGGTGGCGGTCGATAATGTGAGCTCGGTGGAAGATACTACCATTTACATCCGTGAAAAGCCCATTCCGGTCGGGGCGCTCTACCGCGAGAATTTCATGAAGCGGCTTAACATGCTCACCTGAAAGGGAATTGTTTACCCGCGGGTCCGGCACATCTGCCTCCGATCTGAACCCGTTTACCGAAACACGCGCACGGCTGTCTGCCGGATTTGTTAAATTGCCGGTTGATTTGTTAAGAAAGAAATGTCGGACCTCCCCTTCCATATCAGCTTCTACGATTGGCAGAACCTGTTGCTGGCCTTTGACGAAGGCGTGGCCGTTAGCGAAGGGGAAAAATTCGTTTACGTGAACGATGCGCTGTGCAAGATGTACGGCTATACACCGAAGGAACTTCGTTCGCTCAACTCCTTCCTCGATATCATTGTTCCCGAAGAACGCGACCGGCTTTCCGAACGGATCCGCGCGCGCCTCCAAGGCGATACCCGCTCGCCCCTGTATGGCGAAACAGTGGTGATGCACAAGAACGGGAGCATTGTGCATGTCGCGTATTCCATGAAGATATTCCCGAACGAGGAGCGCCCGCGCGTGTTCTCGATCATCAAGAACATTTCGGAAAAAAAACTGGCGGAGCAGCATCTCCGCGAGAACCAGACCCTGCTGAGCACGGCCGAGCAGCTGGCCCATATCGGCAGCTGGGAATGGGACATTGCGAACAATACGGTGAGCTGGAGCGATGAGCTTTACCGGATCTACGGGCTGGACTGGAAAAAGTCGCCTATGAACTACGAAGGGCTGCTGGCCTATATCCACCCGACCGATAAGAAGCATGCGCAGAAGATCATCGAGGAGAGCTACATCTCGCAGCGGCCGTTCAACTTCTATTACCGCATTGTGCGCCCCGACAAGATCGTGCGCACGCTGCATGCGCGGGGCGAAGTGATGGTTGATGAGAATGGGAAACCCATCAAGATGTTTGGGACGGCCCAGGATGTGACCGAGCGCGTGCAGGAGGAGGAAATGCAGAAACTGTCGGTGGCGGCCACGCAATCCTATAACTCCGTGATCATTGCCGACAGTAATGGCAAGATCGAATGGGTGAACGAAGGTTTCACGGCCCTGACGGGCTATTCGCTGGAAGAAGTGAAAAGCACGCACGGGGAGATCCTGCGCAAGGGCAGTGAGACCGGCCTTTCCACATCGGCCAGCATGTACGCGGCCGTGATGCGCGAAAAGAAACCATTCACCTACGAGAACAAGAATTACTCTAAGGATGGCAGCGAATACTGGGTCATCACTACGCTCACGCCTGTGCTCGACCGCAACGGGGACGTAGAGCGGATCATTGCCATCGAATCGGACATCACGCTCCGCAAGCGCATGGAGGAGGACCTCGTGCGCGCCAACAAGATAGCGGAGCATTCGCTGGTGAAGCGCAGCCGTGCCTTGGACGAGTTGATGAAGGCCAAGAAGCAGCTGGAGGAATCGATGCACGTAAAGGAACAGTTCCTCGCGAACATGAGTCACGAGATCCGCACCCCGATGAATGCCATCGTGGGATTCACAGAGCTGCTCCTGAAGACAGAACTTTCTCAGGATCAAGGTCAGTACATCGAGGCGATCAAGACCTCCGGGGAGAACCTGCTCGTGATCATCAACGATATTCTCGATTTTTCTAAGATACAGTCGGGCAAGATCCCGTTCGAGCAGATCCCGTTCCGCCTTTCGCAGGTGATGGGACTGATTACCGAGATGATGCTGCCCCGGTCGATGGAGAAAAAGATCAGGCTTGTGACGGTTATCGACAAAAAGATCCCGGACCGGCTCATCGGAGATCCCACGCGGCTCAACCAGATCCTGCTGAACCTCATCGGAAACAGCATCAAGTTCACGGAAAAAGGGGAAGTGAAAATCTCCGTCAGCCTGCTCTCACGCCAGGAGGAAGAGACCGCGCTGGAATTCAGCGTGAGCGATACGGGCATCGGCATCCACCAAGACAAGCTATCGAAGATATTCGAAGCATTCACCCAGGAATCGAGCGAGACCACCAGGCGTTACGGGGGCACCGGCCTGGGGCTCGCCATCGTGAAGCAGCTGGTGGAAATGCAGGGCGGAAAGATCTCTGTGAAAAGCACGCCCGGTGTGGGATCGGTCTTCAGCTTCAGCTTCAAGTTCCGCATCGATGAGCGCCCCGAAAAAGAAACAAAGCCTGCCTTGGAGAAAGCAGAAATCCTCCAGGAGGAAAAGCTAAAAGGATTGAATGTGCTGCTGGTGGAGGATAACCTGCTCAACCAGATGCTTGCGAAAAAGGTGCTTACCGACTGGAGCTGGAACGTGGACGTGGCCGAGAATGGCTCAGTGGCCGTGGAAAAGGTGAGGCAGAAGAACTACGACATCGTGCTCATGGACATACAGCTCCCTGAGATTGACGGCTACGAAGCCACCCTGCAGATCCGGAATAAGCTGCCCGAACCGAAGAACAGGGTTCCGATTATGGCCATGACCGCGCACGCCATCAACAGTGAAGAGGAAAAATGCTACAGCGTGGGAATGAACGGGTACATTTCAAAGCCGTTCAACCAGCAGCATCTTTATTCCAAAATAGTTTCCGTGGTAAAACAGGCAGCCGGCCGTAACAATTCGCAGAAGAACAATTTGGGGCACAACGGCAGCCCGGCAAAAACAAGCGCGATGAAACACACCGATCTTTCATACCTCCGCCAGCTTTCCAATGGCAACGACAAGTTCGTTTCCGATATGCTTGCCATTTTCCTTCAACAGACACCGGAATCCGTGACCAGTCTCGAAAAGCACCTGCAGGCCCGCGACTGGAAGGCCCTGCGCGCTGCGGCTCACAAGATGAAGCCGTCCATTTCATTCGTAGGCATCAAAGAGCTGGAGGCCGACATCCGCGCGCTGGAAGATGCGGCTGCCAGTGAGACCGACCTGGAAAAGATCCCAGCCCTGGTGTCGCGCATCCGGTCGGTATGCTCCGAAGCCATCGCGGAGCTGAAGGAGGAAGTAGTGAGAATGGGAAAGTAGATATTTCTACATCACGCATCCCCTTTCCTGCCTTTTCAGAGCGGGCGTTCACCGAAAACGCTGAACACGAACAACGCTGTTACGTAAATTTACTTAAAGTTTTCAGCGGTTCTTAAACTGAACAGCACAATGGAAAATATGCAGCCCATCTCGGTCTTTCTGGTGGATGACGACAGGATGTTCCTTTCTTCGCTTAAATACGATCTGAGCGAAAAGTTCAAGTCCGACATCCGCATCAGCACTTTTACCAATGGTGAAGAGTGCCTCGAAAATGTAAAGCCCGGCAGCCCGGGAATTATAATCCTCGATTATTATCTGAATGACGATGGCAAGCCGGAGGCAATGGACGGCCTCCAGGTGCTGAAAAAAATAAAGGACATTTCAAAGGAAACGACCGTGATCATGCTTTCGGCCCAGGACAAACTGCAGGTGGCGCTGGACGCGATCAAGAACGGAGCCTACGAGTATGTGGCCAAAAGTGAAAGCGCATTCGTGCGCATGCATAACGTGGTGCGCAACGCGCTGGGCAGCATCCGCTCCGAAAAGGAGACCCGCTCCTACATCGTGTGGAACTGGATCATGGGGATCTTTATTGTTCTGTTGGTGATCTTTGACATCATTTATTACCTTACGCGTTAAGCTCCCGGGCGCCATCTGTTCTGTGCCCGGCCCTGCACTTCACAGCTTCAACGAAATCGTGTTCATGCTTCAGTAATTCTGACGTTTAACAATAAAGAACTAAAAACCACCGGTCATGAAAAACAACGATATCTTATCCGTATTTCTTGTCGATGATGACAAGATGTTCCTGCATGGGCTGGAACATCACCTTCAGCAGAAGCTCAAGCCGGCTATCCGGATCAGGTCCTTCTCGAACGGGGAAGAAGCCCTGAAAAGCCTCGATGAAAAGCCCGATATCGTGGTCCTCGATTACCTGCTGAACGGGGATTACCCGTACGCGATGAACGGCCTACAGGTGCTCGACCGGATAAAGAAAGCAGAGCCTGACATTAACGTGGTGATGCTGTCAGTGCAAGACAAGGCGGACGTAGCTGTCGACACCATCAAGCACGGGGCCTTTGATTACGTGGTGAAGAACCACAATACGTTCTTAAAGGCCCAGAACGCGGTGCGGGGGGCGATCATGGCCGTTAAGAACTACAAAGATGCCAGGAATTACAAGCGCTGGATGTGGATGATCCTGGTTACGGTCGGGATCATTGCGGCAGTTGCTGTTGCCATGCAGCTGTTTTCGCCAAGGCTGATGTGATGAGCGTGCGGAAACATAACCTGGTGTTCATCGTGGAAGATAACGAGATGTATTCCATGATGCTCGATTACAAATTATCGGGAGAAGTGCCTGCCCATTTCAATAGCTTCAGGACCGGTGAAGAGTGCATCCGGCACCTGGACCTCCGGCCTGCCCTGGTTATTCTCGATTACGACCTGCCGGGGATGGACGGCTTAGAGACGCTCGGGCGGATCAAGACGCTAAACAGTGATGTGCCGGTGGTGGTGTTCAGTTCCGAAACACGGCCCGGCTTTGTCAAGCGTTTCCTGGATGCGGGCGCTTACGATTTCCTGGTGAAGGAAAAGGATACGGTTCGCCAGCTCAGCGAGATCATCCATAAGGTATTGAATGAGCCGGCCGCAAAAAAGGCACGGGCTTACGTGGTCCCCCGGGGCGTTCTGATCGGGCTGATGGTGATGGCCCTGCTCATACTGGGCCTGTTGTATTTTTCGCGGCCGCATTGCATGCGATGAGTGAAGAGATGAAGAAAATGAAAGTATACGTGGTAGACGATGATCCGGCATATCTGGCTTCGATCATGGAATTCCTGCGGTGGCAGTTTCCGGAAGCTGAGCTTCGCCCGTTTCCCACGGGTGAGTCCTGCATTCACGAGGTAAATGAGCATCCCGATGTGGTGATCCTCGATTATTTCCTGAATGCCCGGGTTCCCGATGCGTGGGACGGTGCAAAGGTGATGGAAAAGATCAACTGGGCCTCTCCGTACACGTCCGTCATCATGCTCACCGGACGGGGAAGCGTGGATATTGCAGTGGACAGCATGAAGCGCGGAGCGGTGAACTACATTGTAAAGGATGAAAATGCATTCTTGAAAATAAAAGATTTTTTGACGACCATGAATGAATACGTGCAGGAGCGGGACAGAGAAACAAAAAAAGAGCAGCGGAGGATGGCAGCCATCCGGATGGCAGGGATACTGCTGCTGGCCGTGTTCCTGGCGCTGCTTGTGATCAAACATTATAAATGAAGAAGGAATGAAAATATTGGTTGTGGATGATGATAAGATGACGCTGCAGGCCATACGCCATGCGCTGAGCCGCACGGGTGTGGAAGTAGTGACCGCAGAGAACGGCCTGGATGCGCTGGAAGTGGTGGGAAAGAAAGAGATAGACCTGATCATCACGGATATCCTGATGCCCGACATTTCGGGCCTCAGCCTGCTCAGCCTGCTCAAAGAGTTCTATTATTCGAAGGTGCCGGTGATCGTCATTTCTGCCCTCGATAAAGCCAACGTGGTAATGTCCTCTCTCGGGCTTGGAGCGGTGGATTTCATCCCCAAGCCCCTCGATATGGATGAGTTAACGCGCAAAGTGAATGAGTACAAGAACAAAGCGGCCTGATATTCAGCCATTGCCAGCATATTTCCATCACCTGTTTCTATGCGTTTACCTATAATATTGTCCCGAGGATGGAGCGTACTGTAATTTTAAAGCGGGAAAGACTTAAGATCATGAGTTCGGTCATTTCAAAAGGGACATCTAGCAGGGCAGTTTTGCAACGGGTTACAATAAAAGGGCCGGCTGAACGACTTAAAAGAATAAGAATAAAAAAGTAAAACGAACAGTTATGAGACAGATCAAGATCACCAAATCAATAACGGGAAGGGATAGCATTTCGCTGGACCGCTATTTGCTCGAAATAGCGAGGGAAAAGTTATTGACAACCGATGAAGAAGCCAATTTTGCAAAAAGAATAAAAGCGGGGGACAACAAGGCCCTCGAACGGCTCGTGCGGGCCAACCTGCGTTTCGTGGTGTCGGTCGCCAAGCAGTACCAGCATCGCGGGCTGAGCCTCCCCGACCTGATCAATGAAGGAAACATCGGCCTGATCAAGGCTGCAAGAAGGTTCGATGAGACGAAGGGATTTAAGTTCATATCCTACGCGGTGTGGTGGATACGCCAGTCGATCCTGCATGCGCTGAACCACGAATCAGCCATGATCCGGATCCCGGCCAACCGCATCGGTGCCATCAATAAGATGAAGAAGGCCTATTCTTCCCTGGAGCAGGAATACGAACGCGAACCTACGGCCGAAGAACTTTCGAAAGTGCTTAACGTTTCGCCCGAAGAGGCCGAGAAAACGGCCAACACTCCGGGCAAGGTGGTTTCGCTCGATGCCCCGCTGGTAGCTATGCCCGAGGCGCGCGCGCTGGTGGAATCCATCGATGATCCCGATTCGCCCAGCCCCGAGGCCGTGGTGCTGAAGGAGTCGGTCTCCATCGACCTCAGGCGGGTGCTCTCCAAGCTCACCGAGAAGGAAAGCGACATCCTGAAGATGTTCTATGGGGTGGGGGTGAAGCACGAACTGAACCTTGATGAGATCGGTCATAAGTATAACCTCACTAAGGAGCGCGTTCGCCAGATCAAGGAACGGGCGATCAAAAAGCTTCGCCAGCGCAAGGTGGGCGATATCTTCAAGCAAACGCTGCAGGAAAGTTAAGCGCAACCATTCTTCCTGTGAAAATGCGGCTTTTCTTTTTTCAGTTCGCGATTTCAAGCAAGCTTGAATCGCTGCCTTCAAAAAGAAAGCCCCGCATTAGCGGGGCGGGTGAGGCAAAAGAGTTTTGATAAACATCTCTTGGTGCGGAGAGGGAGGGATTCGAACCCCCGGTACCTTGCGGCACACCTGATTTCGAATCAGGCACATTCGACCACTCTGACACCTCTCCCGAGCGTGCGATCAATTCACCGCATCTGATTTCTTCTTAACATCATCCACCACCTTCTGCTGGGTGGCGATCTCCGTCTTTTTCTTTTCCTGGCTGGCGAGGTTGGTCTTGATGTCGTCCTCGGCCTTCTTGATCTTGTTCTTATAGCTCTCGATGTCTTTTTCCAGGCCGGCCTTATCCTTTTCCAGGTCCTTCTGCTGGTCCTGCATCTTCTCCAGCAGTTTCTGCGCGGTTTTCAGCTGGCCCCCGATGGCGTCCTTGGTCATCTTCACGGCAAAGTTGTACACCATTTCCCTGGCGGCCTTGTAGGCTTCCTTGTGCTCGCCCGAGTTCAGGTACGCCCCGCCCAGATCGAACCCCACGATGAACTTCATCTCGCCCTTGTCGTTCGGTTTCTCCGCGCGGGCGTACACATCCAGCGTATTGTTGCCGTTGATGCTTTTGATCACCGCGTTATCGGCAAACACCTCGTCCTTGATCGAGACCTTCGCGTTATTGTCCTTCATCAGCGATTTCCATTCTTTCTCGATGTCGTCCTTGCTGGCTTCGTAGATGGTTACCACCAGGGCATTGTGCTTCCCGCCCCCGATGTTCTCGTTCTGCTCTTCAACTTTTATTTTTTGTGCGAAGGAAAAAAGGGTGATGGACGCGGCCGCGAGGCATGTGATCAGCTTTTTCATGGGAGATGTTTTTAGGAGGTTAAAGATAGAAAATGTTTTGGCAGCAGAACAATTTCTTTGCCAATCTTCTATTCGATCTCGCTCACGCCTCCGCTCACGATGAACTTCATGGCATCGGCTGCGTTTACGTCCACCGGCCGCACGCTGTCCGAAGGCACGATGATCAGGTTGCCTGAAATGGAATAGCTCATCGGTACGTACACGGCCACTTTATTTTTTATATGGAGATGGCCCAGGTCCTCGTTGGTGATGAACCCAAGCTGCTCGATGCAGTTCTCCTTATTGATGGTGATCAGCACCGGCCGGTTGAACCGCTTCTTGCTGCCCACGAAAGCGGAAAGGAAATCCTTGATGCTTGAATAAATGATCTTGAGCAGGGGTGCTTTCTCGATGCCATGCTCCAGCACCACGAACACCCCGCGGAGGATGGTGGAACCCAGGAAACCCACGAAGAGGATGAACAGGATGACCGCACCGAGCACGATGAAAGGATCGGCCGCGGGGTTCACGATCACCCCGAACCTGGAGAAGAGCGAAGCAAAGTAATCGAACACCTTGTAAACGACCAGCACCGTTATGGATATGGGGACTAAGTAGAGCAGGCCCTGCACGAAGTAGCGAAGAATGGCTTTCATGAAATTGGTTTTAGGAAGGCAAATGTACAATGGAAAATCTACTTCGGCTCGTCCTCGTCATTGCTCTTCTCGTCCTCATCCCATTTGATCTTGAACTTCTCTTCCTTGCCCTGCTGCTTTTTGTCCTTAACCAGGGTTGTATCTTTTTTAAACCATCCGAACTCATCGTGAAGGATGGACTTGATCGTATGCTTTTCGGTCTTCAGATCCTTTTTGAATTTGGCCAGTGCTTCTTTTTTATCATACCGGATCACCGGGTTGTCCACCGTTCCCGTCATGGAAAGATAAATGCTCGTGCGCCCCAGCCCGTCATCCTCCTCCACACCGAACTCATCGTTCTCTTTTTTGGCCTTGCGCGCTTTTTTAGCCAGCAGTTCCGAAAGGAGGATCTTGAACTTGTAATCGATCGCGTTGTCGAAGCTGTGCGTGCCCGAGCAGGTCACGTTCATCGCGCTCGAGTTCACTTCCATCACGGGGATGAAGATCTTGCGGTCCTTGATCTCGATCTCGTTCGTGAGCGTGGAGAACTTCACATCGGCCAGCTCGGAGAGTGAAATGAACCGCGACAGCTGCCTGAGCGGCTCCCAGCCGATGAGCTCTCCTTTTTCGATGGTGATGTTGCTGTGGGCGTAGATCTTGTTCTCGATCAGGGTCAGGTCGGGTTTGCACACGGAAGCGAACTTCACATCGGCCGTTACGCTGCCTTTGAGGTTCTTGTCCTGCAGGTAGTCCTGCCCGAAGTTCTCGAACGCGTAGAACAGCTTGTCGATTCCGATCTTCCTAAGCGAAGCATCGCAGGTGAGCAGCACGTTTCCGTTATCGCCCTCTTCCACCTTGCCGCTGGCAAAAACGGTCCCGTTCATCGAGCGGAAGGCCACCGTGTCGGCCACCAGCCGCTGGTCGGCCAGGCGGAAATGCCCCTTCACCGTCTCCGCATCGAACTTCCGGAACACGAGGTGGCCGATGTCTGCTGTAAAGCTCACGTTCAGCTTCGGGGAAAGATCGATCCGGTACACGGTATCGTGCTTCGTGGTGGTCTGCCGGTTCATCAGGATCTCGTTCAGGTCGATATTCTTCGACTTCAGGCGCGCCTCAATGGTCAGGCTCTCGTTATCGAGGAACAGGTAAGCAAGGATGTTCCTGAAAAAGCCGGTAAGCTCGATGTCGGAGTTCGCGATGTTCCCTTTCAGGTTATTGATGGCGATATCATTGTTATCGAGCAGGAGGTTGGCATCGATGCCCGTCCATTCGCGGGGATTGTTCCTGAATTTGATGTTGGCGTTCGCCAGGGTCAGCTCCCCGGATGAAGTGGAATGCTTGAGCTCCTGCGCGTATTTTTTCGCCTCGCGCACCTTCCCTTCGAACGAGGCATTGATCCGGAGACTGCCGGTCATGCTTTCGATGGTATCGATCTTCAGGAACTCCTGCAGGTCGTCCAGCTTCATTTGTCCCCGGGCTGCGGCCTTTACCGTGGGGGAAGAAAGGTTGGTCAGCTGGAAATGCCCCGAGCAGGTGCCGTCACCGATGCTGCACGAGAAGTTCCGAACGTCCAGCACCGATTCTTCGGCCGTTCTTCCTGAAGCGTACGTTCCCGAAAGGGATACTTCCTTCAGGCTGATGGAAGAGCCGCGCTGCGAGATCTCCCCGTTGTCGATCCCGAACTTCGCCCGGACTCCCGGTGATGCGTGTTCCGAGGATTCTCCTTTCACCAAAGCTTCGAAGTACATGTTTCCCGAACTTTTGTAGCCGCTGATCTTGTCGCGCAGTTTTTCGGGAAGCAGCGAAAGAAAGGATTGGATGTCCATTTCCTTCCCCTTGAACGTAAGGTCCATATCACCCTTGCCGGGCAGCGCTGCATAGGTCCCGCTCACCGAAAGGCTGAGCTGCGCTACCTTTACCGTGCCTTTGCGGATGATGTAACGGTCCTTCTGCACATCCATCCCGAGCACGAGGTTTACATCTTTCCTGCTCAGGTAGTCCGTGCTGTCGCTCCGGAAGTGGTCCACGAACGTGTTCCCGCTGGCGTCCAGCGAATAGCTCTCGCCTGAGAAATCCCCTTTCAGCTCCGCGTCTTTGAACACCAGCGCATAGTCCTGCCGGCCTTTCTTGTCGAGGTAGGACACCGATACATTGTCCAGGATGATCTTCTGCAGCCGGAAGGAAACATTGCTCTGCACGGTATCGGCACTTTCCCGGAGCACGTGCCAGTTGTCGGTGCCGTCCTTGTATCGTTTCAGCTTCAGCTTTGCATCGCTCAGCTCGATCTTGCGGATGTCGTAGTTCTTTTTAAATATGTCGAGAATGGAGAAGCGCAGCGAGATATTCCCGGCCCTGAGCAAGGTGTCGCGCCTGGCTTTGAATACGGCATCCAGCACCTTTACGTTCCGGAACTCGACCGATGCGTTGGGAAAGTTCTGGAACACCGAGAAAGAAATATCCTTGCTGTCGACCAGGATGGTCGTGTTAAGCTGCTTGTTGATCTGCCCGATCAGGTACCCCTTGACCTCTTCACCATAAAAATACCCGATAATAAAGCCGGCCGTGACCACCAGGAGCAGCAGGATGAGGACCGCCCGGAAAAGGAAGCGCACCGATCTCCAGAAGAGGCTTCTCTTCTTTTTTGGTTTGTCCGGCCCTTCTGCCATGCTGCAAAGTTGAGAAGAATTGACCTCTGTTACCGCGAAGAGGTGGAATTCTTTTCAACGTGAACGGTTGATAGGGGGATTTATTGGGCAGAGTTTTTCCTTTTTTGAAATACGGGTAATTGGCCTATATTTGCTTATCTCAAACCCCGTCACATGAAAAACATCTACGCCTTCTTATTGAGCAGTTGTTTCGCTCTGGCCCTGCAGGCCCAGTTCACCAACGTGCAGATCACGCAATGCGCTTTTGGAGAAGGCTCCATCGGCATCGATCCCAACAACATCAACCGCATGGCGGGTGGAGCGAACATCGATTATTTCTTTCACAGCGCGGATACAGGCGCGACCTGGACGGTGGGCACCATTTCTTCAAGCTACGGTGTATATGGCGATCCCTGCATCGTTGCCGATAAGTTCGGTAATTTTTATTACACACATCTATCACCAGGCATCGACCGCATAGTAATCCAAAAATCGACTGACGGGGGAGTGACCTGGAGCAACGGCACGTACACGGCTTATAACCCACCGCACGATGCCGACAAGGAATGGGCTTACTATGACAAGAACACGAATACCATTTATGTAACCTGGGCGGAGAATGCCTACTCGGCCCCCAATGCAGGCGATAGCTGCAACATCAAGCTTTCTAAATCTACGGACGGAGGACTGACCTGGAGCACACCGGTTCGGGTGAGCCAGAAAGCGACCGGCATCTCAGCGAACGCGCAAAAAGCAGGAGTGACCGCTGTGGGCCCGGCCGGAGAGGTGTACGTGGGCTGGTGCGGTCCCAACGGCATGAGCTTCCAGCGTTCCACGAACGGGGGCAACACCTGGCTTGCGCAAGACATTCACGTGGATAATCTCACGCCTTGGTGGTACTTCACGGTCACCACGTATGGCGGGTGGGGCACTGCGTTCCCCGCTATGGCCTGCGACCTGAGCGGTGGGCCGCACAACGGCAATATTTATTTTACCTGGACCGATCTCCGCAACGGCACCAGCAACGCGGATGTGTTCGTAGGCAGGTCCACCGATGGCGGCAACACCTGGACCGTGACAAAAGTGAACAACGATGCAGGCACGGCCAACCAGTGGCACTCCGCGCTTTGTGTTGACCAGAGTTCCGGCAATGTCTACGTGGTTTTCTACGACCAGCGCAATTACCCGGCCTCGAGCCAGGCCGAAATATTCCTCGCGTATTCCACCGATGGAGGGGCTACCTATGCCAATATTCCGATCACTTCGGCACCGCTGAACTGCGGAACAGCAGCCGGGGATTACATTTCTGTGGTGGCCCAGAACAATTACATCCGCCCCATCTGGTCGGGCACAAGTGATATCGAGTGGACCTGCCTCCTGAAATATTCACAGCTGGTGGGCATCGAAGACACCGATCCGCTCTCGCACGCGCTGGAGATGCATAACTACCCCAACCCGTTCGCGGGCGTATCGACCATCGATTACTACGTGCCCGGGGATGAGCACGTCACATTAAAAGTGTATGATGTGGCAGGAAAGGAGATCACCACGCTGGTGGATGAGACGAAAAGCAAGGGTTGGTACAAGACGGACATCAACGGCTCGCAGCTTTTGCTTTCACCGGGCATCTATTACCTGAAGCTGGCTGCGTCCCGCGGATGCAAAGTGACAAAGGCTATCGTGATAAAATAGGGATCAGCCGAGCATTTTCAGGAAGCCCACTTCTTTCTCCGAGAGCAGCCGCCACCTGCCGCGTTCCAGGTTTTTTTTCGTGAGTCCTGCGAACATCACGCGGTCCAGCCTGATCACTTCGTAACCCAGGTGCTCGAATATCCTGCGGATCACCCGATTCCTGCCGGAATGGATCTCGACCCCCACTTCGTTTTTGCCGTCACCTGCATATTCGATCGCATCGGCCCTGATGGGCCCGTCCTCGAGCTCGATGCCTGATGCGATCTGCTGCAGGTGCTCGTAAGCAAGGTTCTTGTCGAGCGTAACGTGGTAGATCTTGCGGATGCCGTGCTTCGGATGAGTTAATTTCTTGGCGAGATCGCCATCGTTGGTAAAAAGAAGCACGCCCGTTGTGTTGCGGTCCAGCCGTCCCACGGGATAGATGCGCTCTTCACAGGCGCTCTGAACCAGCTCCAGTACATTCTTCCTCCCGAGCTCATCTTCGGTCGTGGTAATGTAATCCTTCGGCTTGTTCAGCAGCACGTACACTTTCCGTTCGCGCTTCAGCAGGTCTCCCCCGTACCGTACTTCATCACCCGCGGTCACCTTAAAGCCCATCTCGGTGATCACTTTCCCGTTCACCGAGATCAGGCCGTTCCGGATCAGCTCATCGGCCTCCCTGCGCGAGCAGATGCCTGCATTCGCAATGTAGCGGTTCAGGCGGATAAGCTCCGTTCCTTGCTGCTGGTTGCCTGCTGGCTGGTCTTCCTGCTTGTGGAACGACTTTTTGAACGGCTTGCGGAAATTTTCCTTCCCTTCGTATCTTTTTAAAGGCTTGTTCTCAAAACGCTTGTCTGCCCCGCTGTCCGTATTCCCGGAATTTTCCTTGCGGCCGAAGGAGCGGTCCTTATCGCGATGGAAGGACCGCTTGTCCCCGAAGTTCTTTTTCCCGTATGAACGTTTATTGCCGAAGCGTCTTTCCTGGCCTTCTCCCTCATTCGGACGGAACGATCTTTTATCGCCAAAGGATTTTTTTCCGAAAAACCCCCTGCGGTCCGAACCATCGCCCGATCCGCCTTCACCGAATCTCTTTTTTTTGAAGAACGGCTTTTTGCCCCTGAAATCTTTTTTGCCGGAGTACCTGCCGTCCCCGAATGATCTCCTGTTGTCGTTCCCTTCATTACCTGCTCCGCCCTCCCCGAACCTTTTCTTTTTGAAGAACGGCTTTTTGCCCCTGAAATCTTTTTTGCCGGAGTACCTGCTGTCCCCGAATGATCTCCTGTTGTCGTTCCCTTCATTACCTGCTCCGCCCTCCCCGAACCTTTTCTTTTTGAAGAACGGCTTTTTACCCCTGAAATCTTTTTTGCCGGAGTACCTGCTATCTCCAAACGATCTTCGGTTGTCGCCCCCTTCATTACCCGGGCCGCCTTCACCGAACCTTCTTTTTTTGAAAAATGATTTTTTCCCGCGAAAGTTCTTCTTTCCGAAATTACCTTTCCCAAACCTCCTGTTCCCTCCTGAGCGTTGTTCCATGCTGAAAATTTTTGTAAAGGTACTAATTAACGCAAGTCTTGCCCGGGTTGCCACATAGGCACATAGAAAATCCACGTAGGACAAACGATGTGAGCCATGTGTCTACACGGTAAAAAGTTTACTTACCCTATGCAGCAAGAATTTACAGGGTGGGATAGAACGCGTCCTCGATGTGGTTGATATGCACCTTCTGGCCTTTGTAGAGTACGGAGATAATATCGAACCGCACTTCATTTTCCAGGCCTTTCTGGTCGAGGTAGGCATTGGCCGCCTTGATAAGATTTGTTCTTTTTTTCTTGTTCACGAACTCCTCGGGCTCCCCGAAGAAATTGGTATGACGGGTCTTTACTTCCGCGACAATGATGACATTCTTTTCCCGGGCGATGAGGTCCGCCTCCAGGTTCTTGTACCGCCAGTTCCGTTCAAGAATAGCATAACCCTTTTCCTCGAGGAACCTGGCAGCCAGCTCTTCGCCTTGTGTCCCGGTGTCATTGTGCCCGGCCATCAGCGCAGCAGGCTTATGTTCCCTTTTTGCGAAAATGTTTCCCCGGTTATGAGCTCGGCCTCGAAGTAGTAGGCAAATACGGAGGAGTTCAGCGGCTTTCCTTTGTACGTGCCGTCCCAGCAGCTGCTGAACTGAGTGGTCTCAAATAATTTTTCTCCCCAGCGGTCGTATATTTTCAGCACGAATGTGCGGATGCAGACGCTGGCGGGCAGGCAAAGCGCATCGTTGGTGCCGTCACCGTTCGGTGAGAAGGCCGTTGGCATGAGCGTGCTCAGCAGCGAGCTGCTGCAGGTCGGTTGGTCTACGATCACCGTTACGCACGCGCTGTCGGTGCAGTTGTTCGCATTGGTTACCACTACGCAGTACACCGTGGTTGCTGCGGGGCTCACGGTGATGGATGAACCGGTTTGGCCGCTGCTCCACAAATACGTTCCTCCCCCCGAAGCATTCAGCGTAGCGCTTCCGCCCAGCGTGATTGTGCTGATGGGCGGAGTGGCGCTGGCATTGGGGTTGGCATTTACGATCACGTTCACCGTAACGGTCTGTGTGCAGTTGCTGGCATCGGTGATCGTGCAGGTATAAGTTCCGGATGAAAGCCCGGTTGCATTTGCGTTGGTCCCGCCTCCGCCCGACCAACTGTAACTGTAAGGAGTTGTTCCCCCGCTTGCGGAAGCAGTTGCCGTTCCGTTGTTTGCTCCGCACACCGCGAACGAGCTGGCACTGGCTGTGAGCGGTGAAGGTTGTATGATCGTTACGGTTTGTGTGGCCGTGCACCCGTTGGCGTCCGTTACCGTAACCGTGTAAGTGCCGGATGCAAGTCCCGTTGCCGTTTGAGTGGTCAGCCCGTTGCTCCAGCTGTAAGTGAAAGGCGCAGTGGCTCCATTCGGGTTGGCGGTGGCCGTACCGGTGCCTCCAGCGCACCCAGGCTGTGTGGTATTCACGTTCACTCCCGTGTAGATCGGCCAGATGGTGACCAGGCAGGAGCCCCCGTTGACGGTGTCACCATTCTGGTCAATCACGATAAGGGTGTAGCTGGTAGTTGTGGTAGGACAAACGCTATACGGTCCCGGGCCATTGCCGATGTTGGGCGTCCATATATAAGTATAAGGAGAGCTTCCGCCTGAAACGACAGCCTGCACGCTCTGGCATCCGCCCAGGCACATTTTGGTGCAGAGGCCCTGTATCTGTGCCGACAGCGTGGTGCAGTTCACGTAAACGGTCTGGGTCATCGTGCATCCATTGGCATCTGTTACGGTTACCGTGTACGTGCCTTGTCCCAGCCCCGTTGCGGTCTGCCCAGTTTGGCCGTTGTTCCACAGGTAGGTGTAACCGCTTACGCCACCCGAAGCTGAAATGGTGGCCGTACCGGTGTTGCCGCTGCATTGGGAATTGGTGGAAGAAACGTTTCCGCTCAATGCTTGTGCCGGCTGCGTAATGGCTACCGTAAGTGTGGCGGTACACCCGTTAAGGTCGGTTACGGTTACCGTATAGGTGCCGGCACCCAGCCCCGTGGCGGGATTGGTGGTTTGGCCGTTGCTCCACAGGTAAGTGAAAGGCGAGGTTCCACCGGACAGGGTTACTGTTGCACTGCCGGTCTGCTGCCCGTTGCAGAGCACGTCCTGCTGCGAAGCGGATGCGGAGAGCGTGGTGCTGGCGGTCACCGTTACGGAGCCGGTGTACGTGGCAGAACACCCGTTGCTTACCGTAACCGTATAGCTGCCGGCACAAAGCGCGGTGGCTGTTTGCGTGGTTTGTCCGCCCGGTGACCACAAGTATGTGGCGTTAAAGCAGGATCCCGACAGTGTTGCGGTTGCCGTTCCGTTGCATTGGTTGCAGTTCGCGGAGCTTTGCGACATGGTGACGGGGGAGGGCAGGTCCACCTGCGCAGCGAATCCTTTGCCGCAGGCATAGATCACGTTCGTTTTTCCCAGTTTGATGTCGTAAACGGTGTCCGGCAGCGGGTAGCTCGCGGTGAAGCTGAGCGAAGAATTGTATTCGTTGATGGCGGTTCCCACGCCCACGAACACATTGTCGCAGTCATCGGCCGAGAGGCCGCCATGCTTGTAAGGCGTGCCGGCCACATTGATGCTCGTTACGAAAGCTCCTGTGTTCTTGTTCCATTTTTTCAGCGTCTGGCCGTTGTAGGTGTACAGCCAGTTGGAACTTACCGACATGCCGTTGAAACCGTTCGCGGCAAAGCTTACATTGTATCCTCCTACATATTTCACGCTCCCCACCTCGGAGAAGGTGTACCCGTCATTTACCTGGAAGGTAACAGGGATCAGCGTGGATCCCGGCAGCATCCACATGTTGTTGGCCCCGCAGGAGGCCATGTAGCAGATGTTGGTTCCGCAATCGTCAACCGTAAGCAGCACCATATCATCATTGGTGCCCAGCGTAACAGCCGTGTAGCTCAGCGAAGTGTCCATCACGGCCGCAAAGTTGGGTCCCGACCCGCCACCGATCTCGATGTCGTTGGTGTTCCGGTTGAACTCCATCCGCCAGATCTCACCCATCACACCCGATGCAATGGTAATGAGGGTCCCTGCCGCGCTCACCTTGTGCACGCCCGAAAAGCCGCCCTTGCCCTCGCCAATGTAGCTGATGCCGGTTCCTTCATCCACCGCAAAGTCGCCATAGGCATAAGCGCCACCGGTCATGTTGTAGATCCACTGCAGCGCTCCCGTGTTATCGAACTTGGCCAGCTTCAGCGGGTTGTACGACCCGTAGGCCAGCACGTTACCGTTGTTGTCGAAGTTCACATCGTACGCAGCGTTCCAGGTCACGAAGTTCGGATTGCTCGTCCAGGGATCGATGACGAGCGTGCGGGAAACGCTTTGAGCGGCCGTAATGAAAGAAACGGAATTCCCATCCAGGCGAAAGCCGGAGGCTACTTTTTTTTTGTTGTCGCTGAAGAATGTTTCGGGCGCATGGTCGATGAACTCACCGAAAGAGCTTTTGATGAGGAGATCTCCCCCGGCTGAAAGTTTTATTCCTTGTGCATCCTGGTATCTCATTTTGATCACTGACACATCAGCCCCGGGGTGCAGGACCAGTGAATACTTGATCCCGATCTTTTTTTCAGGCAGGATGTATTCCACGTCAATGTGCGGATACAGGTCCTTGTAGACGACCCTGGAATAGGCAGCGGCCTTGATGGTACTTACCTGCTGGCCTTGCTGGTGGCCATACGTGTAATAGAAGCTGGCCTTGTCCTCTGCAACGATCGCTGCATCCGGGTTAGCGCCCACCCACTCGATGGCCAGGCTGCCCGGCACCACGATCGGGGCCGATCGTTCTTTCTCCGGCTGCTTTGGGTGAATCTCGCTGTCGTGCCGGTAAATGATGGTGCCTGCTGCAAAATAGATGTCGACCCCACCGCTCGATGCGCCATACAAGATCTTCCGGTCACCGCATTTCCCATCGAACTGACCTTTGTTTTCAACAAATGCTTTTTGTTCGAACGGGTTTCCGGTCCACGGCAGGTATTGCCGCGATTGAGCCTGTGAAAGCAGTAAGAAGCAGGCAAAAAGGAAGGATAAACGTATTTTAGTTTTCATGGAGAGCGTTAATATCTATGTCGGTCCCGCTCACACGCATTCAAAGAATTGCAATTCTGTAAAAATATGAAAAATTTTTTCGCTTGGTAAAAAATTCTACATTTGGAACGATTGTTGAATGCCCCGATCGGTTTCAAAAAAAATAACTTACTTTAGCAACCTCAAAAACCTATTTACATGAGAAAGATATTCTTTATTGCATCGTTCCTCGCGGCCGGGATGGCCGCAGCGCAATCGTTCGAGGGCACCATCGAGTTCAGGCAGCAAACCCCCACGGATACCACCGATCGCGTATACTACGTAAAAGGCGACAAGATCCGCATCGATGAGATCGGCCACGTGTCCAAGAAAGTGGAAGGGACATTTATCGTGAACGTGAAAGACAACAAGATGATCTTCCTCAGCCACGAGCGGAAGCTTTGGGGCGAGCAGCCTTCGGGCGCACCGGGCACTATGAAAGGAACACCCGCTGTGACCAAGACCAAGGAAAGTAAGACCATCCAGGGATACAAGTGCATGAAGTTCGTGGTGAAGAACCCGGATGACAACACCCAGATCGTGTACTGGATCGCCCCAGGCAAGTTCGATTTCTTCCAGAAGATGATGAAGATCCTCAACCGGAAGGAAAAAGTAGCGGTCTATTACATGAAGCTCACCGGGGTGGACGGTATGTTCCCCTTCCTGGCCGTGGAGACCGGCATCGATGGCAAGGACGAACGTTCGCGCCTGGAAGTGACCAAGGTGGAAAAGAAAACGGTGGACCCGGCCATGCTCGAGATCCCGAAAGGCTATACCAAATTAGAAAAGTAAGTTTACTTTTTCTCCGACATTCAGTTCGGCCCTTCTGCCCAGCGGGAGGGCCGAATTTTTTTTGATGTGCCCGCCCGGGAAGCCAAAACACACCGGGTAAGAAAATTCTTTCACTGCATCGAGGATGATCTCTTCTGCATCCTTGCCGAACGGAACGTTGTTGTCCTTCATTTCCGTCATGCCGCCCACAACCAGCCCGGCCAGGTTCGAAAGCTTACCCGCCCGCTTCAGGCTCAGCATCATCCGGTCGATGTGGTAGAGGTATTCATCCAGGTCCTCGATGAACAGGACCTTGCCCGCGCAGTCGATGTCGGAAACGCTCCCCTTCAAGGCATACAGCAATGAAAGATTCCCGCCCGCTACCTCACCTTTTGAGTTCCCGTTCCGGTTCAGCGGATGTTTTTCGATCGTATAACCCAGCTTTTCTCCACAGAGGATCCTGCGGATGCCTTCAATGGTCTCCGCACTTTCGGTAAAGTTGATGAGCATCGGGCCGTGAATGGTTTCGATGCCGAAATTATGGATGTGCGAATGGAGCACGGTGATGTCGCTGAACCCGATGATCCATTTGGGATCCTTTCTGAACCGCGTAAAATCCAGTTTATCGATGATGCGCAGCGTGCCGTAGCCCCCGCGCGCAAAGATCACCGCTCTTATCGAGTCGTCATCGAGCATGGCCTGCAGGTCCTGCATGCGCTGCGCATCGCTCCCGGAGAACTGGTCCTGCTGCCCGTAAATATTTTTCCCAATCACGGTCTCGAATCCCCAGTGTTTCAGCACGTCAATGCCCGCGCGCATTTCTTCCGGAGAAATTTTTTTTGCGGGAGCCGTTATTCCGATCCTTGCGCCTTTGCTCAGCAGGGGGGGAGCGATCATTTTGCCTATCTTTGCGCTTCGTTTTTAGCGAGGCAAACTTAAGAATTAATGAGCAAGTTCAGGCGGCATTTGGTTACTGCGGCACTCCCGTATGCCAACGGTCCCGTTCACATCGGGCACCTGGCCGGTTGCTATCTGCCGGCTGACATTTACGTGCGCTACCTCCGCTCGAAGAACGAAGATGTGAAGTTCATCTGCGGCTCCGATGAGCACGGGGTTCCCATCACGATCAAAGCGAAGAACGAAAACACGACCCCGCAGAAGATCGTGGATAAGTACCACAGGATGATGGGTGATGCGTTCAGGGAGTTTGGCATCTCGTTCGATATCTACTCGCGCACATCCAACAAGGTCCATCACGAAACCGCTTCAGATTTTTTCAGGAACTTGTACGATAAAAAAATTTTTACCGAAGAAATTACGGAACAATACTTTGATGAAAGGGCCGGGCAGTTCCTGGCCGACCGGTATATTGTGGGCACCTGTCCCAAATGCGGGAATGAGAACGCGTACGGTGATCAGTGCGAGAAATGCGGGTCCTCGCTCAGTCCTACGGATCTCATGAACCCGCGCTCCACGCTGTCGGGAGACAAACCTGTCCTGCGCAAAACGAAGAACTGGTTCCTGCCGCTGGATAAGATGCAGCCGCAGATCCAAAAGTACATCGAAAGCCACAACGACTGGAAGGTGAATGTGTACGGTCAGTGCAAGAGCTGGCTCGACCAGAAGCTGCAGCCCCGCGCCATGACGCGAGACCTGGATTGGGGAGTGAAGGTGCCGCTGAAAGGAGTAGAGGGAAAAGTATTGTACGTGTGGTTCGATGCTCCCATTGGCTACATATCCGCAACGAAAGAACTTTTGCCTGACGGTTGGGAGAAATACTGGAAGGATAAGGATTCGCGGCTGGTGCATTTCATCGGGAAGGACAACATCGTGTTCCATTGCATCATTTTCCCCGCCATGCTCATGGCCCATGGCGGTTATGTGCTGGCCGATAACGTGCCGGCCAACGAATTCCTGAACCTGGAAGGCGATAAGATATCCACCTCGCGCAACTGGGCCGTGTGGCTGCACGAATACCTGTCCGATTTTAAGGACAAGCAGGACATGCTGCGCTATGTGCTCTGCTCGAACGCGCCCGAGACCAAGGACAATGATTTTACGTGGAAGGATTTCCAGGCAAAGAATAACAACGAGCTGGTGGCCGTGCTGGGGAATTTTGTGAACCGCACGCTGGTGCTCACGCAGAAATATTTTGAGGGAAAGGTGCCGCAGGCCGATGAGTTCACCAAGAACGACCTGCACCTGCTGGAAGAGATATCGAAATATCCCGATGCGATCGCCTCATCGCTGGATGCGTTCCGCTTCCGCGAAGCATTGGCCGAACTGATGAACCTTGCGCGGGCCGGCAATAAATACCTGGCCGACAATGAGCCGTGGAAAATTGCGGCCACTAACGAGAAGCGCGTAAGGACGATCCTGTATGTTTCGCTGCAGATATCGGCCAACCTGGCCATACTGGCAGAACCGTTTTTGCCGTTCACATCCAAAAAGCTATTTTCGATGCTGGGCCTGCAGCCGCTGAGGTGGAACGATGCCAAACGCACCAACAACCTCATCAGCGGGCACCGGCTGGGCGAAGCAAAACTGCTTTTTGAAAAAATAGAGAATGATGCAATTGATGCGCAGGTACAGAAGCTGCATGCGTTGAAGCCGGCTAACGAAACACAAATACAGAATCACTTGGCATCCATAGACGATTTTAAAAAACTGGACATCCGCGTGGGCAGGATCATTGCCGTGGAGGATTTTCCCGAGGCGAAGAAGCCGGCTTACAAGCTGACCATCGACTTCGGTGCGGTCATCGGTACCAGGCAGTCGAGCGCGCAGCTGGTCAAGACATATAATAAGGAGGAGCTGATGGGCAAACTCGTGCTGGGAGTGGTCAACTTTCCCCCGCGCAAGGTGGGCCCGTTCGTGTCGGAGGTTTTAACGTTAGGTGTGCCCGATGCCAGCGGGGAATGCGTGCTGGTGGAGCCCTCAAAAGATGCGGTGATCGGAGGACAGTTGTATTAATGCCCCTGTAGTTCAATGGATAGAACGGAAGTTTCCTAAACTTTAAATCCAGGTTCGATTCCTGGTGGGGGTACAGGGCCCAGCTCCCTGCCTGCCGCAGCGCTGGCTTGCGTGATGGCAGGCAGGGATTCCTGGTGGGATACAAAGCAAAAAAGCCCTTGAGCAGCAAGAGCTTTTTTTGTTTTACAAAACACGTATTGGCCGGAGTTTCAATTTCCCATCTTACCCGATCGATCTGTTGACAAACGAATTCAAAGGAACCATTGCCTTGAAGATTTTACTGCACTGCGAAACAAAATCCGGAGAGAGTAGGTCTTTATCCGCAATTGAATGATGAATCATGAGTTCCTTGTACTTGAGATAATCCGCCATTGGATCTTCCTTGTCAAAACCTTGAGGGACTTTGATCAGTTTTTCTCCTTCAATGGTAAAATTACTTTTGAACGTTTTATCATTTATAATTTTCAGAAACTCCTTCCCGTTTTCACTGATCTCCTGCCGGATCGATCTGAGGTTTTCAGGTTCCGTCATGTGAACGCCACCGGCAAGGAATGATTTGGAAGGTTCAAGATGCACATAATAACCGGCTATTCGACAGCCCTTCCCTTTTCCTAAAAGCGTGGCCGAAAAATGAGTTTTGTATGGTGTCTTGTCTTTTGAGAAGCGGGTATCCCGGTAGATCCGGAAAATGCATTGCTTCGCATCGAGACCAGCAACAGATCGATCAAACTTGGAAATTTCTGAGATCAAAGCTTGAACAAAATCACCAAAATTCTCATTTGCGGAAATAAACTTTTCTTTGTGCGCGTTAAACCAATCGCGGTTGTTATGCGACTTCAGGTCCTTCAGGAACTGAAGTGTTTCTTTTTCTATTGCCATTGATTGGTTGCTTAAACGCTCATCACTTGATTTACCTGCAAAGTGCCTCCCCTCGCTACAAAAGGATGCGACTTAAGAATTTTTACGGCAGCCTCTTCGTTGTCGGCCTGGATTATCGAGTAACCCCCAACCTCCACAGGTGATGATGGCTTGCCGGAAGCGACTTGTTTAACGTTCATTACCGGGGCACCCGGATCAACGATCGCGCTTCCTGCTTCCTGTAGCCATTTGCCGAAGGCCATCTTCATTTGTTCCATTGCTTTGGGGTCGCTGGGCATTGGCCCGCCATTGTGATAGGTGATCAGATATTTTTTCATGTTTTTTTAGTTTGGATTTATTAATTTTGATACGGCAAAAATATACTCTTGGTTTGAATTGCACAAGTACGCACCTTTAAGTAACATAGTGAAAAAATGAAAGAAATAGAATACGAACCAGATGTTTACAACAAAGATTGTCCTTCACAAAAGGTGCTCAGCCGCGTTGCCGACAGGTGGGCTGCCCTTATCATTTGCGCTCTGAACGAGCACACGGTAATGAGAAATGGGGAGCTCATGAGAAAAATTGGCGGCATTAATCAGAAAATGCTTACCCAAACTCTCCGCAATTTGGAAACTGACGGCCTGATCGAGCGAAAAATCTATCCTTCTGTTCCGCCTAAAGTGGAATACCGTTTGACCAAATTGGGAAAAGGAGTTTATAAGCCCCTCGAGACAATATGCCGGTGGACAGAAGATAACTTGCCGGAGTTAAAAAGAATTTGGAAACAAAATCCGAAAGCATTAAAGTGAAATCATTTTTTAATTACACCATGCGTGATGTCTGGATGCTGACCGGAGCCAAAGTTGTATAACGGCAGGCAGGGATTCCAGGCGAGACCACCTGCCTGCTTCTGTGCGGAGCTGCGTGCACCGTGCAGGTATACCTGTAGTTTCTCAATAACCTTTCGTGATCCGGTTAAAATTCAGGTAGAACCGGTCCTCCTCCTGGAGCTTCGTTCCCATCACGTACCGGATCGCAACCAGGATGTCATCAATGCAATCCGGCTTGGTAATGAAATGAAGCGCTCCCAACTGCCGTGTCTCCTCAATATCATCCAGGCTTTTGGAAGTAGAATAAATTATTACAGGAATATTTCTAAGGATATCATTGCGCTTGATCCACTGAAGAAATTTTTTGCCATTCATGCGCGGCATGTTCAGGTCCAGGAAGATGATATCCGGATTGGCTAAGCGGCCTGTGAGCAGCTCCACCGCTTCTTCGCCATCCCGGGCCATGTAGCATTCGAGGTGCGGATCCAGTTTTCGCAGAACGTAGCTGAACAACTCACGGTCGTCCCGGTCGTCATCCACCAGTAAGATCCTGGTGTACCGCATCGTCATGCAATTTTTTTAGTCTGTCAAGGAAAGGGTACAAAGCTATGCAATTTGTGAGCAGTGTAAAGGAAATAGTTTGAGATGGGTTTTAAGGATACGTGCAAAGAAAAAGAAAAGGCTTAGCTTTGAAAAAATGTTGTTTATTTCTTCCAGCAAAAATCTATTTATGCCGACAATAGATGATGAGTGAGGAACAAACCGGTAAGTTATCTGGCCTCGGCAAGCTGGTGGACAGTATCCTGCGCACGCATAATGTTCCTGCTTATGCGGTCGTGAGCCAGAGTTTTGAGATCGTGCAGTTCCGCGGTTCCACGGGCCTGTTCCTTGAATCCGGGGACAGCCGGAATCTGCTGAAGATGGCACGCCCGGGGCTGAAGTTCGAATTACGCAATGCTATTCATAAGGTGTCCCAATCAGGCAAGCCGTTCAAAAAGTCGGGCCTGAAGCTTGTATACAAGGGGTGTTCCTGCTACGTATCCATTGAAGTGTTGCCCCTGAAGCCTGACAGCCATGAAAAATATTTCATTATCATATTCGAAGAGACCATGACCTCTGCCACTTTGCGCGACAAGAAAGTGAAACAACTGGAAGCCGACCTTATGATCGTCCGTGAAGATATGAACTCCCTTCTCGAAGAACAGGAAATCGTGAACGAAGAGCTCGAAAGGCGCGTTCGGGAACGCACAGCCGCCCTGCAGGAAGCGAACCGCAGCCTGCAGCAATCCAACAGCGAACTGGAGCAGTTCGCCTATGTGGCCAGCCATGACCTGCAGGAACCCCTTCGAAAGATCATCACCTATGCGGATATGCTTTCGACCGGCCTCTCCGGCAAGCTTGCCCGAGAGGCCCAGGGATACCTGGATAAGATATCCCGGTGTTCGCAGCGCATGCAGCAGCTTATCCAGGACCTCCTCGACATCTCCCGCGTTGACATATCAAAAGAAAAGTTCGTTAAGACGGACCTGAAGGCAATACTTGAGGATGTGGTGCAGGATTTCGATCATCTCATCAGCGAAAAAGGCGCACAGCTCAGGGTCGGTCTTCTTCCGGTCATCGAAGCAGTGCCTGCACAGGTCAAACAGTTGTTCCATAACCTGCTCAGCAACGCGCTGAAGTTCACGAGCAGCAGCCGGAAACCTTTGATCGAGCTGTCATCACGGCAGCTGCCGAAAATGGAAACGGGAAAAAGGCCTTCGCTCGACAAAACCCGTGCCTACTACGAGATCCTCTTTAAGGACAACGGCATCGGCTTCAATCCCGCTTTCGCGGAACAGGTATTCGTGATCTTCCAGCGCCTGCATCCGAAGGAAAAATTCCCCGGCACCGGCATCGGCCTGGCTCTTTGCAAAAAAATTGTGGTCAACCACGGGGGAGAGATATGGGCGGAACCGGAAGACAAGAAAGGAACTGTCTTTCACATTGTCCTGCCCGCTGCGTTCTCTCACACGTAGTTGGCTGTGGCCGGGCCGATGCTTACGGAAGACCGGATCACCTCTACGATCTGGTCAAAATAATTCGGTTTTACGATGTAATCAAAAGCCCCGAGCCGGAAGGCTCTTTTGATCTCCTTCGGATCTTTGGACATGCTGTAAATAACTACGGGAATATGGTTCAGTCCTTTTTTATGCTTCAGCCATAGCAGCAGCGTGCTTCCGTGCAGTTTCGGGATGTTCAGGTCGAGAAAGATCACATCCGGCCGGTTCACCCGCGAATGCTCGAGCAATAAGATTGCCTCCTCCCCGTCTGCAGCAGTATTGCAGGTGATGCAATTGCCGATCTTCTGTACTGCTTTGATGAAAATGTCGCGGTCGTCCGGATCATCTTCTATCAGCAGGATCGTTTTCTTTTTTTTTGACATAAAACGAATTAGGGTCCTGGATTAATTTAAGAACGCGCAAAAATATCATGGGTTGGAGCTGCACCGTGCAATATTTGACCTGTGCGGGCATCCTGTGGCTATAACGCAAAAGATAATAGACCAACGCACGGATCCTGAAATAGAACAGTAAGGATGTGATTCCTGTACAGGAACGACAACTTTTGTATGCGCATAGGCACGGGTCAACTATCCGATACATTTTTTCCGGCTTTTCGAGCCAGTTGTTCGGCTATTAAAATATGCAGGTTGCCGAAAATTTCCCGACAAGCCCCGTCTGAAACCCCATTTTCGTAAGCTGTGTAATTAATTCTACAACCTAAAAAGCTCTCCATCTATGGATGAAATGCTGGCCACCACTAACGAGGAGATACCGCTCCTTGATAAGGACAAGATCGATTTCGAAAAAGTATACATGCAGCGCAAGGCGCTTTTCGAAACCCTTACGCAGGTAAAGAACGGGAACTTCAACGTTCGGATGCCGCTTGATGAAACGGGACTATACGGCAAGATCTGTGATACGCTGAACGAGATCATCGACATGAACCAGCGAATGACCGAGGAGTTCGCCAACGGGGCCAACACCATCGGCAAGCAGGGCAAGCTCACCCAGCGGCTTGAGCTGCCCAACGCGCGCGGCTCCTGGAAGACGAGCGTGGATTCGTTCAATACGCTGATATCGGACCTGGTGCATCCCACCATCGAGATCGCCCGCGTGATCACTTCGGTGGCCAAGGGCGACCTCTCCGAACAGATGCCGCTGGAGATCGAAGACCACGAGCTGCAGGGAGAGTTCCTGCGTATTGCCAAGGAAGTGAACAGCATGGTGAAGCGCCTCAACCTGTTCTCGATGGAGGTGACCCGCGTGGCCCGCGAGGTGGGATCGGAAGGGAAGCTGGGCGGGCAGGCCGAGGTGCGCGGGGTGTCCGGTGTATGGAAGGACCTCACCGACTCGGTGAACCAGATGGCCTCGAACCTCAC